>Ga0214921_10000467_pt1 | contig 75089 bp, 69 predicted proteins | sample LL1505_MetaG_FD_177992 | JGI IMG/M metagenome (GOLD analysis project Ga0214921, IMG submission 177992) | Freshwater microbial communities from Lake Lanier, Atlanta, Georgia, United States - LL-1505 | ecosystem: Environmental > Aquatic > Freshwater > Lake | place: USA: Georgia | collected... | reverse complement strand
TACCAGCAGGTCGACGCAGCGCTGCTCGCGTCGGCAAAATCGATCAATGACGCGCGTTACGCCAAACCACTGAGCCCACCGCTCATCCAGGAATTCCTGTCGCGCCACTTTGGCGAGAGGCATACGCGCCCGTACGCGCAGCTCGTCGACTTGTCTGGCAAAGTCAGCGCACGCACGCCGAACATACGGGTCAACCTGCCCGTGACCGCGCGCGCGTGGCGCCGGGCAGAGCGCGGCCTCGAGACGTTCGAGAGTTTTGTCGGCAAGCGCACCGGCAACCCGTTCCGCCAGGTCACTCTGCCGGTCCTGCAAGAAGGCAAGTTCACGGGCGAGCTGATTCAAGTCGGCGCGCCACTCGATTCGACCGTGCACGCTCTGGACACGATCAGTCTGGTGCTATGGATCGCCCTGCCGACGGGCGTCCTGTTGTCGGCGCTTCTCGGTTATTTGCTGACCAAACGGGCACTGAAGCCGGTACACGACATGCAACTTGCCGCCGCGGGACTCGGCGCGAAGGACCTCGAGCAGCGCCTCGACCTGCCGCCGGCGCATGACGAACTTCGCGCCCTCGCCGAGACGTTCAACGGCATGCTCGCGCGCCTTGAGGACGCGTTCAAGCGCCTGCGCCGTTTCAGCGGCGATGTGTCCCACGAACTCCGCACGCCGGTTGCCGTGCTGCGCGCCGAGGCTGAACTGGCGCTGCGCCGCGAACGCCAGCCGGAAGAATACCGCGAGGCCCTGCGCAACATCCTGACAGAGACTTCGCAGATGTCAGGGATCATCGAAGATTTGTTGCTTCTGGCGCGCGCCGAGAGCAAATCCGTCGCGATGCAATGGGCGGACGTTGACGCGACGCACTTTTTTGCGCAGATCCGCGAGTCCGTGCAGCCCGTGTTCGATAAACGCAACGTAACGCTCGTGACTCCGTGCTTCAGGGAATCGACGGAATCTGCGGAAAACGACCTGGGCACATTCCGCGCCTCGGCCGGTTACCTGTCCATCGCGATCAAGAATCTGTTGCTGAACGCGGCAAAGCACTCCGCCGCCGGATCAACGGTCCAACTCGAAATGATACGCGCCGCCGGCGAAGTGATCTTCAAGGTGGTTGACCAGGGCGAAGGCATTCCGGCGGAGAGCCTGCCGTATATTTTCGATCCGTTCTACCGCGCGGACACGGCGCGCAACCGCGCCAGCGGCGGCGCCGGCGTCGGCCTGAGCCTCACCAAGGCCATGGTCGGCCTTCATTCGGGAACCATCGACGTGACGTCCACCTTCGGCCAGGGCGCGACCTTCACCATCCACCTGCCCTCCCCGTCATTCTGAGGCCGCCCCGTCATTCTGAGCGCAGCGAAGAATCCTCTCTTCCCCCCCCGGCACAAAGACTTATCCACATCCTCTACTTGAATCTTCGCCGTCACGTTCGCGGTGAAAATCCAGGGATGTACTGATGCGGCGAAGTACAGAGAAAATCTGTTGACGGAGGGATTGCAGGACCATCTGGTTGTGGAGGAAGGTTGCATGAGCCTGCCGGATTCAGTCCTCCGTAAAGAACAACCGGCGCGGGCCGTTTACAGCGAACGCATTCCCCCCAATCGAGGCCAGCACAGTGATTGGTATGGGACTTGCTGCCATCAGCATCAGTTTCGTGTCGCTGATGTGAACCAGAATCGCACAGCGGCAGGTTTCAAACCTTATAAATGGAACGGAGTCCAAAATGGCCATCAATGAAAAAAGCACACCGATCGGTGGATCCCAAGACAAAGCAATCGAAGACAGCATCCGGGGTGCAATCTCAGCCATGCTGGGACCAAAAATCGCCGACTTTAAAGCCGAAGTCAGCAACGGGGTGGTCACTCTCAGTGGCAAATCCGTCGAAAATGCACTGGCAGAACACGTCGTGTCGATGGTCAAAGCCATACCTGGCGTCAAAAACGTCATCAGCAAGATTGTCTCCGGAACCGAGAGCAAACCCGCAGATACAGTGCCCCCGCATAAAGCGGCGTCACCGGATAAAAAGGCTGTCTGAGGAGAGGAGTTTGTCTCCATGAAATCAGTCCAGGCAATTTTTACGACCATTGCGACAGTCGGTTCCTTGACCCTGGTACCTGTCGCTCACGGCTCGACGGCCGTGGGTTTGGATTTGGGTTACCGGGCGCTCTCATTGAGATCCGATGTGAACCCGATGACATTCATCCAAGCTGACATTGGATCCGCCTGGGGCTATGACAACGTGGCCGTCGGCGTAGACTTCTGTCGCCAATTTTCTGGATCAATTGAATCGAGCAGCGAGCCGGAATTTTTCTACGGGATAGGCGCTCAAACTGGAGCTGCTGGAAAAGACTCGGCGGTTGCTCTGCGACTTCCGTTGGGTCTTTCCTGGAATATCAGGGACACACGAATTCAAATAGGGATTGCTGCGGTTCCAGAGTTGATTTTTGAAAAGGATTCAACGAGCACTGGCGTCGCCGTATCGGCCCCGCTGCGCATTCGTCTGAACTAAAACGGAAATTGTACCTGACCCAACGCCACCCTCTCCTGGAGGGGCCTTCGTCATTGCAGCCACATCGAACTCACGAGGGCGGCCGCGCCTGCAATTCCCGAAAAACAGGGCGCGCCCGCAATAAGGGCAGAGTCCGGGAAAACAAACGCGCAATACACGCACCTCAAATGCCCCTTCAGCTCTTGTGAGTCTTCGAGTCAAGCACCTTCAAAAACGCGTCCAAATCCTTCTCGGCCTTGTCGCGCGCCAGGCCGTAACGCTGCTGAAGCAACCCCACCAAACGATCTTTCTTTCCACCAATGACATCCAGGTCATCACCGGTGAGCTTGCCCCATTTCTCACGGAAATGCCCTGTCCACTCCTTCCAGTGTCCTTCAACCTGATCCCAGTTCATCACGCGTCTCCTCAAGATTGTTGTCCATGATCCACGCGCACATCGAAATGGCGCTTCCGTCCGCATTTCGTCTGCAACATCCATGCGACGGCCACCGCGCCCCGGCGGATCAGCAGATTCCTTGTGGAACCCCGGGGGAGAACGGCAAATTCGTTGGAATGAGACTTGCTCCATTTTTTCTACAAATGAACGAGGCCAATACCAGGCACCAAGCAAAGGCCACCGGATCAAGGTTGCATTGAAAAAAAGGAGGCACCACCAACACCAGATCAGAACACTCTCATTCCAAGTATGGATAAGCCATTCGAGGAAACCATTACAGCGGCAAGAAAAAAAAAAGTCAGGAGGCATTCAATGAAAACATATATTTCGGCCATCATTCTCAGCTCATGCATCGCCGGATTCTCGTCTACCGCGAGCTTTGCGCAAACTGTCGTCCCTGGTGCAGTTGAGGACGTCAAGACGAGAGTCTATGAGGCGATTGGAAAAGACACCGCAACAATTTCCTTCGAGAAAGGAAAGCACGTCGTTTCGGAGTCCGAAAGAAGTAACCTTGCCGCAGTTGTATCCGCCGTCAGGAGCAACGCCGACATTTCAAAAGCCGTGATAGCCGCCTGGTCAGACAAGGAATATCCAATGAAAAAAGACCAGGCACTTGAAAAATCGGACCGCCGCCTTGCCAACCAAAGAGCGGAGTCAGTCAGGGAATCACTGATGAACCTCGGTGTCCGTGATGTTGAAATCCACTCAATGGCTGAACACCCGAATTGGTTTGGCAGGCTTTTCAACACTGAGGACACGGTGGTCAAGGGCGAAGGAAAGATCAAGGACATCAACGACGAACACATTGCGGAAATCGGAAGAGTACTGCGGGATAAAGGAGGCCCCGGAAAAGCCGTGGTCATCCTCCGGCAAAAAGCTGCCAAATCGGCACATTGATACCATTTGAGTCCACGATTGCCCGCCCTGAATTCTTCAGGACGGGCAGACAACCGACCATGGAGGTGACCTCATGCATCCTGAAAAAAAAGCGAGTGTTCTTGTTGGAGTCGCAATACTGGTAACGATTGGCACATCGGCGTGTGGCTGGTTTCCAACCAAAAGCAAAGGCGAGAAAGCCACGCAAAACGATGTCGGCTTGGCGGGGCAGTGGCGAGACTCATGCACAAAACTGGACTGGTTCGGGTTCGCTTATCAGCAAGTCACCCAGAAATTCAGTGCTGTGGGCGACTTTGAGAAAACGAAATATCTTTATAGTGACGAAAACTGTTCAAACAAAATCGGAACACTGGTTGAATCTGGCACTTACGATTCCCTCGGTGGTTCAACAACGGTAAACGGAGTTAAAAACATCAACTTCACGATCACCAAGGCAACCGTTTCAGCCGGTTCCGATGATGCAGCAGCGCTCTTGAACAACATCAGCTACTGCGGAATCGAAACCTGGAAGACGGGCGAGGTTAACGATGTCCTGGGCAAGACTTGTGCTGGAGCGACCCATGCCGCTGGCGAAGTGGTTTTTGATGTATACCGCGTCGACATGGACGGAAAACGCCTCACCACCGGCAAGGGTACATTGTTTTTGAACAAGACCGAAGCCAGCGCGCGTCCAGAATCTCTCGACGAAACCCACATCTACACCAAAGTGGAATAGGAAATAAAAAAACTCAGCCGCCCTCGTCAGCTTTAGCCAGGCCTTGGTTTGCCGGGCCTTGGATGACGCGTCCCAGCGGATCATAACGCGAACCGTGGCACGGGCAATCCCAGGTCCGCTCCGTCGGATTCCAATGGACAACACCACCCAGGTGCCTGCACGTTGCAGAAAGCGAATGCAACTTGCCATGACCGTCGCGATACACGGCAATTTTTTCCAGACCTCGTTGAATGATGGCGCCAGATTCGCGTGGAATTTGGGCCTCGGAACTGACCTCGCCACCACGAACCCAGTCCAAGTATTGATTGGCAACATTCAGCATTCCTGCCGCAAATGGCAAGATCGTGTTCAAGTTTTTTCGTGCTGGCTCGTACAACGTCTCTCACGGATTTTCCCTGCCAGTGATCAAAGACGGGGCCAGCCAAAGTATACTCAACCGGTTTCATGCCCGGGAATCGCTCGTTTCGATTCGTCTGGCCTGGTGGCTCATCGTCTCTCCTTTAGAGACCTCAACCAGACGTCATCTTAATATGGATCTCTCACGCCGGGTGTTGGTCGAATGACTGCAGGTCCGATGCCATCTTGGGGGCGTGTCGCACAAACTTTGCAGGGTGACGGTGCGAGGGCACCGGTGCTCATGATCCGCGAAGGAGGGTTGACGATGCTTTATTACGCGCTGCTGTTTTTGGTATTGGCAATTGTCGCCGGCGTGCTGGGCTTTGGTGGGATCGCTGGTGCGGCGTCGTGGATCGCCAAAGTGTTGTTTTTGGTGTTCCTGGTTGCGCTAGTCATCTCAGTCATCGCAAATGCGACAAAGGGACGACGTCCGCTATGACAGCTTTTGAGCAATTCTTTACGTACCTGGCAGATTGCCGGTGCAAGATGTTGCCCCCAACATCCGTTCGCGGCGGAACATACGCGGGGATTTTTCGGAATCGCGTCCCTCGACCTCGGTCCGTCCTTGGTCCGACTCTCATGCGGAATCGAAGACACCGATGACCTGATCGAGGATCTACAGCAGGCGCTGTAAAACTGGGAAAGTCCGGGTCAAAGGGCAGCATTACTTGCAGCAAACTTCGCCCAGCTATTTAACGCACGCGACTCCTAAGGGGGATTGGAGATTCTTTGAGGCTCTTGCAACAAGGCCCTCGCGCAGAGACACGTAAAATGCCCGGACTCCTAAAGGCTCCTCGTCGACATTATATTCTACTCTCGTGGTGGCGGACCAATAAGGCGCAACTCCGTACGCGTTCTGAAAACCGAGAAAGAGAAAACCAGCAGATCCAATTCCGTGAGTGTAGGCTTCCATCAATTCTTTTTGTGTTGGCAGACGCCAACCAGTAATGCCGTTCCAAGTCAAATTGGCGCACTCCAACACGGCCTCATCCCAATAAAAATAACCCTTCGATGGAAATGGTCGAGCTTCAGTCCATTGCAATCCCGAGATCTGATCCTTAAGTCGACACTCATCAGTGTCGGAGTCACAAGGAGCCGTTGTCGTTCCACTGTCCGTAGTCACATCCTTCCAGACGTTAGCCTCATCCTCTGAATCGTCAATATTATTGCCACATAAATTATTTACCCACGCCAGCGGTTGATCGGTAGGATAAGACTCTTCATCGTTATTAAGATAGTCACCAACTGTGTCCCAAACATCCCTATTAGTTCCCCCGTATTGGCCTACCTGTCCAATACTAGCGACATCACCGTCATAATTAAAAGCGTCATCACTAATTGCATTACGGCAATTCGCTTTCAGTTTACCGGTGACACCACCCACCGTCACACCAGCGCGCACGTCCCAAGGATTCGGCGAACTGCTGCCGCTGCCGCTACCCGACGAGCAAGATTTCGTTCCGGTCTGTCGATCCCCATTGATGTCATAATATTCAACTCCGGAACAAACTTCGCTGACTGCAAGGGTGATGAGGGGAATGTCGCCGGTTGGCATATAGGCCATCGATGCCGTGACTTCGGATCCACTGAGCGACAGCTTTAAATCTGCCATTCCAGGGGTCACGCCAGCAGGCACCACGAGCGAGGCAGAAGTTGCGGAGGCGACGCTCAAAGACGTCGCAGGAAGTCCCCCAACCGTTGCGGTCATAGCCTCACTGAAACCAGTTCCCGTCAGGGCAACCGTATCGCCGGCCTTGATTGCGAGTGGCCTGCGACTGGTTAAGGTCAGGGTCTTACCACCCTGCGCGGCACAATCGGCCGAGATCGAAGAGGATGTGCAAGCAGCGCTCGAGGAATTGCTGGCCGCTTGGCAGGCGACAAGATTCATCGCGTGACAGACGGATAAAGCAAGCAACAAAGGAGAAGAAAGAAAAGGATAGGAAAGCGTTCTCATCGACGTCGCCCTTCGTCAAAATATTGGGAGCAAAAAAAACCATCCACCTCACTAAAGGTGAATTCGGATCGTCGCGGAAAAACTTTAAATTTATCCCGAAGGAAGTGGAAGAAAGCCAAAGACATCTGCGAGTTACTACTCGTCATTCGTACGCAACTAGGCCTTGTGCAGCAGCTCAAGCGAGGATTCTTCGGCCTGCGGCCTCAGAATGAAGGGGAAGAGAGGATCCTTCGCCTTCGGCTCAGGATGACGCGGGGCTCAGGATGACGCGGGGCTCAGGATGAAGAAGGGCGGACGGGGAATGGCTGGATCACGTGGTTGGCGAAGTACTTCAGCCAGTCGTATTCCTTGAGGACGATCTTGCGAGTGTAGGGGGCTTCCTCGCCACTGCGGGACGGATCGTAGTCGTAGATGGGTCCGTTCTCGTCGGGATAGATGCTGTCACGGACGTAGAAGGCGCCTTTACTGGAACTGCAACCGCCGTATTCTTGCCACAGGCGCTCGATCTTGACTGATGTCGCCGCGGCGCGGTCCGCGCGGACCTGCCAGTATTCGCGCTCGCCGGGCGTTGCGGCGTCCTCGGCATTTTTCTGGAACTCCGCCGCGCGTTCGCTGATCGTCTGGCGGAAGTCCCTGGTCCACGCGCAATCACCGTTGTCGGCATTGTCATTGAACCCGACGACGTAAACGCTGTGCCAATAACCATTATGGTTGTAGATCACCTGCACGGGGGCCTTGTTGCGACGCAACGCGATCTTCACGCGCTCGGCAATGTCCGGCTGCGCGACGCCGATCGCCCACTGGTCACGGTTCGCGTCCACCAGGATGATGTTGCGCTGAAATGCCGGCAAATAAACCCACCCGGACTTGATCGTCCGGCGCTGGTCCAGCCAGTTGAAACTTTCGTCGTAACGGGCTCCCGGATCTCCTTCAGCAGCGACACTGGCCGTGCCATCGTGCAACGATCCCGTGTACCAACCCTTGGTGAAACGGTAGTCCTTGTTGCGCACGACGCGTCCGCGCACGCGATTGAAGAGATAAATGGCGTCCGTCCGCCAGTTGGCGAGTCCGGCATCGTCCTCCTCGTATCCGACAATATTCATGCTGAACCGCTCGCTGAGATCGATCGGCCCGTCAGGTTCGCGACTGGCCCGCGGGTTGATCCGCGCCAACCACCACTCGGCAATCCCCGTGATGGACATGTACAGGCAACTGCCGGCATCCAGTTGGTCAGGCGAAGGCAACACGTATGGCAACAGCTCGTCGAATCCACCCGGCGCGCCGACGCCGCCAATTTCACCGCCACTCTCGCCGCCACTATTTCCACCCGCCGGCACGTCCTGGATAAGACGGCGCAACGCGGGATCGCTCATTTCGCGCAACGCCTCTGACGCGGGGATGTCGGAGGCGGCGATTGCCAGCGTCATCGGTCCATCGATGACTCCAACCAGTAAAGCGACAATAACCGCGGTCATGACCCGTTCGATTTTTGGACGATCCAAGTTCAAATCAGAAAGACTCCGTGTTTTTGGATCTCATGGATCAGTGGCGAAGCCGGAAACGGGTCGAACCACTCGTGAATCCCGACCGGCACAACCTCAAGATCCGCATGAACCCGGTGCGCATGCAAGTTGACCAGGACTCCCTCCGCGAATCGATCCTTGCCGAAGTCCCGCGAGAGCACCGCCAGGTCGATATCGCTGTCGGGACGTGGATGCCCGGCGGCGCGCGAACCATACAGGACAACCCCGTCCACGCGAACACCCGCCGCGGCAAGCCGATGCCGCAATTGCACGGCTAGTGACTTAATTGCCCCAGTATCCAACGATAAAAACCTTCCGCTGTTGAGAGTGACTGTTGCGCAAGTTCCCGGGTGACACGTCGCAAGAAAGCGTCACGGTCGTCCGGGTAACGCGTCTCGAGGTTGAATTCATTGATCTCTGCCAGAGTCCGTTCCTGATCCTGTCCGAGGGAAAGACCGCACTTGGCGGCGAGGCCAAGCAAGTTGTGGGTCACCGGCGCATACTGGCCAGTGCGTTTTACACAAAGGGCCTTCAGAATTTTCTCGATGCTCAGGTGCAGGAAAAACAGGCCCGCGGCATAACGGGTCGTTGCCGTGATGATCTCACGTGCCGTCGTCAGATCGTCCGCGGCACCATCTTGCCAGTATTTGACTTGCGCGGCGAGTTTGTCAGGTGGAAGTTTTGTCACTTGATTGCCCCGGTTTGGCGCGTGGACTGATTTATGCACCATTTTGCCACCAGGAGGATTCAAAATGAAACAAATTTCAGTATCGAAAAAAATCAAGGCAGCCACAACTTTTCTGACGGCGACGCTGGTCGCGGCAGGGGCCGTCAGCGGAAACGCCATGGCCGACGAGGATACGGAAAAACGGGGACTCATCGAGATCAGCGGTTACGGGACGGCGTCAGCCGAACCAGAGCTGGTCCGCATCAGCCTGCATGTGACGTCGCGCTGCAACAACACCTCGATCGAGGCCAAGGACGCCAACGCCGTCCTCGCCAACGAGATCATCGATGTGCTGAGGAAATATGCCCCCGAGGAGTCGGTCGGCGACGACACGTTCCGCATTCTGGCCGATCCCGGATCAAACGTCCGCCAGACGGAGACCGAAGGTTACGGCGAGAGTCTGCGCGTGATTTGCGAACGCAAATGGCGCGCCTCGGAACACATCAGCGCGGCCATCAAGAATTTTGCCGACTTGCCGGCACTGCAGGACGAATTGCTGCGCGTGATCGACAAGGCCGTCGCCGCCGCCCCGACCACCGGCGCGTCACAGACATGGGCCGAACTCGACTCTCCGTGGTTCGACTTGACGACCGCGACGTGGGACCGGCTGAAGAACGACGCGCAATCAAACGCCCTCGCCAACGCGCGCCACAAGGTCGCCGTGTTCGAGGCCAGCTGCAATTTCAGCGGCCTGCGGTTGATCCGGGTCAGCGATCCGAAATTCACCGCGACGAGATCTTATGACAAGGTCGCGATGGCGGCCGCCGCGACGTCCACACCGGTGAAACCGAACATGATCGAAGTCAGCAGCCAGTTCGATTTCGTGTGGTCGTACCTTGAGGCCTCATCGCCGGGCGGTCAGCGCTGCGCTCTTTAAACTGCCCCCATCCATTGTTGATCACGCAGCCAGAAGTTTGAGCCGGGGCACCTGCCCCGGCGGTTTTTTATTCGCCGGATTTTTGAGCAAGTAATGATTGTGAAACCAGACGTACAAATCCAAGTGGTCTTGCAGGCGGTCGATGCGCTTGCTGATGCACCAGGTTTTTCGAATCAGGCGGTTGAGGTTGGCCCGGGCCATCGCCGCTGTGTGATTGAATGAGAACAGTGGATCAAACCCGATTTTTTTCAATTCCCCCTGTCCTGCCACACAGCCCCGCCGACCTTTTACGACGACATGCTTCGCGTCCGGCAGGGCGAGCTTGATCAACGCGGGATAATGGGGGCACTTGTCCGATGTCACCACGAGACCCGGGGCCGCAACACGCCCGAGAGTCCTGAGGACTTCCAGGCGAGCTTCCGGCCGCTCATCTTTTCTGGGGCCGTATTTTTTACGACTTTTTTCCGCAAGAGGACCTTTTGCGGGCATGCTGCAAACGCGCAAGGCAATGATCTCCCTTGTTTTTTCCTCGACGACCATGGGGATTGACACTGGCTTCAACTTTGTATGGATCGACGACTCCATGTCGTCAAAACAGGCTTTTTCCACGGGGGGCCGGGAGTCCAAATGTTTTTTGTTCGCCTTTCTCGCCGTGTCCCCCAGATGGATAAGCCTGCGCGCTACAGTCTTGGGATCGATCGCCAGATGCCTCGCCACACGCCTTTGCGAAAGGCCCGAACACAATAAAAAAGTGAGGTCCTGATTCACGTATGGTTTTTGCTGTCGCCAGATTGGTTTGTTGGTCAGGGACGAGAAAGATTTTTTGCAGATTCTGCACAAAAAGCGCTGGATCCTGCGTCCATCGTATTTCCTGCGATACCACCCCTGGCGGACGACTTGAGGCGATGCGCCTATTCTTGAGGCAACTTCGGGTCGACAAAATGGACATGAAACGCGCCAGCTCATGGCGCCGAAACTACGCCTCTGGATTACATGTCATGAAGTGACATCTGCAATTTGGTGTGCCGATTGAGGCAAATTCGCAATAAAGAGATTGAATTTCAACGCCTTGACGAAATTCAATCCACGGCGAAGGGGGGCAGTTTTTGGTGAGTTCTTTTTCAGGCAAGGCACGCCGCCAGGGTCGCTGGACTTTTCTGGCTGGATGCCTTGCCACTGATGGACTTCATCGCGGCTGGCAGGTCGAACCCAAATTCGTGCTGCCAGCCATCGAGCCATTCAAAAGCCGGCGCGGCGAGGCTTGAGTTCAGTTCAGCGATATTGACCATGTCGGCCGGCTTGGACGGCAGGTATCCGGTCCTGGATTCACGCAACAACTCGCCGGGGGAATCTGTGACTTTGGCCTCGGCGATAAGACCCAGTTGAATCAGGGCCTCGCACGCGTCCAGGATCCAGTCCTGCGGCAACTTCGATTTCAGCACGATCTCATCAAGGGCCACAGGGCGCCCGTTTCCCGACGCGAAATGGCGGTGCACCACAATCAGCACCGCCAGGGGCAACATTTCCTGGATACGCAGGTTGCGGATCCGGTCCAGCGGCGTAACCACCTTATCCACCGTCTCCTCGGCCGCGGATGACGGGAAACCTTGCTGGATCCGCCACGCGATCAGGGCCCCGAACAGGATGATGGCCCAGCAGATGTAAATCCAGAACAGGAACACGGGCACGGCCGCGAGGGCGCCGTAGATGTTTTTGTAGTTGGTGAAGTTGCTGGCGTAGTATCCGTACAACCGGCTGCCCTGATGGATCAGAGTCGCGGCGACCACCGCGCCAATCACGGCCTCACGCCGGCCCACTGGACAATTCGGAATCACTTTGTAGGCCAGGAAGAAAAAACCAACCCAGACGCCCCAAGTGAAGAGACTCGAGAGTGTCTGCGAGATGAAACTGCGCTTTCCAACCACGGCCGTGACGTCAATCAGCTCCTGGATCCGGTAACCCGACATGACACCGATCACGATCGACCCGGCGAACATGCCGAGAGTCAGGAACGTCCAGAAGTAAACGAAACGCGTCACGAGATTGCGGTCCTGGCGCACCAGCCAGATGCGGTTGAGGGCTTGCTCAATCTGTCGCAACAGCAAAATCAGCGTGACGACGATGCCCGCGAAACTGGTGATTCCGATCCTTTGGAAATCCAGTTGTTTCAGGAACTGATCCAGGTATTCGACCACCTGGGATCCGCTGCCGGCAGCGAGGTTCTGCAGGATGAAACCGCGTAACGACGTCATCAAGTGACTGTTGCTGCCGAGAAGCGGCGTGAAAAGCGAAAGCAAAGTGAATACGGCGGCAAGGGATGGAACCAGGGAGAACAGCGTAATGTACGCCATCGCGGATGCTTGCTTGAGCAAGTCGCACCGCATGACGTCATCCCAGATGACCGAAGCCGTGTGGCGGATCTTCAAATTCACGTCGCGCATGGCGCCGACCCCGTTGCCTCAATCCGTTACCGATCCGGTTGCTGAATCAGGGGGCCTCAGTGCAGTTGCAGCGAATCGCGCTCCACGTCAAGCCGGGCCTGTTCGTAACGCTTCTCGGCCCACTGCCGCATGTCCTTGAGCCGGTCAGCCCACGAGTCCGCCATGCGCTGACACATGAATTCCGCGAAGATCTTGTCCATCAAGGCCAAGAAGGTCGTCATCAGATCCAGACGCAGGCCTACGGGCTCCGCCAGGGCAGCCGTCTGAAGTGCAACATCCTTGGCATCAGCCTGTTGCGGGAACTGGATTCCCCGTGGGCTCAAGTCTTTCGAGGAAAGTGTGCAACAGAATTCACCAAGGCCCTCGACATCAAAACCAACGCGCATGTCACGAATGGTCTTGCCCGCCAGGATACCCGCGGCTGCCTCTGGCGTTTGCGCCGGAGCACCACCGCGCATTTGGTGCACATGAACGCGTCCCGACTGGGCCTCCAGGGTCAGACGGTCGTCCACCCAGCATCGCGCCCGGCGTTTCTGGCCATTTGTCGGACAGGGGTATTCCACGGGATCATCCATCGAGTCGGAGCGGTGCCACAGCCAGATCAGAAACTCGCCGGCGAGAAAGCGTTTGGCCTTGGTCAGGGCGGCCATCTGATCCAAACGGGCTGCCATTTGTGGATTAATCTGGGTCATGATAAGGGTTCCCCGAAAAAGCCAATGCTTTCAGATATTTGACAATAGAAAAACCTGGGGATAACCTGTGAACAAACTGTTAGCAAAGGGTGGACAACCCGATTCGCGAACAGCTCCCCAGTTCCCGTCAGATAAGGCGTCAAGTTAGCCTGCGTGTTCGTCGCTGGAGCCAAAGACCGATGCCGGTGGGCAAAATCAGTGGGCCGAAAAACGGAGATTACTGCGACAGCAAACTGCAAGGCAAATCAAAACTCAAGGCACGAAAACTTTAAGCAAACTGATTATCAGACTGATGAGTTTTCATGTTCAACCTGATCTTGTCAACACCGTCTTCACAATTTTTTTTTGAAATATTTTTGAGCCTTGCTAGACCTTGTCAGACAGGTTTTTGGAGACTCTCGATGACCAAGAAACGTCAGGACAAAGCGCGCGCGACAACACCGCCGGAACACGGCGTCCGGTTTGATGTTGAGGCCGATGCTGAAACTTTATTCAAACAAGCCGTCGATCAAATCGGACGCGGCGACGCGAAGTTTCAGATCAAAGACGAGACGACACGGCAACAATCACGCGCGAAACCAAAACCCGCCGAAGTGAAAATTGATTTACATGGAATGACGCTGGATCACGCGCGCCGCCACGTCGATGATCGCATCAACGAGGTGCTCGTGGATTTGACGGCGGGCGCCGTGGCAACGGTCCATATCGTGACCGGGAAAGGACTGGGCAGCGGCGCTGGCGGCGGAGTCCTGGCACGCGAGATCCCGGCATGGGTCCGCGACCGGTTCGCGAGGCACATTGTTGATATGGACGAATCGCCTGCCGACGTGCAACTTGGCGGGATCCCGTTGCGCGGCAGTTTCCGCGTCAAGTTGAAAGGCTGAATCCAATGGCAAGCAAGACCGGATCATTGACACCAAACCACCCGGCAAAAACTTACGAACTGCGCATCGCGTTCCAATCTGGAAAGGTGACGGTCCTCGAGGCGAAGCAGCGCACGATATCGCTGCTGAAGTCCCTTGGTTGTGACTCTTTTGTGGAAGGCGCGCTCGACGGGCTGGACATCGACAACGAATTCACGAACGAGCCGCGTGACTTTTACACGGAGCTTGGCGGCCTGGAACTTCCAATCTCGGTCTACAAATACTCGCGCGAATACCTCGAGGACCTGCAAGCCCGCATCGCGCGCCACTTCGACGACAAGTTCCCCGGCCAGGTCACGACATCGCTGCACGACATGGACACTTCCGAATGGCTCGAGGGATGGAAGGAAAGCTTCAAGCCCATTGTCACCGATCGATTCGCCATTTACCCGCCGTGGGACAAGCCCGGCGATGAAATCACCTCGGACAGGTTGATGATGGAGATCGAGCCAGGGATCGCGTTCGGCACGGGGCAACACGCCACCACGCAACTTTGCCTTCGCGAATTGGAAAAAATCGCGGCGTCCATGGGAACGGAAACGGTCGCGGCCACATCCGTTCTGGATGTCGGGACTGGCACGGGGATTCTGGCCCTCGGTTGCGTAAAACTCGGGTTCGGCAGGGTTGCCGGCACCGACATCGACCCCGACGCCGTGCTGGCCGCGCGCAACAACGCGGCCATGAATGGTGTCGCGCTTGACGTCGCGCAGATGACGGTCCCGTCCCCGGCGGCCGCAGACCATTTGCCGCCCGCGTTCAAGCAGCCGTTCCACATCGTGGTCGCCAACATCCTGAAAGTTGTCCTCGAAAAAATCCTGCCGGATCTCGCCGGCGCCGTGGCGCCCGGAGGCCTCCTGGTCATGTCCGGCCTTCTCCACGAGGACGCCCGGGTGCTGACCCGCCAGGCCGAGGGACTCGGCATGGTGTTTGTACGCGAATCAACCCAGGACGGCTGGTCATGCCTGGTCCTGCAAAACGAAGCGAAGAACCTCACACCATGACCCCCCAAAACCCCACCCGCCACGTATTCCGCTTCTTCGGCAGTCGCGTCACCGACTCTCTCTGGAGGCTGGACGACGCCGAGGCGCATCATGCCCTGAAGGTCCTGCGCCTGCCGCCAGGCGAGGCCGTCGAGGTCATGGATGGAATGGGCGCGGTTGCCCGCGGAACCCTCAAACCGACCGGCAAGGAGTCCGCAGATGTTGACGTCATCGAGTCCCGGACTGAGCCGGCGGAGCCGGCCGGACTCGAACTCGCCATGGGTGCCCTGAAACCAGGCGATCTTGACGAAATCTTGCCCGCGCTCGTTGAACTCGGGATGACCAGGATCTCGATTTTTATCAACGAGCAGTCCGGCAAGAGCCGCGTCGCGGAAAAGTCACTCGACCGCTGGCAACGGATCATCGATGCCTCGGTCAAACAGTCCAAACGATGCTGGCGTCCGGCGATCGCGACCTACGGGTCCATGGAGGAGTGGCTCCTCGACCATCGCGCCCTTAATCGTCCGGCTGGCGAAGTCCGCTGGATTTTCGCGGAACCCGGTCTCGATGGCGATGGTGGAACCGGCAAGACCACGCCAGCCGTCACGGCCCTGACGATGGCTGTCGGTCATGCCCAGCGTCCATTCACGGCACCCCCGCCATCGACCATCGGTCTTGTGGGCTCGGAAAAGGGGTTCTCACCATCCGAGGTCCGCGCGGCTCTGGACGCCGGATTTTTCCCCGTAAGCCTTGGGCCGCATGTCCTCCGGGCCCGCACCGCCGCCATCGCGGCGGCCACCATGCTGGCTATGGCGGGGCATGCTCCACGGTGATATGATCCCGTCACTGTGATCCGGGCCAACATGAAGGCGGTCCCATGAAGAAAGTCCAAGGTCGTCGCGGCGGCCTGAAAGCATTGCTGGTTGAACCATTCGAGCAGATCAAGCTCGGGCTGATTTTCCTCGCGCTGAATCTTGTTTTCTCGACCCTGGCGCTCGGCATTTTCACCTATTACCTTTACGACATCTACAAGGCGATGGCGGTCTACTTCAAACTCTCCGAGCAGGAGAGCCTGCTGACTGCCGGGAAATTCGCGGTACCCGCGATCGTTGGCGGGACCCTGTTTATCATCTTCGTCGCCGCGACGCTATTTTTCTCGATTCGTTACACCCACGCGATCTACGGTCCGCTCGTCTCGATCAACCGTTTCCTGGATGATCTTCTTGCCGGCAAGAGCCCGCAATCGATCACCCTCCGCGAGAGCGACCAGCTCCAGGACCTCGCCGCGAAACTGAACCGCGTCGCGGAACGCATTGAGCCAGGACAACGCACCGGCGCTCTCGTCGCGATCCATCGTTTCCTGGATGACCTTGCCGCTGGAAAAAAACCGGCGCCTCTGACTTTGCGCGAAGGTGACTCGTACCGGGAACTCGCGGAAAAATTGAACCAAATCGCATCGCGGATCTGATCCGCCTCGAATTCAGGAGAAAACTGTCATGACGAATCCCCTCAAGGAATCTGTTTGCGCCACATCCCCGTCCATGGTGAAGAACACTTGCGACAAGATCGCAAGCCGATCGGAGAAATACCGCGAGGAACTCGGTCGCGGCCTGACCCTCGCCGAGAAGATCCTGTTCTCGCACCTGGACAACGACTCCGACATCAAGTCGCTGAAACGCGGAAGCAGTTTCATCATGTTGCGTCCGGACCGCGTCGCGATGCAGGACGCGACGGCGCAGATGGCGATCCTCCAGTTCATTCAATCAGGCCGGAAAAAAGTCGCGGTCCCCAGCACCGTGCACTGTGACCACCTGATCCTTGCGCGCAAGGGCGTGAAGGACGACATGAAAGTCGCCACCTCGGAAAACGAGGAGGTATACAACTTCCTTGAATCGGCTTCGAACAAGTACGGCATCGGATTCTGGAAACCGGGCGCCGGGATCATCCACCAGGTCGTTCTTGAAAACTACGCTTTCCCGGGCGGGCTGATGATCGGCACCGACTCGCACACCCCGAATGCCGGCGGCCTTGGCATGCTGGCGATCGGCGTTGGCGGCGCGGACGCGGTCGACGTGATGGCGGGCATGCCCTGGGAACTTCTGAACCCGAAGATTGTCGGCGTGAGGCTCACTGGCCAGATGAAGGGCTGGACCTCGGCCAAGGACGTGATCCTGGCCCTCCTCGGAAAGCTGACCGTCAAAGGTGGCACCAACAAGATCATCGAATACTTCGGCCCGGGCACCCGTTCGATCAGCTGCACGGGCAAAGCCACCATCACGAACATGGGCGCGGAACTCGGCGCAACCTGTTCTGTCTTCCCATACGACGAACGCATGTCGGTCTACTTGCGCGGTACCGAGCGCGCAGCGCTGGCCGAAATCGCCGACCAGCACGCGGCGGACTTGCGTTGTGACGCGGATGTCGAGGCGAATCCGGGCAAGTACTTTGATGAAGTGATCGAGATCGACCTCTCGACACTCGAGCCCCAGATCGTCGGCCCGCACTCGCCAGATCTCGCCCGCCCGGTCTCGAAAATGCGCGCGGAAGTGAAAGAGAAAAGCTATCCTGACCACGTGTCCGCGACCTTGATCGGCAGCTGCACCAACTCATCTTATGAAGACATCTCGCGCGCTGCCGCCGTCGCGAAGTTCTGCCTCGAAAACGGCATCAAGGCCAAGGCGCAGTTTCTTGTCACGCCAGGGTCTGACCAGATCTACAACACGATCGAGAGAGACGGCCTCCTGAAGACCCTCGTCGATTTCGGCGGAACCGTCCTCGCGAACGCTTGCGGTCCGTGCATCGGCCAGTGGCAACGCGACGACATGGAAAAGGGCAAACCCAACTCCATCGTGACGTCCTTCAACCGCAACTTCCGCGGCCGCAACGACGCGAATCCGGAAACACTGAGTTTCATCACCGGCCCTGAAATGGTTGTGGCTTACGCCGCCACCGGCTCGCTCAGTTTTGACCCGAACCATGACACGGTGAAATCGGCCAGCGGCAAGGAAATGAAACTTTGCCTGCCGGAAGGTCCGGAACTGCCGAAGGCGGGGTTCGTGCGTGGTGACGCGGGCTTCATCGAGCCGGCGAAGGATGGCAGCTCCGTCAACGTCTCCGTCGCCCCGGCCAGTGAGCGCCTGCAGATCCTGAACCCGTTCTCCAAATGGGACGGCAAGGACTTCACCAGCCACCTGCTGCTGCTCAAGACCAAGGGCAAGACAACGACCGACCACATTTCGCCGGCCGGCAAATGGCTGCGTTTCCGTGGCCACCTTGACCGCATCAGCGACAACATGTTCCTTGGCGCGACCAACGCCTTCCAGGCCGAGATCGGCAGGGCCAGGAACGTGCTGACGGGCGAGATCAAGAATGTCGCCGACGTGGCTCGCGACTACAAGGCCAAGGGCAACCGCTGGATCGTTATCGGCGACGAGAACTACGGTGAAGGCTCCAGTCGCGAGCACGCCGCGATGTCACCGCGCCTTCTTGGCGTCAGCGCCGTGATCGTCCGCAGCTTCGCGCGCATCCATGAAACGAACCTCAAGAAGCAAGGCGCTCTCGCCCTGACGTTCGCCAACCCGGCTGACTACGAAAAAGTCCGTGAGGACGACAAGATCAGCGTGACAGGCCTTGGATCCTTCGCGCCGGGCAAGCCGCTTACGGTGACGCTGGAGCACAAGGACGGGTCCAAGGACACGTTCGAGGCGAAGCACAGCTACAACGCGGAGCAGATCGCGTGGTTCAAGGCGGGTTCCGCCCTGAACCTGATGAAAGACTGACATCCGGCGCTGCTACCTGGAACAGGTCTACTCTCAGTGCTCAAGAAAATCCTGATCATGATGGCCACAGTCTTCCTTGTCCGGGGACTGTGGCTTGTTTCTGCGGGCGAAACCCTGGATCTCCATTCCGGCCAGCAGTTCACAGGGCATTTGATCGATTTCGCGGAAGTCCTGAAATCGGGGCATTTGTTTCCGCAGTGGTCCGTCTACGCGCGCGGCGGCCTCGGCAGCCCCTATCTCGGGTTCTACCAGCCCGGATTTGCCTATGTCGCCTCGGCCTGCCTCATCGTGACCGGCGACCCGCAAACCGCGATCGCACTGGCGATCTCCTTGTTCACCGTCATTGGCGCACTGGGGGCCTTTTACCTCGCCAGGAAAATCTTCAACAAGGACCTCATCGCCGCGGCTGTCGCGATGGCATTTCTAGCCCATCCCTATGTGACGGTGAACCTGTACGAGCGCGGCGATTTCGCGGAATTCGCCTGGGCCATGACGTTGCCATGGGCTTTTGTTGGACCGGCACGGACATTGGCACTCGCGGCCTGCGTTGTCCTGCACCCGCTGCTCAGTTACCCCCTGTTCCTTGGAATGGCGGTCGCGTCACGCCGTAACTGGCCCAATCTCGCGATCGCGGCTTTGTTGTCAGCGTTTTACTGGTTTCCCCTTCTGCGGGAACTGGATCTCGTCTCGGTCGATAAGGCGTTTGTCCCTGCCTTGCAACCTGCCCGGCACATGCTGGCGACCGGTCACGTCATGATGACCGGATCGTTTGACGATGCACCTTTTCATTACCAACCCAACTGGGTCCTCTACGCGGCGGCTTTTTATGGTGCCGTCGGGGCTTTCCAAAAAAAGGACCCGTTGCGTCGCGTGGCTTTGGGCAGTGCTGCCGCCATCGCGGGCCTGTGGTTCTTGATGAGTCCGGCCAGCATGCCTGTTTGGAATCATTTTCCACTGATGTCAAAGCTCCAGTTTCCGTGGCGCCTTCAGAATTTCGTGGCGCTCGCCATCGCGCTGCTGGCCGGTTGCGGCCTTTCCCGCCTCGCTCGTGAATTGAGAACTTCCCGGTTGAAATCCATCCCGGTCGCGGCCGTTGCCGTCATGATTGGCCTGCCGCTCGTCGCCATACATCCGCGCGTCTCTACGCAACCACCATTACGAAACATCGACGATATTCTCCGGTCTGGTTTCCTTGGCGACCCGATGGACGAGTGGCTGCCGCGAAACGCGACGGTCCGGTTCGGTAATCCTGATGAAGCGACGCGGATACGCGAAGTAACCGGCCCGTGTGAGGCCTCCGGGGTGCGACGCAGTCCAGGCCGTCTTTGGTTCAATGTGACCCAGACCGCCAACCCGGACCGCGCCCCGACGTCCTGCGAGGTGACAATCCCGCAGTTTTTTTATCCAGGCGGTTGGTCTTTGACGCCTGACTTGCCCCTGCGCGAGCGCGACGGCTTCATCGCCATCGCGATTCCAGCGTCGATGCTGGCCTCTGAACCACAAGAGATTGTTTTAACAAGCAAAAGCACGCTAAACAGACGGATCGGCATCGCCCTGAGCGTCATGGCCCTGATGGCCCTTTCCGCAGTCGCGTTGCCAGGAAGGTTCCGCCCCCGCCGAGGCAGCATGTCGGTTGACAAGTCCACGGGGTCCATATAAACCTCACAAGTCCTGTCGCGGGGTGGAGAAGTCTGGTATCTCGTCGGGCTCATAACCCGAAGACCGCAGGTTCAAATCCTGCCCCCGCTACCAAACGTAAGTACCGGCCCTGATTGATGAAATCAGGGCCGTTTCTTTTTTCCGGCAACTTGGCACACCTTGCGCTTCTCTCGCGCCTGGAGGGAAGTTTGCCATGAAAAAAATTTTCTTGTTCCCGGTGATGATGGCTGTGTTGACTGGATCCCTGGCGATCGCGGAGGCGTCACGCCTCGACAGGCTGGAAAAAATCGAGGACAGCAAGGCGTTGATGAGTCTCTTCTCGATCATGACCGACATCACGCGGGATGGACGACCGATCGAGTTTTTTGGATGGACGGAAAAAGAGGCCGTTCCGACCGCGGATGCCACATGCGCGCCGGCCACGCGATCCGACGCGGAGCATTATCTGACCAACCTCATCGAGCAACTGAGCTGGGCGTCGTGGGATGAGTCGGTCCACATGTCCACCCACCTCGTGCCGGCGCTCGCCGACCTGCGCGAGATCCTCGCCAACGACCAGCTCGAGCGATGCGACTGGGCGATCCAACCCGAAGAGCAGTTGATCAAGTTCACCAGGTTCCGCAACACTGGCACGGGTTACCAGCTGGCCTTCACGCAGGGTTTCCGCACGACCTGATCCAACGCCACAAGTCCCCGGAACTATTGAAACAATGGGATAGTTTCGGGGTCTTGTGAAGTTTTCACGACCGGTACCTTCATACTTTGCCCGAATTTGCCGAATCCTTTCTTGGATAACGACAGGTTGTCGCGGAGGAGGCGGTCATGAAGACGGGTAAACGCGTCTGCGTCATTGGCGCCGGGCCGAGCGGGATCACCGCCGCGAAGAACTTCACGGATCTCGGGTTCGACGTCACGGTTTTCGAGGCCGGCGAGCAGGTCGGTGGCAACTGGCGATTCCACGACAACACGGAACACACCAGCGTCTTTGAAACGACACACATCATCAGTTCAAAGATCAGTTCGCAGTACGAGGATTATCCGCTGCCGGCGGAAGCGCCCGATTATCCCCACCACTCGCAGTTGCTGAGCTATTTCGAGGGTTACGCGAGGCACTTCCAACTGATGCCACTGATTCAGTTCAACACGATGGTCAAGAAATGCGACCCGCTGCCCGATGGACGCTGGAACGTCTCGGTTGAAACCGGCGGCCGCACACGCACATCAACCTTCGACGCCCTGGCCGTCTGCAACGGTCATCACTGGAAACCACGTTGGCCGGAGTATCCGGGAACCTTTTCCGGCGAAGTCAGCCATTCACACTCGTTCAAGCGCGCCGAACCATACGGGGACAAGCGAGTTCTTGTCGTCGGCGGCGGCAATTCCGCGTGCGACATCGCGGTCGAGACCAGCCGCGTCAGCAAGTACACGGAAATCAGTTGGCGGCGAGGATACTGGCTGGTTCCAAAATTTGTCCTGGGTAACCCGTCCGATGCGTTCTACTACAAATTCTCGTTCTTTCCGCGCTGGGCGAAGATCATCATCAGCGAGATCCTGTTGCGTGTGCTGCTCGGGAAAAATTCGCGGATCGGCCTGCAAAATCCAGATCACTGGTTCGGATCGACGCACCCCACGGTTAACTCGGAACTCTATTACTTCATCCGCCACGGGCGCGTGAGACCACGCGTCGACATTGACCGGTTCGACGGCAAGACGGTCCGGTTCAAGGACGGAACCAGCCAGGAATTTGACGCGGTGATTTACGCGACGGGATATTGGATCGACCATCCGTTCTTTGACAAGTCAGTGGTTGATTTCTCACGCGGCCCTGTGCCGCTTTATCTCCGTTTCTTGCCGGGCAACTTGAAGAATTGTTACTTCATCGGATTGTTCCAGCCTCTCGGCTGCATCTGGCCCGGCGCCGAGTTGCAATCGAAAATCGCCGCGCGCCATCTGGCCGGGCTCTGGTCCGCGCCGGCGGATCTGGAGGCGCGGATCCGCGAGGAGATGGAGCATCCCGATTACAATCAACTGGCAACTCCGCGCCATACAATCACGGTGGACGACATCTTCTTCAGGAAGAGGCTGCGCAAGGAATTGCGAAGGGCAAGAAAAGCCGCGTGACATGCTATGATCGAGCCGGGGAATCACGCCGGGAACACCATGCTCATTCATCGCGACTGTCGAGCTCGCTGCCGCGAAATGGGTATTCTGAGGGTTCACTGAATTGAGGCTGGGCAAGCTGATCAAATATTCCGGGATCGGAATCGCCGCGGCAGCGAGGTCTGCCCTGACCGGCAAACGGGCGCGCGAATACCTGGTCACCAGCCTGCTCGACCAGCCTGGACTGCCGGCGAAAGTCGCGCAGATCATCGCGATGCGATCCAGCATGGACACCACGTCGCGTCCTGCCGCACGAATGACCATGGAAGAAGTCCGGCAGCGGATCGAGGCAGACGCGCCGGCGTTGGCGCGGGAGATTGACAGCATTTCAGAGGACGCCCGCGTCGCGTCCCTGTCCCAGGTCCACGAGGCAAAGCTGAAATCAGGAGAACACGTCGCCGTCAAAGTCCAGTTTCCCGGGCTTGCGGACGAGATCGCGCGCCAGGTGGACGACTTTGTGGATCTCGCCGCGCGTAGTCCGGCGCGCGCCTATGGATTCACGCGTGAATCCTGGGGGCAGTTCCTGAAGGAAAAACTGCTCGAGGAAATCAATTACCGCGCGGAGGCGCGTTACCAGGACGAATTCCGCGCCACGGTGAGGGCGCCGTGGCTGGTGGTGCCACGGGTATTCGAGGCGTACTCGAGCACCGGTGTGCTTACCCAGTCCTATGAGCCATCGACGTCCCCGGATGAATTTCGCGGACTTCGCGATGTCATCGGGCACAAGCACTTCCGGGACGCGGCAAAAATCATGCCTGAGATAATGGCTGAGATGCTCGCCCGCGCGATCTTCCAGGCGAACCTCATTCACTGTGACCTGAATCCAGGCAACTATGGATTCAGGGTCGACACGGAATCAGGATCAACTTCACTGGTGCTCTATGATTTCGGGTCGATGCTCAGGCTCACCGATGACCAGGTCAAGATCATCGCGAGGATGATCGCGCGTGCCTGCGGCGAAATCGACGACGACTGGATGGCCTTGCTGGGGAACGCGGGATTCGACACCGTGAAACTTGAACCACTGTCTGACCGGTTGCACCAGTTGATGCCCGCGTTGCTTGAGCCGTTCCGGGCCCGCGGGAAATTTGACCCCGCGTCCTGGCACCCGGGGCGCATCACCGATGAGATCGCGGGCAGCGACAAATGGTGGCTGCGGACGGCAGGACCGCCGTGGTTCCTCTACCTGATGCGAACCGTCCAGGGTTGGCATCACGGGTTGAAACTGATTGGTGAACCGGTGGATTCGCGTCGGATTTTCGAGGGTTTCATGGCACCCGCCCTGGCGTCTTCCATGCCCGCGAGGCGACATGAAAACACGGGCCCCAAGACGCCAGCCACAAGTGATTCGTGGAATTCACGACATTTACGTGTCCGCGTGCAAGAGGGGGCTGTCACCTTGGTGGACCTCGAAATGCCTGCGACCGCCGTAGGCAATCTTGCTGATCTTGTGCCCGGCGATGTCGCCTTGAAAATCGAGGCGCAGGGCCTCGACCTGCGCAAGATGGCCACCGAACTGACGGCCGCCCGGGCACCACGCGGGGTCGTCTTCGAGGCAACCCTGGGCGCGCGCCATTACCGTGTCTGGCTTGATTGATCTGGCGGACCTGGGACTCAGCGCGCCAACAAGGCCGTCACTGCCGCGTTCATCTTCAAGATCTCGTACGCCAGTTCCGGCGTGAGCTTGTCAGGAGTGTCGGTCGTCTTGTGATAATGCGCGTAATGGTTCCAGTCGGCATCGATGACCAGGATCGCCGGTATCCCGGCATCAAGGAACGAGACATGATCGCTGCCAAATGGATTGAACGAAGTCGTCACGCGTAAATTCGTAACTTCAGCCGCGGCCTCGACAAATCGGCGCGCGAAATCAGAATACTGGCTTTCCGTCTCGATGATGACGCCTGGCTGACCGGAGGTTCCGGACCGGGAATAACCAATCATGTCCATGGTAATCACGCCACGAACACGGCTTGTTTCCTGTTCAGGCAAGCCTTCCACCAACTTTTCCACGAAAGCGGCCGAACCGTATAAACCCTGTTCCTCACCAGAGAATGCCGCGAACACGATATCCTCCGAGTGGGGAACGTCAGCCATCACGCGGGCCAGTTCAATGACCCCGGCGGCGCCACTGGCGTTGTCCTCTGCTCCGGGCGCGGCGTAGGAAGCCCGTTCCGATGTCGAATCGAAATGGCCACCGACGATGACAAGTCCGCGGTCGCTCGCGCTGGCGGAACCGGAGTCATCGACCATGCGCTCGCCGGGAAGGATTCCGACAACATTCCAGGAAGAGCGGCCCGCCACACGAAACTCCTGCAAGGTCACTTCCATGCCGGGGATGGCCGCCAGGTTCATCTTGATCCAGTCACGCGCCTCAATGTTCCCCGTGGCGGCGATGTGACGGTTCCACGCGGCAAGTTTCTGGACGTCAGCCCACCAGCGGTCCTTGCTGACTTTGCGCGCGGCGTCATTGACCATAAAGGATTCGCGCTGCGAGACACGGCGCGGCACATCCAGGTTCGTGGCGGATCTGAGGATCACTTTTCCTGGCTCGACGGGAAATACGCCGACATGAATCCCATGATCGACGTTCAATTGATCCAGCGCGGACAACGCGGCGCTGTCGCCACGAACGAGTCGCGCGCGACCTTCATCCGCGAGAGTGTTGACACCGGCGGGAAGTGCCATGGAGGAATGTCCTGCAATCAGGACGCGCAGGTCGTCGGCTGTTGTCAGGTCGGGAAGGACTTTTGCGACATACCCGGTCCTTTCCATGTTGGCGAATCCGCGCGCGTTGGCGGAGACAATCAAACTACCGCCCATTTCCGTCCACCAGGAAATCCCGCCGAGCTTCTTGAGGATATTCAGATTGGATGGGCCCGCGGAGGAAATGTCCACGATGGCGATCCGTTCAGGCGGGATCGCCGACAACAGGAGGCCTGACAGGGATGCCAAGGATGCCAATAAACAAAGTCTGATTTTTCTCATCCGGAAATGATTCCACGGGCGCAGGGGGAACGCAACATTGCGATTTGGCGTTTGATTCCGGGATCACGAAAGGATCTGCCAAAGAGGCACAGTTCAAGCCAACTCGCCGTAATGACGAATCAACATGAAGGTTGAATCAGGACGAACCGCGAGGAGGACCCAATGGAATACGGCAACATCGCGCGAGAAACATCCGCCGGAAAACTGGAATTCATTCCGGCTGTGGTCCTTGTCGCCTTTGTCGCCCTTGGCCCAACGGCGGCGGTGGCATCGGCGGCGACGCCACTCCCGGTCCGCGTGCCTTTACCAAATTTGCCTGATTCGCCTGAAGCCAGGACGACCGGCTGGGATATCGACGGCGACGGACGCCCTGACATGATTCAGGTTCAAAGGGGCGGAGCGGCGCAAGGCTCCATCGAAACCGCGTACGATTTCGATGGTGACGGTAAGCCCGACTTTGTACGGAGCGGCGACGGGCCTCACTCGCAACGGGAACGCTCGACCGGACCCAGTCCCTTGCGATAAGTCTTTCCTATCATCTGACACACTTTCGCCTCGACAACCTCGATCTGGGCACTGGTCAGTTTTGGCTCAGGCTCCTCGCAAGATATTCCCTTCAGGCCGAATGACAGCAACGACACCGCCGCGCCACTGACGGAAAATACAGGCAACGCGACCTGCGCAGGACCCGGGAATGAACAGGCGACGCTGAGTGTTCCGAAGAGGACACTGAAGCCATCGAAAGCTCGCAGTAGATCCGGACGCGCGCGGCAGATCAGGGAATCCGGAGGCAAGAACGAAGTGAAGCCTTCGATGTTACTTTCCGCGAGGGCATTTTGCTTGTGGCACAATTCCACATCGACAAGTTCGATTTCATAAGACGCGTTTCCCGACGCGGCAGGAACGGCGGCGGACAACTCCGAGTCTGGTTGCGCCGATCCGGGTGCGGGCGCACCGCACGATGTCAAAGCAACTACCGTCAGTGCCATGGCTAGAAACTGGATTGGGCGGGTCATGGGATCTCCTTTCGACGATAAACCCGTTGCTGGCATTACACGTTCAGGGCCACCGACCAAAAAGATAACCAGCCGTAATTAAAAGTGTTTTTTATTTCAAAAGTGCCTCAGCAACTTCCGTGGCCCCATTTCTGGCCACCCGTTGCCTCAGGGTCCCGCCACCAACTCAAATTTCCCCCGATAACTGGTATCATGTTGGCCATGTCGCGAATGTTGAAAAAAATGGCCGTGCGGAGCGGACTGGCCCGACTCGACGCGGAGGTCCGGAGGCGCCTCGGATCCGACTATTTTTACCTGCGCATGTACAGCGGCGACGTCCTCTCCGCGCCGGTCTCCGACCTGGAGCTCCTCGAGAATCTTGAGCGCGCGGTCAAGACCGCTGCCGCGGGTGACGTAACTGGTGAAGTGACTGGTGAAGTGACGCGCGAAGTGATCGATCTCTCCCAGGGAATCCCCGACCTCTCTGGAATTTTTGATGCCTCGCCCATCCTTGAATCGATGACGCGCAGCGCCGCCCTCGCATCATCGTTGCGCGCGTATCCAGCCGGATTCGGCCACCCTGAAGCCCTGCGCTCTGTCGCAGGCAAAATCAAATCCGATACCGGAGTTTCCTACGATCCGGAAAAGGAAATCCTGATTTGCAACGGCGCCTCCCAGGCACTGGCCCATGCGCTGGAATGTTTTACTGACGCCGGTGAAACCATTGTGCTGTTCGACCCGTGCTACTTGTTCTATCCGTGGCTCGCGCGTACACGCGGGCTGCGCGTCCGTCGCGTCCGCGGCCCAAACCCGCAAAACGGCCGCCTGAACCAAAAAGAACTGGACCGCGCCATGCGCGGCGCGAAAGCCATCATCGTCAACAGCCCGGGCAACCCGGACGGCCGCGTCATCCATCCCGATGATCTCGCGCTGGTCGCCGCCCTTGCCGCGCGCAACAATTGCGTGATCATCAGCGATGAGGTTTATTCCGCTTTCTGTTGGAAACGCCCGCATGAGAGCATTGCGACGATCCCGGCCGCCCGCGACCGTACCATCGTCGTGTCAAGCGTCAGCAAATCCCACGGTCTGCCCGGCCTGCGCGCCGGATGGTGCGCGGGGCCCGCACAACTCATCCGCCCGTTGGCCATGCTGATGTCCATCCGCGTCCCGTGTGTCAGTGCCGCGACGCAAGTAATGATGCCCGCGCTGCTGGACGCCGAATCGGCCTTCGCCGCCCGGCGTCACACCGAATTTCTGGCGCGACGCAAGAACGCGATCCACGCCGCCAACGCCGCCGGGTTCCACGCGCCAAACCCTGACGGGGCTTTTTACATCTGGACTGAAATACCCGACAGATTCCGGTCGGGTTACGAATTCGCCCGTTGGTGCCTCGAAACTTGCCGTGTTGCCGTCATGCCCGGCGAACCCTCGGGGCCATCGGGGCAGGGTAAAGTCCGTTGGTCGTTCGGGGTTTCCCCGGAAAAGTTCAACGCGGCCATGTCCCGGGTGAGGGCTACCACGCGATAACCGACCAGCTGGCGCCGTAAAACCGACTCACGCAACTGGAAACCCGTCCCGCAATTTTCGCCTTGCCTCCGGCGGGACCAAAAGAGTCCCTCCCGCGAAAAAACAGAAGACCGCAACAACAAACCCGAAAAGGAATTCTCGCTCCACGCCACGGGAGCAACGCTCTCGACGTGACGCGACGCGACGTCAAGGATAGCCTCTTGCCCGACCATCGCGCCGATCACAATCCTCGCCCCGGCGCGCGACGCCGCCGCGCACCCCATCAGCGCCCCTGTGATCCCGCCGCACTTGCCAACCCGGATGTTCCAGACGCCGATTCGCGACTGCACTGCCATCTCGACAAAGGATTGCTCCCCGTGCAAGACTTCATCCGCCATCACGGGTACACCGGTTTGGCCGGAAAATGCCCCGAGATTTCGCGGATCCGACGGGCGGACAGGATCCTCAAACGCGACCAGTTTCCGCGTCATGTCCGGAACAACCTTCATGGCGTCACCCAGAAATTTTTGCGCCGCCTCATGGCTGTAACCCTGGTTCGCGTCGAAAGAAATGTCGCAACGATTCCCGCCGACACGCAGCACGCGCACCACGGAACGCACACGCGCGACACTCGCTGGATCACCGACTTTGATCTTGAACAAATTGAATCCCGCGATCCGGTACCCGGCGGCCAGCCACGATGCCAGACCCGGCCGTACCATCGGGATGGTCGCCCTGCGCGGGACACTGGCATCGCAAGGCTGGACTCCCGCGCGGCGCGCGATCATCGCGACCAGATCACGCATGCGAATATTACACGCCCGGGAAATCCAGTCGATCAACGCGACATCGATCGCGCTCCAGATCGCCAGGCATCCACGCGCCGAAGCCTGCCTCCAGCCAGCGATGAGCGCGTCGCAAACGCCGCCGGTGCCGGCCACACCGTCCGGCCCGGCACCGGGATCAAGATTCAGCGCCTCGCGCAGAACCGGCATCGCCAGGACCCCGAACAGTTCCTCACACCGATCCAGCGCGTCCACTGCCGTCTCGCCAGTCACATACTCTCTCGGCAAGGCCTCGCCGATCCCGTGGACGAGACGCCCGTCGCGCGCGCGACCACTGATGCGCACGCAAATCGCCTCGTTGGCGGACCTCGTCAGATGCGCATGCCGCACCTTGAACCGAAAAGGCACCTGCCGTTGGAAAACTTCAATTTTCCATTCCTCACGATTCACGCATTGCCCCCTCGTCACTCAAGCAGGATGCCATCGCCCGCGCGAAATCCAGCGGGTATTGCATCAAAATCGCGTGGCAGCGCGACGGATAACGAAACAGTCCTGCGCCCGCGCGAGTCAAAAAATCCTCGGTCCGCTGCAAGTCGATGACGCTGTCCTGTTCCGCCAAGTGAAGGAACAATCGAGTCCCCGTGTCCCGCAACTGCGACCGCAGGAGGTATGAACTGGCACCTTGACGGACCAGGCGCCTCATCCCCGCCGTGACGATCCAGAACGCGGGAGACAACTCCGTGTTGCGCCGCGGATCCGCGGCCAAACGGGAGCGCACATCAGGGCAGTCCGAAAAATGAGACGGGTCGAGCATGGTCCGTAAACGACCGCTGAGAAATCCGCCTCCGGCGATCGAATCCTTGATGGCCCCCACCAACATCAATCTCTGCAGGCCCAGGTCTGGAAAAATCGCCGGCGCGACCAGATGGATGGTCTTGACGTTTTCCCATCCGGCGCTGCCGCAGTCGATGAGGCAAGCCAAGACCGCGAGCGCGCCCCACGATGTCGCGATGACGTCAATCCCATGACCACTGGCTTGATCGCGCCGGGCCTCTGCCAGGGATCCCACGATCCACGCGTAGGCCTCTTCGCGCGAACGCAGATCGCCGCGCCACCCCGGGCGATCCCGCGCGATCACCGCCGACCAGTGACCCGCGCCCAGCGCATCCAAAGCAAAGGGGCCGAACCATCCTGAATGGCTTTCGGCCCCGTGAAAACAAACAATGCTTCGAGTCGCCCCCGGATTACCGGGTGGCAACCCCGGGTGACTCGCTGATTGCGTCCAAACTCGCGCCAAGGCGGATCCATCCTTCCTCGACATGCACGTACGTCATGCGCAAGCGCTTGAATGCCGGGATGACGTTCGAAAGGTCCGGAACCGGCACCTGGAAACTCTCGTACAAGGAACGAGCGAGAGCCTCTTCCGTGAACTCACGAAGCAACCGGGACGGATCATGACGGGCCGCCAGAGCCTTGAGCACCGGCCCGCCAACACGGACAAACTTGATGCCATGATCGTCGGCCAGATTTACCTCCCATGTCAACTCCATGGACGTCGCCGCCTGGCGGATCGCCTGCTGGGTGATCGACTCGAAATTCGCGGAGATGGTCATGCGTCCCTCCTCGAACTTGAACTTGAGTGGTTTTTGCTTCGCGAAGGTCACGTTGACCCCCGCGTACTTGAATGTCGTCCACACCGGCGGTGCCGCCGACGCGCCGATCGCGACCAGCAACTGCGAAACCGCAGCCGCCGGGAATGTCCTCCCACCCAGAGCCTTCTCCGCCGCGTTTTCCAGGGCAAACTCATTCCCGCCAATCATGATGGGCGCCTCGACGTCCCCCATCATCACCGGCGATCTGGCCGGCGGTTCAATCGCGCCACGACTGGCGATCGTGGCCACCTGGGCCTCGTCGTGACCGAAACTGCTGAACCAGATCGCGTCCTTCGTCGACTGGAACAACTGCTTGCCAGGCAAGTACCCGCTCTCGACAAACCACTCGCGGAACGCGCGCACGAGGGTCGCGTTCAAGTTCAGCAGGAAGTGCCCTGCGCGCTCGTCGAGAACAGAGCGCAGTTCATTTGCCACGCGATTTCCCGTCGCATATTGTTGCCCGGGCAATTGCTGATTGATGGTTGCCCATGCTTGTTTCTCAGCCTGCCGGCGCTTGTATCCCGCGAACCATCCGGTGGCCGTGACGTTGACACCAGTGACCTCGAGACTCGAGATGAACGTCGCCTCGGCGGGCTTCGTCACCGCGCCCTGTAACCGGATCTCCACTGGTTTGCGGCTGTTGGTCGAGACATCACCAACACCGGACATTTCGATGTGAATGTCGGAACGCGGATCGTAAGAACCACTGATGTCGAGATGCGTGTTGGCGTCGACAACGGCAACGAACCGCGCGTCCTCGGCGGACGGAACCAACTCGATGCCGACCTTGCCGGATGTGGCGGCCTTTGCCCAGACACTGACACTGACGTCGCCCACGGTTTCATTGATTTCCCGGATTTCGTCCACGGGCACGCGGATCATGTCCTCCAGGGCTGCCTTTGAGAACATCAAGTAAGCGTTACGGTCTGATGTTGGGTCGTCCGCGAGCCCCAGCAAGGCACCCGCCTGACGATCGATCCGGCCACAAGCCACCACAGCCGGGAGCAAGGCGGCAAACAAGGCAATACGGTGCTGCATGGGTTCTCTCCTGAAGTTGGCCAAGCGGCCAGAACAGTTTTTAATTGAATTTAATGGTTTAATCAAATTCTAATTTATTTTATTAAAATAAATAAATTCGGATGGTTATGGTAAAACGTGGCCTCCGCCAGTCTTTTTACAAAGCCCGGCCGACGTGAAAAGATTGTGTTCAGAATGCTTTACCGACGCCCCATTGGATCGCTGCTGCTGGCGGCAAAGCGGCCCCGGCTGGCCGCCTTTCAGAGGAACCTGGAGGCTTTTGACGCCGTCCAGTCGATGGTCCTCGCCCGGGCCATGGGGCAAATTGCCGGTAGTGGCTTCGCCCTCGCCCATGGCGCCCGAAAACTCCCTCGGCTCGAGGCGTTTCCTGTTTGCGACTATGAGGCGATGCGGCCCTGGATCGCGCGTTTCGCGTCCGGCGATGGCACCGCCCTGTTCGGTCCAGATTCCGGCCTGACCCCGGATAAATGCCAGTTTGTCACCACCAGCGGCACAACTGGCCGGCCGAAGTTGATCCCGGTAACGCCTGCCTCATTAGCCGCGCAGGCCGCAGGTTGGGAGGCATGGGGGCTCGCGACATTCGCGCAGCACCGCGACGCCGCCTTCTGGGACGTGCTTCCCGTGTCTTCTCCGGACCGCGCGTCCATGAGCGGCCTCGCCACCTGGACCATGCAACCTTTTAGTTTCAAGACGTTGTATGCCGTACCCGACGCGGCGCAGGCGATCGCGCCGTTCCACGTGAAATTGAAGGCTTTGCTGAGGCTGACTGTCGCCAACCGGAACCTCGGGATGCTGATGGCCGCGAATCCATCCACGCTCTTGATGTTGACCGAACTCCTCGCGCGCCACGGGCATGATCTCGTCCGCGACCTGCGTAACGGCACCTTCTTCGCCCAAGACAACGACACCGCCGGGCTGACGAACGCCCAGGCCGCCAGACTCGGCCTGCACCGCCGTGACAAAGGCGCGGCACTACGCCTGGACGCCACCTTGCGACATCAAGAGCACCTGACGCCCAAAGATGTCTGGCCGCGCCTGAAACTTGTCACCATGTGGCTCGGCGGGACGCTGGCGCACTACTGCGAGTCCCTGCGGCCGGCCTTGGGCCACGTCCCGTGGCGCGATCATGGCCTGGTCGCGTCCGAGGGGCGATTCACAGTTCCCTTGCAAGACAACGCGCCCGACGGCGTCCTGGATCCGGCTGCCGCATTTTATGAATTCCTGACGGAGGGCGACGGGGAACCCCGGTTGATCGGGGCAACCGACTTGATCCCCGGCGAACATTACCGCCTCGTGGTAACGACCCTTGGCGGTCTCATCCGGTACGACATGCACGACGTGGTTGAGTGCGCCGGATTCCTGGATGGCAGGCCCGGTAGCGCCCCTGTGGTCCGGTTCCTGCGGAAAAGCAGCCAGTTCGCCAACGTCACGGGCGAAAAACTTTCCGCCGCGCAAGTCACGGAAGCCCTCGCCAATCTGGCCCGGGATATTGGCGCATGCGGCCCCGCCCTGCGCGCGACCAGGTTTGTTACGATGGCGCCCGACCGGGGCCTCAGGCCGCCGCAGTATGTGCTCCACGCGGAGACCGTCGCCGGATGCGACGGGAAAGTGTGGGAAGAGGTCGCGAGGAAGGTGGACTCGGCCTTGGCCGGGCTCAATTTTGAGTACCGGGACAAACGCGAGTCCGGGCGCCTGGGCCCGGTCCGCGTCACCCTGTTGCGTCCCGGCAGCCTGGACGAATTGCGGACCCGGCACCTGGCCCGGACCCCCGGCGCCACCCCGGAGCAGTTCAAGCAACCAGTGCTGTTGGATGACCTCACAAGTCCCTTGAGGGACATGGCTTTGCAGGTGTAGGACTCTCCCCGTGAACAGCGGGGGAAAGGGTCACCGTGAAGCGCGACTCCACAGCCAATTTTTCGCGATTGCCGGCCAGGTTGCGCCGACTGATGAACGAGCGGATTTGCGACGTCCTCTGGATGATGCGCGCGTCGACAGCCCAGGCTCCGGTCAAACGCTACGTCGAGAATCTCTACGAGGAACTTGCCAGTGCTGGACTGCGCAACCTGCGCCCGGAGGTTTACTTTGGCAACGAATGGTTCAGTCCCGGCGGGGTGCCGGCGATTGCCATGCCATTCTATCTGGCGCACGACGACTTGCGCGAGATCGAACTCCTTCTGACAGGTTCCGTGGAAGGGGGAACACCATCCGCGATGCGCAAACTGTTGCGCCATGAGGCGGGACATTCGTTCGATCATGGATACCGGATCCCTCGTGATTTCCAGTGGCGCAGTACATTTGGACGCGATCCCGGAGTGTACCGACCTGAAGTTTACGTGCCGGACGTCTTGAGCCCTGATCACGTCACTCACTTGCCGGGCCACTACGCGCAGGCGCATCCGGACGAGGATTTCGCGGAGACATTCGCCGTCGCGATCACGCCAGAAATGGACTGGGAATCGAAGTACCGGAACCGCCCCGGGGCGCTGAGAAAGTTGCGCTTTGTGAGGTCCCTGATCCGGCGTCATGGTTCACAGGGTCTTCGCAAGAAAACCATTGTCCGCACGAGCGATGCCAGCCGCATGCGCATTTCGCTGGCGCGGCACTATGAAGTCCGGTTGATGAACGAAGCCCGCTGGGAGCGACAACTGCGGCGCCTCGTCCCGTCATCCTGAGCGCCCCGTCATCCTGAGCGGAGCGAAGGATCCTCTCTTCCCCAGCGTCAAAAACCTGACATCCCTAAAGCTTTACTGGCAACGCGGCGATACCTCTATGAGGAGGATCCCCTTGGAGGATCCACGAGGAGGATCAGGAAACCTTTGGCCACCAAGTTGGACATCGTACTGCTCTATGACCTGGGCTGTGAACCAGACAACCGGCCGGGCCATGAGCGCTGGTTCATGACGGGAGACATCTTCCGTGACGAACGCCATGTCATGAAAGCGCTGCGCCGGAGAGGCCACCGCGTTGAGCCGTTTGGCTTGTTTGACCGCCTGGATATCCTGCTTGAGCGCGTTACAAAACGTCCTCCCGATGTTGTCTTCAACATGTGCGAGGCGTTCTCCAGCCAGCGGCGCCACGAGGCCGACGTGATGTCGGTATTGGAGATGCTCGGAATTCCGCACACAGGCGCCAGCGCCGAATCCCTCAACATCTGCAAGGACAAGGCGCTTTCGAAGAAAATCGTCTCGTTCCATGGCGTGGCGGTTCCGAAGTTCACCGTCGTGAAACCGGGATTGAAAAATCCATGCCTCGACACCATGAGGTGGCCGGCCATCTGCAAACCCCTCGACCGCGACAGCAGCGAAGGAATCATCATGTCGTCCGTTGTGCGTGACGCCGGTTCCTGCCTGAAGATGATCGAACGACTTCAGAGACGATTTGGATCCGGTATCATCGTCGAGGAGTTCATCGATGGTCGCGAAATATATCTCGGCATGGTCGAGATGCCCGGGCGCAAGAACCTGGTTGTGCTGCCGCCGCGCGAGCTGTTCACCGGCAGCGGACCTGGTTTTGTGACCTGGCGCGCGAAGTGGGACAAGGCATACCGCGAGCGCCACGGAATCGACAGTGGCCGCGCGCGGAAGATCGCGTCGTCAACGATGCGCCGGCTGACAGAGATCGCCCGGGAATCCTTCGGTGCCCTCGGCTTGTCTGGTTACGCGCGCCTTGATCTCCGCCTGAGAGGCAACGGCGAGGCTGTCTTCATAGAGGCGAACCCGAATCCGTCCATCCGCCGCGGCGACGACTTCGCGGCTGCCGCCGGCGCGGCTGGAATCGAGTACGATGACTTGATCGAGGCCATTGTCAGGACGGCATTGAACCGGCATGCGCGAGTCCGTGATGTCGCCTGAAAACCCCTCTCAAACCGCTGCCCCACGTCATGTGGACGCGCATGCCCATATTCTTGAAGAACCGGAAATCGCCGCAGCGATGATCCATCACTGCGAGGGTCTTGGGATAGGCGCGTTCTTCCTCGGCGGCTACGACCCCGACGACTGGGACAGGCAACTGAGGCTGCGCGAAAAATTTGGCAACCGGATCCAGATGAGCTTTGGCCTGCATCCCTGGTTTGTCCACAACGCGTCCGGGGAAGTATGCCGCGAGGCATTCCACAAACTGGAGTCACGATTAACCACGCGTCCAGGCCACACAGGAATGATGCCATCGGCGATCGGAGAGACAGGGCTCGATCACGCTCTCGCCACAGATAAACAAGATCGCGAGCGACAACTGGACTGGTTCAGGCGCCACTTGCGCCTTGCCGGGAAACTGGGAATGCCGGTCGTGCTCCATGTCGTGAAGGCACACGGCGCCTGCCTGCGAGAGCTTCACGCGCATCCCGGCACCACGGGACTCGTCCACGCGTTCCGCGGCGAAAAAAACCTGATCGTTGAATACGCGCGCCTTGGCATGCTGCTCTCCATCGGCCCAAACGGGGTCGCCGGGATGTCCAGGGAAAATCTTGCGACGATACCCGACAGGATTCTCGTGATCGAGTCCGACGCCCCGACGGGAGCCATCGGGGCGCGCGAACGTGGCTCTTCTCAAATCAAGCCCGCGCATATCACGCCCGCAGTCATCATTGAGGTCGCGGAAAAAGTCGCGCTCGCCCGGGGCAAAGGCGAGACCGCTGGCGCCATCCTCGACCTCAGCCGGGAGAACCTCTCACGTGTCTTCCAGATTGCCGTCCCCGGATGACTTACCGTCCAAGCTGGCGCACGAAAAAATTGCGAGCGGCGTTCGCGGCCTGTACCCGTGAATTCGACAACTCGTGCCCGTCTTGCAATGTGAGTTTTTCTGAGTTGGGACCGGCATTGTTGCAAACGGCCGGCCCCGCCGAATCACCCGTTGCCATGATGCACAGGACCGGGCGCGGTGAAACATCACGGATTGCGAGGGACGGGTCATCACCGCCCCACAGGATCGGAACGGGCATCGGAACCATGGCCACGATGGCACGCACCCTCTGGTCACGCTTCGCGAAGACAAGTCCTGTCATCGCGCCCATGCTGGCCCCCGCGTACCCAAGCCTTTGCGGGTCTACCTCCGGTCGCGTGGACAACCAGTTCAGGGCCGCGCCGTAGTCATCAACAGTCCAGTCCTTGATGCCGGGGTTCATCACCCGGTCGCTCTTCTTGATAGCTGGCAACCGGTCACCGGTGCCCGGCCAGTCCAAAGTCATCGCGACAAATCCGGATTTGGCCAGAATCTGGGAAGCCTCCGCCACTCCACCGTCGTCCTTGTTTCCCGTAATTCCGTACATGACGATGATGCCGGGACGTCTCACGGCGGCGGAACCAGGAGGAACCCACAGATAACCGGGAACCGTGTCACCCCGGCTCCCTCTGAACTGGATCTTTTGCCGGACAACCGGTGTGGTTGCCGTCGGAACTGGCTGGACTCCGGGCTGTGTGCCCGGTGCGGCCGCGTCTTGGGCATCCGTCGCGGACTGGCGGGCAGGACGCGGCGGACCACGACTGACTTGGCTCTCCTGGGCGCACGCTGGCAGGAATCCAAGCAGCACTGCCAGAAGGCGGGCGCCACCGGAAACAACCTTTGATCCTGTGTAACAAAGCGACATGCCAGCCTTTTCGGTTTTTGCCCGATAAACCTTGAGTCATGATCGATGTTCGGATAATTACCGCCCGCCATGCTGGTAAACGGACACATTGACCGGAGATTTGAACGACTTGGCCGCTTGATCGGCGAGGCAGGCGTACGCCGTCTCCACGACTGTCACGTCCTGGTGGCTGGCATGGGCGGCGTGGGATCCTGGGCTTGCGAGGCCCTCATCAGGTCCGGGATCGGACGGATCACTCTCGTCGACATGGACCGGGTCTCGCTGACCACGCTCAACCGGCAGATGCCGGGCCTCGAAAACACCCTCGACAGACCGAAGGTCGAAGTCGTCGCCGAACGGCTGCGCCTGATATCACCGCGCGCGGAAATCCGCCCCCGCTTCGAGCACATCAATCCGGATACCTTGCCGGCACTGCTTGACCCTGCCGGTCACGATGGCAAACCAATCGATTTTGTCATCGACGCCATCGACCAGCTCGGCAACAAGTGCGCGCTCATCATCAACTGCAAGCAACGTGGGATTCCCGTCATTGTCTCCACCGGCGCCGGCGGCCGCCTCGACCCCACGCAGGTGCGCATCGTAGATCTCGCCAAGACAAAAATCGACCCGCTGGCGCGAATGGTGCGCGTCTACCTTCGCAAGAAGTATGGTTTCTCAACCAACTCCACGTTCAAGATCCCGGCTGTTTTCTCAGAGGAAGATCCGGCTCCATCCATCATGCCATCACACCCGGATGCGGAGCGGGGGAGGTTCGAGATCATGGGACCTGATGGTGCTGACCGGGAAAATACCGGCGAGCCACTCAGCGAGGATGACCTCCGCAACAAAAGGAATGTCATCATGGGAACGATGGTCGGCGTCACCTCAACATTTGGCATGGCAGCGGCATCACACGTCATCCGCGAACTTCTCGCCAAAACGCCAGTCCGGCCGGACTGAATTCGCCTTTTTTGCCGGATTGCCAAGGCCACCCGTCGCTTCATCATTCCACGAATTTGCCGAAAAGAATCCGGGAATTATCACCTTCGCGTCCGGGGTTCGATGGACAAGCCGCAACCAAAAAGAAGGTCGACTGACACCAACGATGGCGTTCTCGCGCTGCGTCGACGCGGGAAGTTCTCGCTGTTGGTGGCGGCTGTTTGCGTCCTGTTTCCCGTCTTGTTCATCGGCGGGCAGATCAAGGAACTTCTGGCGCCGTCCACAGATATTTACCGGGACCGCGCGTTCGAGAACCTGACCCGGCAAAAACTGGAATGGAACGTGTTTTATGGAAATTCTCCCATGTGCGGCAATATTGAGTGCCACCTGACCGCGGACTACCCGGCCGGGAATTTCACCCGCACGATGGTGTTGCCCGCGCGCGAATTTCCTCTGAATGGTTACAAACCAGGGCAATTCATCTACCTGAGAAGTACCCTCAAGATTCCCGCAGGATTGTTGAACGCGGATAATCCGGTCGCCCTCCATTCGCTTTACGTCTGGGCAAAGAGATACGAATTCTTCGTCAACGGGGTTCAGATTGACGAGGGCGAGGCTGAAACGATGAACCTCACGATACCAAGACGCCTTGTTGGGGCAGACGGGGTCGTCAACCTGGCGCTGCGTATTGATCCGGGAAACTTGCCTTACCAGGGCGTCGCGAACCGGAAGGACTTGTTGATCGGGGACAGGGCGACGCTCAAGGCAACCGCCTTCAAGTCCCATGAACTCAAGACAACCTACTTCCTCTGGTTTCTTCTTCCGCGACTGACATTCTGCTTCATCTTCGCGTTCCTCTATGTGTTCCTGGCCCAAAACCGGGAACTTTTCTCCTTCATCCTTTACATCCTGGTCTCATCGATAGGCATTCACCTTGAGTCAGGCTACGCCGAATGGATCGAGGCCTGGGGCGTCAACCGCGGCATCCTCGCGGCGATTGCCCAGTCATTCACGGAATTCCTGCTGATCCTGTTCATCCACGACTTCTTCCGAATGAAGACACCCGGATTTTTTCGTGCATTCCGGATCACCATGGTGGTTCAGGCAGCGTTGATCGTCGCCGCCTGGCTGACACTACCGGCGAAATGGACCGTCAACCTGATCTTCGCGCTGACGATCATGGGCCGTACCATGGCGGTTTTCTATGGTCTTTACGCGTCGTGGACAACCATTGAGTACCTTCAGCGGAGCAAGAAGAGCCCGGCGCGAATCGTAACCGCCAGGATCCTCTTTGCCCTCTTCGTTGTCGCCCTTGCGCCGATGTTTCTCGAGAACCGGCGCCTGCTGGCCGACATCCTCGACATGAATTTCAGCGGTTTTCCGTGGACCTACGCCTTCGACCTCGTGCTGTTCGCCGCGCTGGCCTCGATCACAGCCTATGATTACGGCAATACCGCCAACGCCAAGTTGCGCATCGAGCGCGACCTGAAAGTGATGGAAGACCGCCTGGAACTGGCGCGATCCGTCCAGAACATGCTGCTGCCGGCCACGAGAAAATCCGCCGCGGGAAACCTTGAATATCAATTTTATTTCGAAAGCGCCCAGACCATGGCAGGCGACTGGTATTACGTCTGGAGTACCGCGGATGGTGAAACACGACTTTTTGTCGGTGATGTCACTGGCAAGGGGCCTCAGGCAGCCCTCGCCGTCGCGACCATCATCAGCGCTCTTGCCAGGCACGCTGACGCCAACGACAGCGTCGAGGATACCATCAACGGGTTGAACCGGCACTTGTTCAAACTGTTCGCGGGGCGAGTCATGTCCACCATGAGCGTCATGGTGATTGAGGCATCACCCGGCTCCGGAAAAATCACGCTCTTCAACTGCGGTACTCCCGGTTGGATCACGACCGCGGGTCGTGGCCCATCGCGTTCCAAGGCCAGATACCTGCCCCTCGTGTCGCAGCAGATTGGGACCCAGGAGACCGTCCGCCTGGGCCGCGCTCAAATCAGCCTCGAGCCAGGCGAGTTCATCGCGACATTCACTGACGGATGCATCGATGGCAGCCGGGCAACAAAAAAATGCCTCGACAAGCTCGGCGAGTACGCGCCTGCCGACGCGGAATTCATTTACAAAGTCATGGTCGACGCAGGAAAGGAAACAGTCCAGTCGGACGACCGGACCGCGTTGATTATCACCCGGACAAGCACCGCCGGAATCGACACGCCGCGGATTTCAGCGTGAGCGCTCGGCGTCCAGCATGCCTCTCAAGGATTCCGAGAAATGATTCGTGACCGGAAGTGTCCCGTAGTTGACAGTCTCGTAACGCAATCCCCGGCGATCCGAGAAGTACACGGAAGCCACGCCAGTGGAGCCGTTCCACTCATAGGACCCGTACAGCAAGTCTTGGGTCAGATCAGCGCCAAGGTCGCTGTCGCACGATTCAAAAAACACCAGGGGAAACGCCAGGGACACCCCTTTCAAAATTTCCACCATCGCCGTCTTGGAGACTCCCGGCGCGTCAAGGACGCCAGACTCAGAGCCCAGGTCGTTCTTCAAGTCACCGGTCTTAAGATCAAAAACCTTCAAATCACCATATTTCAAGTCGCTGATTTTCAAATCCCCGGTCTTCAGGTCACCCGATTTCAAATCTCCGATCTTCAAGTCGCCAACCTTCAGGTCTCCGGTTTTCAGATCACCGGATTTAAGATCACCAACCTTAAGGTCACCGATTTTCAGGTCACCGACCTTGAGATCCCCGATCTTCAGGTCACCCACTTTCAGGTCGCCAACCTTCAGGCTTGCGAGATTCGCTTGCTTGTCAGAACCCATGTCGAGATCACCGATCTTGAGGTCGCCGATCTTCAAGCCCATTTCCTTACCCTTCGAGCCGGGGATCAGGACATTTTGTAACTGGACACCATTCGCAATGAGGTCACCAAGCCTCTGCCCATTTTCAAGCACCAGGTCAACAAGGCGCACCTCGCGGATCGCGACCGTTGAGGCAACCTCGACATACCGCTGCGCCAGTGCGTGGTCAGATAGAAGGTCTGCCCGGTATGAAAGTTTCGGGGAGATCACAAGATCACCGCCCCCGTGTGATTTGGTAATCAATACATACGCGAGGTCAGAGGGGGCAAATCCCTTCGCCTGCATCGTGGTTTTCACAAAGTCCAGGGTCGCGGCGAAAACCTTTTCACTCGACAGCGGCATTTCCGCGTAACGGAAATCCTGCTGCTCGGCAGCGCTCAGGCCAATGTTGAAATCCACTTCCTCAACCTGTCCGGCGTATTTGGCTGGCAGGCAGAACCTGGCCTTGCCAGCCCGCGCCAGGCGGTTCGTGAAAATGAACAGGCCGGTGTTACGCGAAGCGTTCTGGGCGCCGCAAATCCGGGCTTCCAGACCGCCCGCGTCCTTGTCCACCTGCGAGGAGAACTTTTCCAGGTCGTCCGCGTAGGAACGCTGGATCCGTGCCAAAGTCGCCATCTCAGCGGCACTGGCAGCACCAGATTTTTGAGCCAGCATCGCAGCGTTACTTATGCGGGAGTACAGCGCCTGCATCTGGGGACTTTGAGGCGTCTCGTTCGCGTAGAAAATCACAATCTCACCGGTACCGACCTTGCGGGCGAGGCCATCGCGCATGGCGACGTCTTTTGAGGTCGCCATCTGGGACGTGCAAGCGCTGACGCCAGGGATCAGAACCAACAACGTCGAAACGACGAAAAAATTGCCGATCCCAATCGTTGTTTTCACGATCGCCTCCCGAATTGATCACCTCTTATCGGACGGCGTGCTGGAAAACTGAAGAGGGTCGCAAAAACCAAGTAAATTCGGTGGGTTCAGCGGGCATCCAAAAAACTGGTCAGAGTGAGTTCGTAATACTCAAAATTGGGGCTGTTCTGACCGGCGATCGGAAAACTTGCGGTGAAATTGGCGATGAATGGAAGCAGGAATTCCTTCTTCTGGTAGGCTTCCACGGTGTTGATGGAGAAACCAGCCTCATAAGTCAGCAATTCGGTGCCCGAACTCGCGGACATCTTGTCGTAATTGCCGACAATGCTGCCGGTATAACGATCCTCATAATGGATACGATCCGCGAACCGCAATCTGGCGCCATAAATTCCCGAACGACCTTCAAAAAAAGCACCGAGCTCGACGTCGTCTCCCGGGTTGTAAAGGACGTTCGTCTTGCGATCCGCTGCCACGATGGACTCGTTTTCCTCAGGCACCCGACGCTTCATCCGGGCGTCCATGTTGTAGGCATACATCTGGTCCATCCCGAGCAGCAGGTTGCTTGAGACCCGGGCTCTTTGCGTCAGGGACTGCGCGATCGAGATGTATCCCTTGCCGAGACCAACGTCATTGATCAGGTCCGGGTCATCGGCATGACCCGTGGGCAGGGAAATGGAAGGACTGTATTCAAAGGAAAGGGGCACCCCGGAGATCAGCTCCACATCGAAAGCTGTGCGCCCCCCAAGGATCGTGTCACCGATACCGGAATAACTCCAGTGGTCTACGGGACCATAACCTTCTGATTCGATCGCGTTGCGAATGGTCGCGGCGTCAAGTTGACCTGCCTGTTCCAGTCCGGCGCGGAGCTCGTCAAAAGCCATGCTGCCGAGGCGATCCAGGATTGCCATCGCATTGTTCGAGCCGGAAAACTCCACGCGGTTCCGCACCTGGGCCCTGGTCCAGGGAATGCCGGCAAAAATTGTCAAATCCTTGCTGGCCCCATAAGCCAACCCGAAGATCGAGGCCGACAGGTCTGCTGTCACATGTTGCTTGAGGACACCAAGATCGAGTCTCGTCTCCGCGGGATCGCCCACTGAATCAAGCACCGTCGCGAGACGTTGCAGGTCTTTTCCTGCTTTCCCGCTGCGGAGCATGTCATGATCAAACTTCATCGTGTAGTCAGCGCCGATGGGACGCAGCTGGAAATTGGAATCAAACGCATTTTCCTGGCTTCGATAGGAACGGTAGCCGGCCTGCCAGGCGACGATGCCCTCAGGAAGAAGGCTTTGCGCGAAAGCGCTTTCCGCCGACGTGACAGACAAGAGCAACAGGAGAAACAAAAGAAACAGGCGGAAACCTGTTCCGGTGCGCGATCGCCTGGCCGGGCGCGCAGTCAAATCGAGGCAGAAGCGTCCCACGCCCTGATCCCCGCGCCGATGGTTTGAACAAGGTTCGCGATCTCCGCCTCGTTGGCACTGTATGATTTCAAACGGGACAAGGCTTCGCGACACCAGATGGCTTCCTCTGGCGTCAAGGCAAGCACACCGTTAGAGTCCACGCGCATCGCGAGATTGTCAATCAACCTCTGGCCAACTACAGCCAGTCTTCGCCGTACAAAACCACTCCGCAGGATTTCTTGCTCCACCTTGCCAAAAGTAGCGATCATCTCCGCCTGCTTTGCGACCGGAATCATTCCGTCTCCCGCCTCGAATGCCAGCCAGTCGGAACCGCGGCGTAGGGCACGCAGGACACTCAAACGAAGGGCATCCTGAAGTTTCGGCATGCTCTCACGCAGGGTCGATTTGTCGGCTTCTGACAGGCCGGATGAATCCACAGACTGGATTTCCTGCAACCACGCTGCAAGGGAGTTCGCGACACGTACCATGCTGACGATATCCGTCTCGCTGCGCTGTACGCGCTGCTCCGGCAGGGACCACGAGTCACCAATCGTCATGGAATCAAGCGCGACAAGTTCGTCACCCAGGATGACCTGCATGCCCTGCAGGAACGCGAGTCCAAGTCGTTGCGCGTCGGCGGGAAAAATGTTCGCGTCATCTGGCCCGAAAATGGCCCCAGGGTACTTGCGGGATTCCAGTCGCAAACCCTTGAAGATCGCAGCGCCCGCGCGCCACACGCGGGCCTGTTCCGCGAGGTCAACTGCTCCGGGCTGGCGCTGCCACCGCTCCTTGCCGTTGACGATCAATTTCAGGGACGACATTGGCTGATAGGCGATCCGGAGGTCCCCCGACAGGCCGAGAGGGGGCGCGCCATTCTCCGGGAGCATTTCATAGCCGAGAAGGGCGCCCGACGGATCATGCGGATTGATCATCAGGCCACCGTAAAGGCGACCATCGAATCCACGTTTGACGCCCAGTATGTAATTGATTTCCGCCATCATCCGGGCCCAGCTCACCAGCTGGATATCCTGCTCCAGAGGCAAGCCGGGACGGCTGCGCCCGGGACCTGAAGTCCACGGAGTCGAGCCACTGGTGACCAGAAGCCAGTTCGACGCGGCGTTCGCGACACTGAATCCTTCCGGACGTACCTGGCTCCCACCGGCAGACGCCGGACGGCGCCAGGGCAGCGGCGCAAAACCATCGAAAAAAATGCGCTGGGATGATCCGATCCTGAGAGGGTTCTGCCACGCGGTCTGGATCATCGAGAGCAAATTCGAGCGAACGGTACTCTCAAGTTGCGAGTCATTGGCGAAAATCTTTGAGATGACGCCATCGGCACCACCCGGAAGATGAAGAACCGCCTGGATGCGTTTGTCACGCAGAACGGCCTCACGAATCTGCGGAACGAGGACTTGTGGCAGCGCACCGTTGGATTCCAGCATCCTGGTCAATACCCGATGGGTCCACCTGGGCGCGCAATCGCAAAACGCGACGGACCAAAGCAGGTCGTCGTAATCCATTGACTGGTACTGCTCACGAATCGCAGCGCCCTTGAATGAGCTGACCTTGGAAAACGGTACGCGGTTTGTATCGCTCTCCAGAGGGAGCGCAGCCTCGCGGGGACCGCCGTCAGGATTCAATCCGTTCTCGTAAATCTTTGGAAGGTCGCCACCCACATTGGCAGCATCGCCGCCAGCGCCCACATTGAACGGCATGATCCATTCGCAGGCGACCAGACCCTGTAAGGACAGCAATACTACGATGGTGGCAACAACACGACGCATGGCAGCAACAACTCGCCTCCAGTGACCGTGAGAGCAATTCACAGTCCAAACGTAACCCATTGTTTTCCTGAAATCTGTCGATTTTTATAACGCCAAAGGAGCGCCAACTGTCTAAACGTTTGACAATTCCCGCCGGGGATCGCGCCACAGGGCTATCCCCGGCACGAAACATCGGGGACTTGCGGCAGCGAATCACGACTGGCCCGTGCCTTGCACAAAAGCAGGTAAACCCGGAGGAAGACCATGAATCGCGCACGGCACAATACCGTCTCCTTTAACGCCCTCTCGCTGCACAAACCAGCCATGCGTCTGAGCCTTCTCGGACTGGCTATCTTGACTTTCTCCACCGGCTGCGTATCCCGCGCCCCGAGTGTCGAAGTTGCCCCGGGTAACCAGCAAGTCCAGCCACCGGTCGGCCCGGGGTATACCCAGAATGGCGGTGACCAGTCTTATGCCGATACGGGCAGCTTGACCGCAGTGCTCGACGAGCGCACGCTGAAAGACAATTTCAATGTGGACACCTCGAAGCTGTCGTACAAGTTCAGTTTCCTCGGCAAGACCGATTCCGGCGCGATCCGCTTCAACATGGGCAAGTCACGCGTCAGTCTCAACAAGCTTAAGCCCAACCAGCCGGGAACAGTCACCCTTGAGATCTATGAAGGCACCGCGCTTCGCTTGAAAGGAGAGCGCCAGGGCGTCACCCTTCGCCCGGGCCAGAACGAGATGGAACTCACCTTGCGTCTTGTTTCGCCGCCATCGAACCCCGGCATCACCCCGCCCCCGAACACGAACCCGGGCACGACGCCGAACGTACAGCCGATCGACACGAGCCTTTCCATCAATGTCGGCATCGAAGGCAACGTTCCACCGGGCAACCAGCCGCCGGCTGATCCGCTGACGCAACCGGGCACGCCGCCCCAACCCTCACAGCCGTTGAATGGAATCGGGGACCGCGGGAATGAAACCTGGAGCATCCAACCGCTCGACTGATCGACAGGAGTGACAACAATCAAAAAAAGGACCCTTCCGGGGTCCTTTTTTCTTTTGACTGTCCCCGGTGATCACAGGTCAATCGGGGAGTTTTTCAAATTCACCAAATCTGCCACTCACTCACACCCGGCAACACTGTGCCGACACAAGATACGCAAGACCTCTTACAATTGCGGGGGAGCCCATGGCTGCGCATGCGCGAAAACTGGAGCAAGAACGTCCGTCAACAGAGACCCTGATCTCAAGCCAGGTCTTCGACAGCCTGAAACTCCTGCGCAAGCAGATGGAGCTGCTCGTACCGGAGAAACCGATGGTTTGTACTGTGTCGCTCTGCGCCATCCTTGCCCAGGGACACGTCCTTCTTGAGGATGTCCCCGGAATCGGTAAAACAACGTTTATCAAATCCATCGCGAAAATGCTTGGACTTGACTTCAAACGTGTCCAGTTCACAAATGACGTTCTCCCGAGCGACGTCATCGGAGTGGATGTTTACAACCAGGAAACCCAGAAGTTCCAGTTCCACAGGGGCCCGATCTTCACCCAGATCGTTCTCGCGGACGAACTGAACCGGGCGTCCCCGCGCACGCAGTCAGCACTTCTCGAGGCCATGGGAGAGGGATCCGTAACCATTGAGGGCCGGTCCCAGCCTCTCCCTAAACCATTCGTCGTCTTCGCAACGCAGAATCCAAATGAGAGTATCGGCACTTATCCGCTGCCTGAAAGCCAACTGGACCGGTTTGCCGCAAAAATCCGCCTTGACTATCCCTCCAAATCCAAAGAGATCGAAATTCTGCGCGTGGCGACCATGGACCCGTTGGCCTCGGTCCCGGAAAATCTTCTCGAGAACGGCGAGCTTCTGCGCACGCAGGCCGCGCTTGACGGCGTATTTGTGGCCGACCGTGTCCTGTCGATCGCCAAACGCGTCATCGATGCCTCGCGCCACGCCGAAAGCATCAAGCTCGGCATCTCGACCCGGGGCGGAGTCTCCTGGTTGCGGATGGCCAAGGCCCGCGCCCTCGTTGAAGGTCGGGACTATGTTATCCCCGATGACTTGCTGTACCTCGCGACATCATCCCTTGCCCACAGGATCATTCCGCGCGCGGGACTCGATGGCAACGAGGCGATCAAGAACATCATTGCCCAGGTCGATATTGACTGATCAACACGATCCGGGCCGGAACGGGGCAACATGTACTATAAATCCGTAAACCGCGGACTTTCATTCACGACGCCGGGCGTGTACGCCCTGGCGCTTGTTTTTGTTGCGGGACTCATCGCGGTCAATACGGGAATGAACGCCCTGTTCCTGTTTCTCGCGTCTGGCCTTAGCCTCATCCTCATCTCCGGGATCCTCTCTGAATCCGCGATCAAGAACTACCAGGTTTCCGGGTACCTGCAGCACAGCGCGGAGACTGGCAAAGCTTTCGATCTCTTGCTTGTCGTCCAGAACAACCACCGCTTCGTGCCTATCTATGGATTCGAGAATTATGCCGTCCGCGAGATCCCGAAGGCCATCATCCTCCCCGTGAAACCGAAGGGCACGTATGGAACCGGCAACGTCATGTCATTGCCGCCCAAAGCCTCAAAAACGATAACTGTTCGCATGGATCCGATGAAGCGAGGGCTCTATCGCTCGATAAAGTTCCTGCTGCGGACAAACTTTCCATTCGGGCTCATCGACAAATTCAAGATAACCGAGGCGAAGGGCTTCCTGACGGTACTGCCAAGGATCGTTCCGGAACTCTATGAGCAACTCAAAAGCGACTACCGCAAGCGCGTCGCCCAGCAAGACGACGAACGGGAGTTTTTCGCGCACAAGCCGCATACAATCCAGGATTCATCGCGTCACATCGACTGGAAAAAAAGCGCCGGAAAGCCAGCCCGTCTCTGGGTGCTCAAGGAGTATCGATCGGAGGTCGCGGAATTCGGCATCATGATCACCACGAACTGGGGAGTGCTCCGGAAGGCCGAAACCGAAGAAACCTACGAGCGCCTGATCAGCGTTATCAGGACCGCCACCGAGGTCATCAAGGACGCGTCACGCGAAGTCATATTGCAGCTCGACGATCGCTCATACACCTCTGGCTACGAGGAAATCTGTCACTTCCTCGCGGCACTGCCAGATCACGCAAACAAGGACCGGAAGTGGGAAATCCTCGACGCAAAAGCCGAGATCAAAGGTATTTTCCTGCAACTTGAAATCTCACTGACGGGCTATGAATGGCGTAATTACATAAGCCATGACCCGCGGCTCGCGGCGGGGCGCCATAGATGATCAAGAACACCATCCAAAACGCACTCGATCATCGCGTCTGGCGGTTCGCGGTAATAACCGCGCCAAATTATTACTTTCTCTCATGGTCAATCCTGCTTGCTACAACCCTCGGATTGACCGCCCTGAGCCACGCGACCACGTTTGCGCCACTGATCGCTTCCGCGATCGTATGCGCCGTCTGCGTCCTTGGCCATCGCCGGCTCGCGCAGCGCAGTCTTCGGACGGTCCGCCTCGGAGGATACGCCGTCAGCCTCGCGATCGTCCTGTGGGCATTCTTCGTGCGACGCGCAGAGAAAGACTTCGCGACAATAGCGATGGAAACACTGTTGGCAGTCCTCCCCGCCCTCATGCAGAACATGACAGCACAGCGTCGAGTATTTGCCGCAATCACGGTGACAAACCTGATATCTCTCGGTGCTGTCATGCTGGCTGACAACCTCGACAGCTATGGCGCCTTCCTCGCGTTCATTCTTGCGATGGCAATGACTTTGAACGCCGCGCGAATGTATTTCCTCTCGGTGAACGCGGGCGACGCCACTGAACGACTGACGGTCAATTTCTTTTACCAGCTGGTGCGCGCGATCCCGATTGGCGTCATTTTCGGAGGGATGATTTTTTACTGGTTCCCTCGCGTGAACGATCTCGCCCTGGACTTCAACTTGTCAGGCGTCAAGTCCCGGACGGGATATTCAAACCAGGTGAACCTCGGAGGCAAAGGCAGCATCGAGGAATCGAACCGGGTCTACACCTGGATTTCCTCCCGCGACACCGAATGGCTCGCAAACAACGGCACAATGCTTTACCTTCGCGGCGCCACGTTGGATGCCTTCAACGGGAAAACCTGGCAGAACTCCGGAAAATTTGCCCAACTCGTCATGCAAACAGCCGACTTCCGCGTCGGCAAGGCGCACACAAAGGCGCAGATGGAACTCTCGTTTTTCAGGGAACCCACCGCCGCAAGGGAATTATTGGTTCCTTACGGCCTCTGGAATCTCGAGATTCCGATGCGGATCAACCAGGAAACCATTGTCGACACGAACGGGACCATCATCCTGAACCGCGACGAGTCAATGAGATACCACTATGACCTCCGGTTCAGCCCACCACTGCCAAATTTGCACGAGGAGATTGATATCTCGCTCACCAGGTACCGGGGGGTGATGGCGTCACTGCCTCCCCAGGTGAAACGGTATTTTGAGCTGTCCGCGGACGACGCGAAGCGACTGACGGAGATCCCGGCCGCAATTTCAAGCCAGCCATGGTTTGAGGATTTCGTGCAAAAAGTGAATAACGAACTGGGCGCCCCGGCGGCGTCCATGGGCATCGGGCATATCTTGCGGAACTTGCAGCGCCATTACCGCCAGCAATACACGGCCAGTCTCAAATTCGAATTCACCGGCGATGACAACCTGAGGCAGTTTCTGACGACTGGCAAGGAAGGACACTGTGAGTTGTTCGCCACATCTGCGGCATTGTATCTGCGCAACCTCGGCATACCCGCGCGGCTTGTGTCGGGATACCACGGCGGCCAGTTCAACGTCATGTCGAGCATGCTTGAAGTTCCGGAACGAAATGCCCATGTGTGGCTCGAGGTTTTCTCGCCGGGCGTCGGGTGGCTGCCTTACGATCCGACTCCGCTCGTTCTCCAGACTTCACGGAGATCAACCATCGAGGAAGCCTACGTCGCGATCACGAACGCGGTACGTTTCTGGTTCATCCGGTATGTCATTGACTATGACGCCAAAGCCCAGAAGGAGCTCGTCATCACCGTCAGCCACGTGGACATGTCAAGGCTCCTGGACGTCAAGAACGTCTCGTGGGACCAAAATACGACAGAGCTTACGATGCTGGGGGTCCTGCTCGCCATTTCAGGATGGCTGTTGATGCGGGTCCTCACCAAGGATGATCATCTACCCGATGCACCAGTCTACTATCGCGCGTTGGCGGAACGCCTCATCAGCGCAGGATTCACCCGCAAAAAAGGCGAGTCCTACCTGGAATTCCATAAACGGTTGCTTGAATCAGGCATCAATCCCGATCTTGTGAGCAGCGCTCACCACGCCCTCGAGCGCGACCTTTACAGGCGTGACGCCCATAGCCGCACGGAGCAACGCATCCTGAACAAAGCGCTGCGCAAGATGCCGTTGAAACAGAAAATCAAGCCAGGCCAACAAAACGATCCGTCGCAGCAGTTAGCGCACGGCTGATACCGGACTCACTCGCCGCGTGTCCCGCGTCCGGTATGACGAAGAATTCCGCCTCGGGCCAGGCTTTGTGCAGGTCCCACGCGGATTGCATCGGGCAACACACGTCGTAACGGCCCTGGACAATGACGCATGGAATGTGCTTGATCCGGTCCACGTTCTTCAGCAATTGCCCGTCTGACTCAAAGAATCCCTTGTTGAAGAAATAATGGGATTCAATCCGCGCAAAGGCGAGGGCAAAATCGTCGGCGCCGAACCGTTGCGTAACCGCCTCGTCCGGGAATAACTTGCTGGTCGCGCCTTCCCAGGTACTCCAGGCCCGGGCCGCCTTCAATTGCGTTTCCCGGTCCGGACTCGTCAGGCGCTTGTGATATGCCGTCAGGAAATCCCCGCGTTCGCCCTCAGGAATGGCCTCCTTGTATGGTTCCCACGCGTCCGGGAAGATGTTGCTCGCACCTTCCTGATAAAACCAGTCGATCTCCTTTTTCCGGATCAGGAATATTCCCCGAAGGACCAGCTCCGTGACGCGTGCTGGGTGCGTTTGAGCGTAGGCAAGGCTCAGGGTGCTACCCCACGATCCGCCGAACACTTGCCACCGCTCGATCCCGAGGTGCTTGCGGATCGCCTCCATGTCGTCAATGAGGTGCCACGTCGTGTTGTCGTCAAGGGACGCCCACGGGCGGCTTTTGCCGCACCCGCGCTGGTCAAAGAGTACGATCCGGTATTTTTCCGGGTTGAAGAATTGACGGTGTTTGGCCTCCGTACCTCCCCCCGGTCCGCCATGAACGAAAATCACTGGCTTCCCCTTGGGGTTCCCGGAAACCTCGAAGTAAATCTCGTGACCCGAACCAACCTTCAAGTGGCCGGCGTTGTGGGGTTCGATGGGTGGATAAAGCCAGCTGTGAGAATCGCGACGCAAGGATTTCATCTTCTTCCTTCCCGTTCCATTTCACTGTTTTTTTGCCGGCGCGCTGGACTTGCATTGCGCCGAGTCCCCGGAAAACAGGCCTTCGGCCTCCAGCCGGGCCACGGCATTGTGGCGCGCCCGGAAAGTCTTGAATGGGTAGTGGTCAGCCCCAACCTTTGGCGAATATCCCACCCAGTCTTTCATGAAAAACCCTCGCAAGGGCTTCTCCAAGGCAGCCAGGAATGGTCGCGCGGATTCCGCGACTTCCAAGTTCGCGCAATCGACGAGCAGGTTCCATTTTGAATGCCACTGCATCAAGTTGTTCATGATCTTGGACTTCAGGATATCCACCTGTTCCTTTGACTCGATCACGACTGGCACCGAAAAGCTCATCTCAACGGTATGTTGCCGGAAATGATTCTGGAACTGGATTGACGACCGGAAGTCGCCCGGGGCACCGCGCGCGATCGCCTCGCGCAAACCAACCTTTTCGCGGGCCTCATCCTCACCCGTCGCAACCTCGAATGGGAGAAAACCGTGACCAAGCGACGCGTCAAAGCCGAATGCGACGGCCTTTCGCAAAAACAACCCCTCGAGGAATTTCATCATCCGCGCGAATGCGTCGCGGACCTTCACGTCCTGTCCGGGGGCAGGATCAACGGACAGGTTGGCCAGGTCCACCAGCGCCTTGTACGGCGAGTGCCAGGACTTGAGCGCGCCCATCCATTGGGAGCGTATTTCCATGACGTCCTTGTCGGACGCGATGACAACGGCCTCCGGGAAAGTGACGATCATCACCTTGCGCTGAAAATTGTTCTCGAAATGAATCTTCACGGGCAATTCACCGTTTATTACTGCGCTTCGATCAGCGCGCGTTCAAGAACATCACTCAACGCGGCCAGGCTGCGATCACCGTCGTAACGCACGCCGTTGATGAACAACGTCGGAGTGCCCGTGACCCCGAGCTGGTCCGCCAGCGCGACATCGTCCTTGAGCTTGCTGAGAATATCCTGTGACTTCTGGCAGGTCTCGATCGCGTCCTGGGGCAACCCGGTCACCTTTGCCCATTTCACGGCGTTCTCGGCCGATGCCTCTGATTGTTTCGAAAACGCGAGCTCGTTGTATTCCCAGAATTTACCGTATTGGCCTGCGCAGCGGGCCATGGTGGCGATGGCGCAGGCATGTGCGTGAAAGGTGCCGTTGATGTTGTGATTGCACTTGCCGTCAAGGGGGTAGTTCCGGAAGACAAAAAGAACCCGGGATCCATACTTCGCCTTCAGTTCCTTGATCGTCGACGCGAGGACCGCGCAGCCCGGACACTGGAAATCGACGAACTCCTGGACCACCACTTTTGCCTGCTCATTACCGTACCGGTAGTCCTCGCCGGCACCTGAATACGCAGAGCGCGACAGGGGAATCTGGCGCGCCGCGCCCTGGCTGGAAGGCTTTGCGGCCTGTTGTGCGGACGATTGCGTCAGGCTCTGGGCCGATTGCGGGTTCAGCGTGGCTGGTTTTCTGGTCGCGACGAACTGTGTGTAACTCCATCCAGATATCCCGGTGATCGCAAAGGCGATGACTCCTCCAGCCGCGACGGCGCTCTTACTGAACGGTCTCGCGAGTTGGGCACGGCCCATGTGCAACGAAAACGCCATCATGATGTTGACAAGGTAAATCCCCGCGCAAACAAGGCAGAACGCCTTGACCGAAGTCGCGGAAACAATGGCGAGAACAATCGAAACGGCAACGCCGATCAACACCATTACCGCATGGGTCTGCGCCGCCACGCGTCCAAGGTAACCACCTCGCGAAGCCGCGGCACGCATCACGTTGAATACAAGCAATGAGGAGAAAAACGCGATTCCGTACACGCCAAGGGGAATCCCCGCGATCTCGCTGTAGGGGCTCGCTGCCGCCGCGTCACAACTGATGACATCATTGACGTTGCACACCGCGTTGGTCGCACCACTTGCCTTTAACGCCAGGTGGTGCCGCAGTGAGTACGCCGAGAGGGAGAGACCCAGCAAAGCAAGTGCCGCATCCAGGATCAACGACAACGAGTGCGAACGGGATGAGTCTTGGGCCATGCGTCGAATCCTCGTAATACCCAGGGTTATATCCCCGAAAGCATTGGAAAAACCAAGGTACCAACGCTTGACCTTAACCGCACAATTAGCGGTTGACAAGCACATGCCGTTCCAGCAAATTCGCCGTCTGCCAGCATTCGGGGGCCATTAGCTCAGTTGGTAGAGCGTTGCAATGGCATTGCAAAGGTCAGCGGTTCGACTCCGCTATGGTCCACCAAACTCTCGTCAACCCGCGCCCGTATCCCGTCATTCTGAACCCGTATCCCGTCATTCTGAGCCCGAAGGGCGAAGAATCCTCTCTTTATCAACCCACAAAACGAAAACATCGCGCCGCCTGTCCACCGGATCGACCTGCTCGATCTCCACGACGACCTTGAGTCCCTGCCGCGCGCACGCCGAAACAAATTCCTGCAAATAAGGTCGCCCCGGGTCAGTCACAATTGCCTGCGCGGTTCCCCGCGCGAACGCCTCCCTCAAAAATCCGGCAACGGCATCCGCCTGCCCGCGATCGTACAGGACGTCACTGGCAAGGACGCAATCGATCATCCCTGCCTCCCCACCCAGCAAAACATCCTTGTCGCGCCGCCAGTCAACCGCCTGATAACGGAATCCGGGATGGTCCCCCAGCCCGTTGGCTTTCAGGTTACGTCGCAAAAAATCCGGAACATCCGGGTGCATGTCCGTGGCGGTGACCCGCGCGGCACCGCGCGTGAGCGCCACCATCGACGGGATCGCGAGGCCGCATCCGATCTCCAGAAAACCCATGCCCCTGAAATATGCGTCAGGCTTCACGGCAAGAATATTCGACAAGGCGCGAGCAGAATCCCAGACCGCACCGAAATACGGGCAAAGTTCCGCCAACAAATCCTGCTCGCCGCGCGACTGCAACTCTGCGAACATATCGTCAATGGCCCGGTTGAAATCAGCTATGACCTCAATCTCGAATTCCCTGTGGAACCCGGGGGTTGAACCAACTCTCACTTTTTCGATTATGGTTTCGTAACGCATATGGATCCTGCTCACTCCCAAATATCAGCCAGCAGCTGGTCCCGTCCACTGGTCCGCGTGGCCAAGGACATGTCTGTCGACGCTGGACTGGTTTGCGTGTTGATTGCCGCCGGACTTTACGGCGCAAGGAGATGGCGCCTCGCCCGGGTTGCAGGCTGGCTTGGCCTCGTCCTGCTGGTCATGTTCGTCTCACCTCTGACATCAAACCTGCTCCGCGCGCCCCTGTTGCGTGCCGGGGCGGAACTGGCCACCACCGCCAACGACTGTTCCGGACATCCGGGTCCGGTTGTGGTTCTGGGCGGCGGCGCCACCGCCGCTGGACTCCCTGCCTTTGAAACCATGGAGCGGGTCCACGCTGCCGCTGGCTGGATCGCCACCAACCACCCGGCACTTGTGGTGATGAGTGGAGGACCGACAACGTCCGCCGCGGCTGAAGTTGTCACCGAGGCAGGGGTGATGGTCGCCTTTGCGCGTTCCATTCTGGGCAACAAGGCTGAAGGCGTGCGCTTCATCGCTGAAAACCGCAGTCTGAATACGCATGACAATGCCGTCTTCAGTCGTGATGTCCTTCATCAGGAAAGCCTGTCGCCGCCGGCTCCCCTGCGCGTTGTGCTGGTCACATCCCAGGTTCACATGTCACGCGCTGCCGCCACTTTTGCGAAGGCCGGCTTTGAGGTTTGCCCGGTGATCGCCCCGGAAGTCCTTCCGGCCGCTGGTTTCGTGAGTGAATCCGGCTGGCTCAACTTTGCCACCGCGCGCAAAACCTCGACCACCCTGAACGAGTGGTTCGGAATTACAGGATACTGGCTCTGGGGCTGGCTTTAAACTGCCCCTATCGGTTGTTTAACGGAATGGGGTTAACGGCTGGATGAAGTCCATCCGTTGGGGTCAGTTTCAAGTTTTTCCCGGATTTGCAGGAGGATGTCGACTTGCGCCTGCTGGATTTGAAACAAGGTCCGCATCTCCTCCGCGATCAACAAATCGATTTTCCGGTGCAGCCCGCGGATTTCCAGCTCGGCCTTCAGGTTGATCATGAAGTCGGATCGAGCGCGTTGCCGGTCCTTGTCCTCCTGCCGGTTCTGGCTCATCATGATGACCGGGGCTTGCAACGCGGCAAGGCATGACAGGATCAAGTTCAACAGGATGAACGGATATGGATCGAAATTCGTCCCGGCCAGCGCAAGTGCGTTGATCCCGATCCAAATCACGACAAAAAACCCGAAACTGATGATGAACGTCCAGCTTCCCCCGAAGTCCGCGACCTTGTCGGCGACCCTTTGTCCGATCGTGAGCGTCTCATCCCGCTCCAGATCCGCCAACCGGTTCGACAGGGTTTGTTCCTCGGCCACGGATTCCCGGACCAGCTGATCGAGTTGCTGGATGTGCAAGGCTTCCGCCTCAAGCAAGTCCTTCAAGTTCGCCACAGTCACCCCCGCCGGAAAATCCAGGACAACCTCCAAAACCCCAAAGCAGTGCTAACATGCTCGATCCCTGTTGTCACACGGGGTCCAAGCATCTTATTCTCAACGAATTGGACTCAAGTGGAAACTTCGTACCGCTCGCCGGAGCCTCGCCGCCATGAAACTGCAGCAGCTGACCCAGGAACAGATCCATTCGATGACCCTCCGCCAGAAGGACGAATGGTGGCTGAAAAATGTTTATCAGGGCGACATGCCGCAGTTGACGGCGCGCTCAGCCATAACCGGGATGATCATCGGGTCACTGCTGAGCCTGACCAACCTTTATGTCGGCATCAAGACGGGCTGGACCCTCGGGATCGGGATCACGTCCGTGATCCTGGCGTTCACGTTTTTCAAACTCATGTCGCGCATGAAATTCGGCAAGGAACTCACCGTCCTTGAGAACAACGCGATGCAATCCATCGCGACCTCGGCTGGCTACATGACGGGACCACTCGTCTCATCGATCAGCGCGTACATGCTCGTCACCAACCAGATGATCCCGATGCACCACACGATGATCTGGATCATCCTCCTGTCAGTCCTCGGCGTGTTGTTCGCCTTCCCGCTGAAAAAACGTTTCATCAACGACGAACAACTGCCGTTCCCCGAGGGTCGCGCCGCTGGCATTGTCATGGCCAACCTCCACACGGGCGACGGCAAGGACGGCCTGTTCAAGGCCAAGATCCTGGGCATCGGCGCCCTGATGTCGGCAACCATGGAGACCTTGCGCAACCACACGATCATGAAGTGGCTACACGCTGAGTTCCTCGCGATCCCCGAGCATTGGGATGACCTGGTCTACAAGATCAACAGCAACCTTGACCTGAAGATCATGGGCACCTCGATCAAGGACCTGACCATCCGCTGGGAAACCTCGATCGTCATGCTCGCGACCGGCGGCCTCATGGGTGTGAAGACCGGTTCGTCGATGCTGCTCGGCGCCATCCTCAACTATTTCATCCTGGTCCCGTGGTTGCTGGACCAGGGGATCATCGCGTCCCCGAAATTCAAGGACATCACCATGTGGGCGCTGTGGCCCGGCGTCGCGATCATGACGACCTCATCCCTGTTCGCGTTCTTCTCGAAACCGAAGATGCTGCTTCAGGCCGTTACCGTCCTTGTGCCCGGCAAGAAAAAGAAAAAAGACGAGGACATCCTCAAGGACATTGAGTTGCCGATGTCCGTCTTCGCGATCGGCATTCCAGTGCTCGGCGCCCTTACCGTGATCGTCGGCCATGAACTGTTCGGTATCGAGTACTGGTTGGGTGTGCTGGCCATCCCGATGGTCTTCATCTTCACCCTGATCGCCGTCAATTCAACTGGCCTGACGAGCATCACCCCGACGGGCGCCCTCGGGAAATTGACTCAACTGAGCTTCAGTGTTCTGGCCCCCGGCAACATGCAAACCAACATCATGACCGCCGGCATCACCGGTGAGGTCGCCGGCAACGCCAGCAACCTGCTCATGGACATCAAGCCGGGCTATATGTTGGGTGGCAAGCCGCGCCAACAGGCCATCGGTCACGTCCTGGGCATCTTCGCCGGCGCGTTCGCCGCCGTCCCGGTGTTCTACCTCCTGCTGCAGAACAACATCAGCAAGATCACCTCCGAGGCGATGCCCATGCCTGGTGCCCAGATCTGGAAGGCGGTCGCCGAAGTCCTGACACAGGGATTGTCGTCGCTGCACCCGAGCGCGCAGAAGGCGGCCCTGGTCGGCGCCGTCCTGGGCGTCCTGATCGAATTCATGAACGTGAAGATGAAGGGCAAGTTCCCCATCTCGGCAATGGGCCTTGGCCTGGCTTGCGTCCTGCGATTCAGCGACTCGTGGGCGATGTCGCTCGGTGCCTTCCTGTTCTGGGCACTGTACCGGTCTTTCGAGACGCCGGTGAAAGGCGAAAGCAAGAACGCGAAGACCATGCGCAAGATCTTCGTCGACAATCAAGAAACGGTCTGTGCCGGGATCATCGCAGGTGGTTCCATCATCGGAATCATCCTGACGATCATCGAAACTGTCTTTATTTGATTCAGCCGCCAAACAAGGCGCGGAACATCTTCTTGACCAGACCCACAACTGAGTTTTCCTGGGGCTTCTGGGCAGCGACTTGCGGTTGGCCGTGACGCATATGCGCGCCCTGATGCCCGCGATCACGTCCGCGATCATGGTCACGCTCTTGATGACGTTCATGGCGACGTTCACCATGGCGATCATGACGGCGTTCCCCGCCGCGGTCCCGGTTGCGGTCGCGATGCTGATCGTGGAGCTGAGGGCGTTGAGGGCGCTGCTGGCCATCGTGGCGCACTTGTTGCCCTTCATGCCTGCGCGGTTGCTGGCCATCACGGCGCGCGTGCTGGGGCCGTTCGCCACCGGGGCGCCCGTCACGACGCGGCCCGCGGTCGCCATGGCGCGTGGCGCCCGAACGACCTGCCGATGAGCGGGAGGCTTTCATTTCCTTCCACGCGCGAATCCGTTCCTCGAACGGGTTGCCGGCTTCGTCCACGACACTGTCGTAGGCCGCATCGTACCACTTGGACTTGACCGGAAACTGCTCGCCGAGCAGGTCCTTGATCGGCGCGAAATTCTCGCCATAGTCGTCACAGATCAGCGAGAAGGAGCTGCCCTTCGCGCCGGCGCGTGCCGTGCGGCCGATCCGGTGGACGTAGTTGGCCGGCTCTTGCGGCAGATCGAAGTTGTATACATGCGTGATGCGCGAGATGTGCAGGCCGCGACTGGCGACATCCGTCGCGATCAGGGCTTTGACCTTGCCTTCCTTGATCTTGTGGATCAACTGGATGCGCTTGCGCTGCGGCAAGTCGCCGGTGATCAAGTCGACATCAATGCCGTTGTGGCTCAACTTGTAGTGCAACCACTCAGCCGTGAGTTTCGTATTGGTAAAGACGATGCAGCAGGTCGGTTTGTGCTCACGCAACATCCCCAGCATGACCTTCAACTTGTTCGGCGCGTCGACGATGATGGCGTGCTGCTCGATGTTCTCGGGCGTCAGCGTTTCCGGGTTCACGGAAATGTAGGCCGGCTTGTCCAGGTACTCGAACGCCAGTTCCTTGACCTCGTCATTGGTCGTCGCCGAGAACAAAAGTTTCTGGACGTCCTCTGGCAGTTTCCCCAGGAAGAATTCCACATCCTCGATGAAACCCATGTCGAACATGCGGTCGGCTTCGTCGCAGACAAAGATCTTGCACTGCTCAAGGCGGATCAGTTTCTTCTCGAAGTAATCCTTCAGTCGTCCCGGCGTCGCGATGATCACGTCGACGCCCTCTTTCAGGCGTTTTGCCTGTTTGTCATAATCGATACCGCCGAATACAGCGATCGAACTGATCCCGAGGCGTCCAAACAGGTTTTGCGCGTCCTGCTCGATCTGCATGGCAAGTTCGCGGGTTGGCGCGAGGACCAGCGCCAGCGGGTGGGCCGCGCCACCGGCAGATGGACTGCCGCCCCCGGTCGCCCGGTGCTCGAGGATCCTCTGGGCCGTCGAGATCAGGAAAACTCCCGTCTTGCCGGTACCCGTCTGGGCAAAACCGGCCACATCGCGGCCAATCAGGGTCAGCGGCAAGCACATGCCCTGAACGGGCGTGGGCTGCTTCCAGCCGAGCTCAGCGATCGCCTGCCGCAGGGAATCCGTCAGGGGAGCATCCGCGAACGAAGTCAGGCTCTCTGATGCGCCCTCGTCGGCAGCGACCACCCTGGACTCGTCCTCGAAATCGTCGGAAGGCCGGATGACCTCGGTCGCAAGTTCAGGTTTTTCTTCGGGAATCTGTTCTTGGAGGGGCTTCTGGTTTTCGTTCAAACTGTCAGTCATTTTGCGAACTTTTCTCTTTTATTACAGGCGATTACGCCGTTTATGAGGCCGGGTATGCCGGCGCTGCCTTGCGGGGCCAACACGGCCCCCCTCAGCTTGTCGAGCCACCTGCCGATTGAAACAAGGAGGCGGTTAATTTCGAGATCACAAGCCTGAGGCAATGTAGTCATGGCCGAAGATACCAACAATCCTCAAGGGGCAGACGGCCAGAATGCGCCCCACCATACAGAAGTCGTCCCGCCAGCGCAAGGAACCCCTGAGGCTCAAGGCGCTTCGGGCGTTGCCGAGGCCCAGAAAAAGTTTCTCGCCCTGCTCAATGAGCGCATGCGGGAATCCGAGGGGCTGCTCATCCTGGCATTGAACTTCCCTGAGTCGCGAATGGCCGCGACGCAGTCCTACGGGGCGAAATGGCGGCAGGATTCCCGCCGCTGTTTCACCGTCGTAGCCCGCCTCAAACGCCGCATGCGCGCCGATTCCGCCGCCTGAAACGTCCCCTGCCCCCGAGGCTCCCACTTGAGCCCGATACCCAAAATAGGTCAACATATAGCACCAGGGATAAACAACTAATCCGACTGGATTTAGTTGGGATGTCTGTCAAAAACGGGAGCGTGCCCATGAGAGCGTTGACCCAAGGATCTTGCCTGATTGTCCTGATGTCGGTTTCCGGCTGCTTCACGCCCGCAAAGGAACGCCAATTGAAGGATGAGATCTTCAACCTTCAAACCAGGGTGATGCAACTTGAGAGCGCGTTGATGGACGAGAACACGCCGGCGGGTGAGGCCGCGAAACGCCGTTTGGCGTCCACGGCAATGGACATCGAAAAGATCTCGTCGGAGATGAACCAGATCAAAGGCGAACTTGAGGCCCTGAAAATTGGCGTGACAACAGGTTTCATGCCTGGGGTCGAGGGTGACCAGACCAACTCGGTTGGCGGTAAAGTCCGGACGCTAAGCGAGAGAATGGCAGCGCTGGAGGCAACCCAGGGCGAAGTCATCGCGTCACTGGAAAAACAAGGGGTCAGGCTGAAGGCGCCTGAAAAATATGGCGAGAAATCCAGCGAAAAATCTGGCGAGAAATCTGGCCCAACCGCCGCGCGGTCCTCGGACAAGGCCGGAGAGCACACGCAGGAGAAAAACGCGGATCATGAGACGGTGACCGCGGGTGATGAAACCAAACCCGCCGAAACCCCGCGCAAGTCGGACAAGACCCTGACGACACTAAAGAACTTCCGCGACGCCTACGGCAAACGCCAGTTCAAACGCGTGGCCGAGGACGCCCCGGCGGCGCTCAAGGCGACGACAAAGGCAAAAGACCGCGAGGAGATCGCGTTCCTGTTCGCCGAATCCCTGTACAAGATGGGGCAAATGCGCGAAGCCGCCCTGCAGTTCAATGAGTTCATCGACAGCAAGCCAACCGCGAAGTACCTGCCCCAGGCGCGCCTGCGGATGGGTGATGCCTTCCGCAATCTCGGGGACCCGGCCACCGCCAAACTCTATTATCAGGAACTGATCACCAAGCACCCGAAGAGCCCCGAGGCCAATAAAGCCAAAGACCGCCTGAAAGATCTTGGCAAATCCTCGCGGGCAGGCCATTAACCGTACCGATGTTGATCATCGGTATTGAATCCAGTTGCGACGAGACCGCCGTCGCCGTCCTGAGGGACGGCCGCGAAGTCCTTTCGTCCAAAATCTCGTCCCAGATCGCGCGCCACGCCCCGTTCGGCGGAGTCGTCCCGGAGATCGCCGCGCGCGAACACCTTAACGCCATCGAGCCACTTTTCGACGCGGCCCTCTCCGAATCTGGAATCAAGATCGGCGACCTTGACGCCATTGCCGTGACCCAGGGCCCCGGCCTTGTTGGCGCGTTGCTGGTCGGCGTGTCTTTCGCCAAGGGCCTTGCCGTGGCGAACAACAAGCCACTGATCCCCGTTGATCACGTGCACGCGCACATCCACGGCGCGCTCCTTGGCCTGAGCGACGGAGTCGCGGAATCAATCCTGCCTTGCCTTGCCCTCGTGGTCTCTGGTGGCCATACGAACATGTACCTGGTCGAAAGTCCGCTGAAGTTCAAACTGATCGCCCACACGGCAGACGACGCGTGTGGCGAGTGCCTGGACAAGGTCGGCAAATTGCTGGGCCTGCCGTATCCAGGTGGACCATGGATCGAAAAGCGTGCCGCCCACGGCGACCCCGATGCGATCCCGATGCCACGTATGGTGGAACGCAAGTCGCAGATGGAGTTCAGTTATTCCGGCCTGAAAACACACATGGCCCAGATGATCGCGCGCCAGACACAACCCATACCGGAACAGATGGTCAACGACATGTGCGCGGCGTTCCAGCGCGAGGCACTCAACCAGATCATCCGCAAACTGGACATCGCGCGGGCGCAATATCCGCATATCCGCGGCATCGTCGTGGCCGGAGGTGTCGCCGCGAACAAGAAATTCCGCGAGATGGCGCAGGCCACGTTCGCGCCGCGCAAGATTGAGTGCCATTTTCCCGACCTCGCCTACTGCTCCGACAACGCGGCAATGATCGCGGCCCTGGGCTGGCACATGTTGAAAGAACGCGGGGCCGGGGCGTTCCTGGACCTCGCCTGGGATGTTTACGCGAGGTACCCGTTTGAAACACACGCGACATAAACAGAAATTTGACGACAGCCAGCCACGCCAGAAGAAATCCCTCGGCCAGGTTTTCCTGCACGACGACTGGCCGGTGCGACGCGTGGTGGAAATCGTCCAGGACTGGAAAGCGACCGAGGTGATCGAGATCGGGCCGGGCGGGGCCATCCTGACCAACGCCCTGTCCAATGCTGGCATCGACACGACCGCGATCGAGAAGGACGACCGTTTCGCCGAGCGGGTCGCGAACGCGGCCATTCCGGGAGTCGAAGTCGTCAATCAAGACGTCCTTGAATTTGACCTTGGCGCCTGGATTGACCGGGTCACGAAATCAGGCAAACGCGCCGCGGTCGTCGGAAACATTCCGTACAACATCTCGTCTCCCATCGTGATGTGGGTATTGCCACACATTAACCGCCTGGCCGGGGCGACATTCCTGGTGCAACTTGAGTTCGCGGAGCGCCTGGCGGCCAAACCCAGCACCAAGGACTACGGCAGCCTCAGCGTCTACACGCAGTTGCGCGCCAACACGCGTCTCGACTGCGAGGTTGGCCGCGAATTCTTTACGCCTGTCCCGAAAGTTGACAGTGCCATCGTGGTGATGGAACCGCGCATGGACCAACCAGCGCCGGAAATGTTGAAAAAAATTGAGTCGGTCGCGCGCGCCGCGTTTCATCAGCGCCGCAAAAAACTGCGCAATGCCGTCAAACCGTTCTTGTCAGGACGCAACGAGGCCGATTGCCCGGTCGACCTGAACCGTCGCCCGGAAACACTCACTCTCGACGAGTTCGCGGAACTAGCGCGGTTCTTGTCCTAGTTAACCCAGATACTTCCAGATCCGGGCAAATCCTCGCGGGACTCTCTCCTGAGTCCCGGAAAACGCGCGCGGATGAATTCCTCGTTTGAGACATCATCTGATGCCTTGAGGATCATACGGCTTTTCAAGGAACCGGGCGGAAAGGAATCCGTCACAGAGGCATCACCCAGGAACGGGTCGTTCTGGATCAGGTCCGGACCCCAGTAAATCCTTGTCGTGTCGACAAAGCACACCTGGGCCGTGTCCTCCGGCAAACATGGCAGCAGGGCGAGGCGTTCGGCGACAAACCCCGAAATCTGGCTGATGCGCAGAGGCAAAAGGATCGCGACCGACATGAAGGAAGACAACAACAACCACGTCACCACGCGGGACGTTGGCCCGGCGGCACGGACAAAAACCAGACCGGAAAGAACCGCGAACCCGAGGAAAGGTTGCAAGTAACGGTATCCCCAACCGTGCCCCTGGTTCAGCGGAAAGAAAAAATAGAACACGGTCGCGCACGCCAGCGCGGACGCGGAAACCGTCAGGAACAGACTGGTTGCCGCGTGATCACGCGGATCATCACTTGATGCGGACTGACCGCGATTTCTGAACCACAAAATCAACAACCCGGCAAGGCCCGGCACAGCCCATTGAAAAAACCGCAGGATACTCATGACGTCCTGCAGGACCTGGCGGAATGTCGGAATACGCAGGTGCTGCGCCAGCCACGAAAGCTCTGTCAGGGAAGGCGCCAGTCCCGGGCTGACTTCCTGACGGTGGGAATGGGACAATCCCTGAACGAAATCCGTCCATCCGAAGGTGAACACAACAACGAACGGGACATAAGGAACGGCGAGCCACAAGGCATCGCGCCACCTGCGGGCACCAAGAAGAACGACAAACGCCGGTACGGCCAGCAGCAAGTGGCTCATCTGGTTCGCCGTATGCATCGCCATGGCGCCGGCAACGCCAGCCATCGCCATCGATACGCGACTATCCCGTCGCAATCCGCGGATGAAAAACCAGGCAAAAGCAAGGTGCATGAGCAACACAAAGTTGGTCGCGAAACCGGCCATGCCGAAACCCTCGACCGAGACGCTGCCAGCCATCATCATCATCGCGAGTCCGGCGATCCAGTCAGTGGCCAGCAATTGCCACGCGCAGGCACCCGTCAGCGCGATGACTGCACCCGCGATCAGGGGGTTGACGAGAAACCGCATTCCGGCACGCTCAAATGGCGCAGATATCAAGGCGAAAACCGGCTGGTAACTGGTGATGACACGACCACTTCCGTCATCCGCGACCAGGATCCTGTTGGCGAGTTCCGCGGGCGCCATGCGCGACGCCATCCACGAAGGCCATCGCCCGGTCATGGATCCCCGCGCGAAAATCCTTGTCTGCGTGACGTTGGCGTACTCATCGCCGGAGATTGACGCCATGCGATAGACGTTGAGGCTTCCGATAACGCAGACCAGCGCCACGATCCCGGCAAAAACCCATTTGTACTTCCACTTCGAGACGAGATCTTCCTGCTGCCGGTCAAGCCCCGTCCGCAGGCAAATGAACCACGCGGCGACGGCGATCAGAGCGCAAGCCAACGCGGCCGGGATTTCCTGGTCGATGAATTGGGAATCGAACACATCCAGCATGAGCGGGGATGGAACCTGGGATTCGCGCCAGAGGGCGATCGCCACCGAAAGGACAGAGACGCCAAGAACAGATCCCGTCAACCACCGCAGGTGACGGGAAGAGGTTTCATGGTCGACAGGGAAACGGGAAATGTCTTCAGGCATCCTCGAAATCCGCGTTGTCAGAAGGGTCGTATGAATCCTGGAAATCAAGATCCACCACTATTTGACCACTTTCAACGCGGGTGCGGCAAGCCATCCGGATCGAACCATCGAGGGAAAGTTTCAGACGGCGCAACATGGCCAATTCATCATCGCTTTGCGGGCTGACAGAACCATGGGACGCGTCCACCTTGACACCACAAGTTCCGCAACGGAGCGATGCGCACATGAACCGGATCGGAACGCCTGCCTGGCGAGCCGCGACGAGGATCTTGGTCCCGCTGTCGACTTCGGCGCGCGCGCCGGAAGGCATGAACACCACCGATGGCTTTTTCGCAACATTAGTCATACGGACAGGGAAAACTCACGCAATGTGTCGTTCAGCGACGTTTTGAGATCCGTCGAGGGTTTTCGCTCGCCAATGATGTAGGCGCATGACGTGTAGATCTTGCCGCCGGGAATTTCTTTTTCCACGGTGCCGGGAACAACCACGCAACGCGGTGGCACGTGCCCCTTGATCGCGGGCATCCCTGGCTTGCGCGTGTCAATGATCGGGGTGGACGCAGTCAACGTGGTGTTCGCTGCCAGCACAGCCTCGCGCCCGATCCGGACACCTTCGACGACAATGCAGCGCGACCCGAGAAACGCACCGTCCTCGACAATGACGGGATTGGCGGATGGCGGTTCAAGGACACCGCCGATACCCACGCCCCCGGACAAGTGTACATTCGCGCCGATCTGGGCGCATGAACCGACCGTCGCCCACGTATCGACCATCGTCCCTGATCCAACCCATGCGCCAATATTTACATACGACGGCATCAGGATCACCCCGGGTTCCATGAACGAACCGTAACGGGCGACAGCCGGCGGCACGACGCGCACCTTCAAGTCTTTATAGTTGGTCTTCAGGGGAATCTTGTCGTGATAGACAAACGGCCCGACTTCCATGACGGCCATCGGCTCGTACTTGAAGTACAGAAGTATGGCCCGCTTGATCCAGGCGTGGGTCGTCCACTGGCCGTCAGGCGCGTCCTGGGTGGCAACGCGGATCTCGCCGCGATCCAGCAAGCCAATGACGAATTCCACACTGGCACGCAGGCGCAGCTCCGCGTCATTGCCGGGAGGCGGCGGATTGGACGCGCCCTCCTCGATGGCAGTGCGCACTTCGTTGATCGCGTTCGCAATTGTGCTCATTTCAGATACTCGCGCAAAAGATTCATGGCTTGTTGCATGGGCACGTCCTCGGGAACCAGCGCGAACCGCACGTAACCCCGGATCCCCTCGCTCAGCCATTGCGAGGGCGACGCGATCACGCCGATACGCGCGAGATCGAGGACAAACTTGACGTCATCGTCGCCAAACTTCGGTGGGATCCTCGCCCACAGGTAGAAAGTCGTCGACGGGATCGCCTTGATCATGCCCAGTTCTTTCAACAACGGGCCGAAAGTCGCGAGGCGGCGTGAAAAAATCCTGCGACGCTCGACGACATGCTCGTCGTCCGCCCACGCGACTGCGGCGGCATGCTGGATGAAATCAGGCGATCCGACGCCGAAATTCGCGCGCGCGTTCAGGAACGGCTTGATGACCCGCGGGTCACCCGCAACCATTCCCGCGCGATATCCGGTCAATCCTGAACGCTTGGAAAGGCTCATGAATGACAGGACGCGATCCGTCGTCAGCTGCAGAGGGTTCAAAGGCCGTGGGTCGGCCTCGACCGGCGGGAATTCCCCACCCGGGAATTTGGCGGCCAGTTGCCCGTCGAGAGCCGTGTCATAAATGTCCACATAGCAATCGTCTGAAAGCAGGATCGTGTCCGTCTTGTGGCACCAATCAATCACCCGTCTCCAGTAATCGAGTGGCGCGGTCGCGCCGGTCGGATTGTGGGGGTGATTGATCCAGATCGCGGCGGCGTTCTGTTGCACGTGATCCGGAAGTTCCCACGGTTCCAGCAACCAGCCATTTGACTCACTGACACGCACGGGCCATGGGATGCCGCCGGCATAAAGGGTCGAACTCCGGTAAACCGGATAACCAGGATCCGGATAAATCATGTGTTTCTTGCCGCCGGCCCTTCCGACGAGACACAGGGCAATGTTGAAGATGGCCTCTTTACTGCCCTGGCTGGGGATGATGGCCAGGTCATTTCCCGTCGCCAGGTTGAACCTGCGCTTCAAGTAACCGGCCTGGGCATCGGCCAGTTTCTCAATTCCCTTCACGCTCGGGTACTGGCTGATTTCCGGCAGGGAATTCAGCAGCGCCTCGCGTACCGGAGACCAGGTCGGAATGCGCGGATCCCCCGTGCCGAAGTCGTAGACCGGCTTGCCTTCTTTCACGAGCCCGGCCTTGATACGGCTGAGCTCTTCCATGGGGTAGGGCTTCAATCTCGCGGTGACATCATTGACGAATGGATTGCTGGACAACTTTCACCCCCACTGGGACGAGCCAAGGTCACTCCTCAGCTGCCACAATTCAGGAAAGAATCTCTTGGACAAGGTCCGGGTCAGGTACTCGACGCCGCTCGATCCACCAGTGCCGCGCTTGAATCCGATCATGCGCTCCACCATCGCGACATGGCGGTATCGCCACAACATGAACGCCTCATCAAGGTCCATGAGGGCCTCGACCGCGTTGTACATGTCGATGTGCGCTCCGGGGTCACGGTAAATCGACAACAAAACCTCTTTGACTTGCTCATCCGGTTCCCACGCGGCGGCCGGATCCCGGTCCAGCACCCGTTTTGGCACCGGATATCCCTTGCGCGCCAATAGTCGCAGGAACAAGTCGTAGATGGATGGACGCTCCATCGCCGCGCGCAACTGGTTCATGTGCTCCGGCGTGGCGCGGAAAAATTTCAGATATCCGGGGTCCTTGAGCCCGATGCGGAACTCGACGATGCGAAACTGGTGTGACTGGAACCCGCTGGCCGGATTCAACCTGTTGCGAAAACGGTTGAACTCCGTCGGAGTCATGGTCTCGAGGACCGACACCTGGTCGACAAGGATCTTCTGGATGGCGTGGACGCGCTTCAGCGTCCGCAAGAATTCCGTCAACGAGTCCGCGTTGAGCGCGCGCTCGCACTTGTCCAGTTCGTGCAGGATTTGCTTGAACCAGAGTTCGTAGACCTGGTGGATGATGATGAAAAGCATCTCATCGTGTTCCGCGGGTGCCGATTGCGGAACTTGGAGGGACAGCAAATCATCCACGCGAAGGTAACGGTCATAGGTCAACGCGTCGCCTGAAGGCTCGATCAATGTCCCGGGAAGGTTTGCCTTGTCGCCCTTGTCTTTCACGCACAGCCTCCGTTACGAGGTCATCACCGCCAACCATTCAAGATTGTCAGTATGGGCGAACATGTCGAAAGCTTCAACTTGTCTCAGCCGGAAACCGGCATGGCGAAGGGCGGCCAGGTCACGCGCCAGGGTCTCGACTTCGCAAGAGACATAAATGAACCTCGCGTCGGGATTCTGCCTCAGGACGTGGGCCAGATGGGCCCTTGCGCCTTCGTGCAAGCCGCGACGGGATGGATTGACGACGATGATCTCGGGCTTCTGCGCCCATGCCGGGAAGGCCGTCTCCGAGTCCTCAACGCGAGCCGCGAGAAACGTGGTCCTCTCCGACAAATCGTTGCGCTTGGCGTTCAGGGCAGCGTCGGCGACAGCGGCTTCGTTCTCCTCGACGCCGAACACGCGGAAACCCTGCCGCGCCATCATCAACGACATCTGGCCGATCCCGCAGTAAAGGTCCCAGGCCACTCCGCCCGGAGACGCGAGTCCGGCGAGCTGCTCAACACGGCGGTACATCATGGCGGCCTGCCATGGGTTCACCTGGAAAAAGGCGGTCGGACCGACCTCAAAACCCAAGTCGCACAGGCGTTCGCGCAGACGGTCGTTACCCGAGAGACGGATCGTTTCCTCGCCGAAGATCGCGTTTCCGGATTCGGCGTTGACGTTCATGTGGGTAGAGGCGACCTTGTGCCCCTCACGTTTGAGGCGACTGACGATTTTCTGGAGTTGGGCCTTCTGGCTGGTATCGCTCACCACAAACGTCAACATGATCTCGTTGGTCAGGTGCGAAGACCGCGCCACCAGATACCGCAAATCTCCCTGACCGGTCGTCTCGTTCCAGGGTTGCACCGGCGACTCGTTGAGGGCGCGGCGCAGGTCGCGCAACATCCAGCGCAGGGCAGGAGCGTGGATCGGGCAGTGTTCAATCTGGTCCATGACCACGTGGCTGCCGGGCTCAAAAAGGCCGATCGCGAAACGGTCCATCGACGCGTCCCGGCCGACGGAGGCCTTGGGACGGACCGCCAGTTTCACCAGCGTCCGGTAACCGAGGCGTCGCGGCGCTTCGTTGACGCCAAGGATCTGGGCCGTGCCAAGCAGATTCGCGGCCTCAAGGTGTTTGAGACCCTTGGTGAACTTGGCTTGCAGCGACGGTTCGTAAGAGGAGTTCACAAGAACGCAGGATCCGCATCCACCACCCTCGACCCGGCAACCGCGATCCGCTTGGGGTGCGGGGGAACGGCGCGCTCCGGCGCCCCTCTGGATTTGAGTCTTGATCGGGGACATTGCGAGTCTCTTGGATACGAGGGAATCGAATCACGCCAGACCGGTAATCGATCAGTACAACCAGTCTTCCAGCGTCTTTGGAGGTCGGCTTGTAGCACTCTTGAGGGGTTTACGGAAGACTTTTACCCCGAGGTTTCCACCCCCGCTTGCCACGTGTTTCTCCCAGGCCCTCCATTCCGAACGTAACGTCCCGACGACATAAGGAGAATTTGGGCTTTTGGAGCCTTTTGAATAGACAAAATCGTCGAACAGATAGGTGGTCGCGTGCTTGACCCAGCGATAGGAAATATCCGCGTCCGTCGGGGACTTCGGGTTGGCCGGCAACTGGAAAAAGACAATCATGTCGCCGAATTTCAGGGGCGCTCGCGCCGGGTCCACTTCGTAAAACGAGCTTTGGAGAACCCGCCACAGCTCGTCGTTGTTGATCATCACCTCGTGATGGTCCCGCTCGGTCTTGATGTTGACCAGCTGGCTGCGCACCATTTTCGGGTACTGGAACGCCAGCGCCGTCATGAAGCAATTCGGCCCCCGGAAGATCTCGAACGACTTGACCGCCCTGCGCGGGCCCGCCGGCAGCACATCGGCGTCCACATCCAGTTGCTGCGCAATGCGCAACTTCCCGGCGACATTTCTCAGTTCAGCGGCCTCCATGAAAGGCGCCAGCTGCGCGAGCAGTTCACCGCGCGCGTCCGGTTTATCCAGCAACCGGGCGGAATCGATCAATACCCGCACATGGGTGCGATGCATCCTCGTCGTGACAGCGGCGGCTGACATCAAGCGGAAAAGGTCAGGGTGAACACGAATCTTTCGCGTCTTGTTCAAATCATCCGCGGCCATCGGGTTGACCATGTTGTTCTGGTTGCCTTGTGAGCCCTGCCCTTCTTGACCCGCTTGCCCCGCCCGGTCCCCGCTGCTGGTGGTCACTTCGGTCTCGTCATGGAGATCGACAGGTCTGGTGGTTGATTTCGCCAATTCAGCGTCAAGCGCGGCCATCAGCGCACGATACTTCTTCGGCTTGGCGAGTTTCAGGGCCATCGCGGCGCGCTCATCATCATCGACAGGCACGGCAAGGTAAAGCGGTTCGACGCGCGAATCTGACTCGGCCGCCTGGACCCTGCGTTCGATTTGCTCGAGGGAAGGCGCCACCTGAATTTCATCCGCATGCGCTGGCAATGTCAGGGACGCACGCATCGATTCGTACCGGGTCGTGAACCCGCGGGCATCCGCGCGCGAAGAAACCATCACGAAAACCGCGCAGAAAATAACCACCATCGCGGGACCGCGAAATTTTCTGAGACTAACTGTTTTTGAACAATATTCCCGCATTTGCCGCAAAACCAAAGGGTTGAACCGGGCCCACGAGCCGTGAACTCGCACCACGACCTGTGGATCGGCGTCAGGCGGATTCTCTTGACGAAAGAAAGCTGGGATAATGGATCGAGAGGGGTTTCACGCTGCGAAAGCGCCGTTCTTAAGCGTTGTCGCTCACGTTGAATCAGTTGAAATCACTTCGCTTGGCCCGGGAATTTCCCGGATTACCAAGACCAGAAATGCCGAGACAAGGGAGATGCGCGCATGAGTACGGTGCTGATTATCGACCCGAGCAAACCAAGCATGGTCATGAGCTCTGAGGTATTCAAGGACAAGATCCCGGGAATCACAGTGGTCGTCGCGGCCAACGGCAAGCAAGCGCTTGAAATCCTCGAGGGCTGCGAAAACGCGGAAGGTTCCAGGATCAATCCGGTTGTTCCAGACCTCTGTGTCGTTGACTTTGATCTGCCCGACACGGACGGAGTCACCCTGATCCACGCGATCCGCAAAATCTTCCACGGACCGGTCCTGCTTACGGCTTTCCCCGATGACATCGTGAAGAAGGCCGTTGGCGAAGAGCTGTTCGCGTATGACGATGCCGGGATGTGGGTACGCAAGCCCGTCCGCTCGGAGCAGCTCGGCGAGAAAATCGATCGCTTCCTGGTCGGAAAATTCCGCGTCCAGCGTCGCTTTGACTTCAACCCAAAGACCCGCCTGCTCGGCAAGAGCGCGGGACGCGGGAAACGCACACCGAAATTTCCCGGACAGCTGATCAATGTCAGCATCGGCGGCGCGTGCATCCAGTTGTCTGCCGCTGCGAAGTTGAAGGTGGGCGAAGAGGTCGCGATCGAGCTTCCGATCCCGAAGAACGAGAAAGCCGGCGCCGAGATGGCCCAGCTCAAGAGCCACGTCGTGTGGCGGACAAATGACGGAAAGAAAGTGGGAATCGCGTTCGAAAAGATGAGCGATCAGGGCAAAAAGGGTCTCGAGCGCTTGTTGAAACAACTGAACGCAAGCGCATGCGCGTAGCCCCGGTCAGCAATGCGCGATGAATTCTTGAATTATCTGGCGGCCGCCACGAAAGTGATCGTGGTGGCCGTTTTGCTTGGGGAAAGTTTCCTGTCCGTGACGCGGCTGCTGCGTCCCGTCGATTTCTTCCCTGCCGAAAACGCGGCCGTCATCGCGCCAATCGTCGCGCCACTTATCGTGCATGCGCTCATCGTCGCCCTCGCGTGGATCACGATGCGCCAACCCGCACTATGCCTCGTCGGTCCCGGTGGCAACCGCAAGTCGGTCACGACCGCGATCACGATCGTTGGACCGGGATGGTTGGCCCTCGCCGCCACGGCCGCGGTCGCGACGTCCATCTGGATTCCCGTTTCGTTCCACGGCGCGCGTGATCCCGGGTTGGCGCCGCCACCCGCCTTTTGGTGGCTGGCAACCGTGATGCTGGCGCCCATCCTCGAGGAACTTGTCTATCGTGGCCTCATTTCGCCGAGGCTGCGGCGGGACTGCGGGAACATCGCCGGCAGTTATTTCGCGGCAGTGCTGTTCGCGTGGGTGCACACCGGCCCGACCCTGGCCGGCATCCTCGCCGGAAATCCGGGCGGGGTTCCGCCCGGCCCGCTGCTCCTTGCGCTGATCGCGGACTGGCTTTACCTTGAATTCCGGAGTATCTGGGTTCCCGTCGCGTTCCATGCCGCGTGCAACGCGACGCCTGCCGTGTTCGGCAATTTGGACCCACGGTGGCTTCGATGGCTTGGAGAGCTCTATCAGTGACCAACAAAGAGCTGACAAAAGAAGAAAAAGAAGAACGCATCAAGCGACTGGCCACGGTTGTTTGCATCTGCAAAGGCATCCCGCTCGGCAAAGTTCTGCCTGCCATCAAGGCTTGCGACACGGTCGAGGACGTCAATCGCATGGCCGGCACGGGCTCTGGCGGCTGTCACGGGGAACGGTGTGGGCCGCGCATCAGGATGCTGCTCAAGAAAAAACACGACCTTCAGGATTCAAGGCCAGCCACGCGAGACACCGCGTCCGACAAGGAAGAATAGATTTCGACGTCGCCGGTTTCGACAGAGGTCGCGATCCTGCCGGAACTTGAGCCCTCCCCCCCGGCCACAGGTCTGGTGACACGAACTCCCTCCGGCAAGTCATAGGAAAGGCTCGCGGCCTCCTGAACCAGGATGGGCCGGGCGCCGGCACGAAACCCGCACAGAACGTCGCTCCACTTGTCCCCGATCATGAAACTTCCGGAACAATCGATATCGAGAGTCGCGGTTGCGTCCCTGAGGAGTTTCACGCCTGGCTTGCGGCACTCGCAACTCACGTTATAGGGAGCCACACTGCCATCGGGATGATGAGGACATGTCATGATCATGTCGAATCGCGGCCCGCCGCGCCGGACAACCTCGGACTCCAGCGCCGCGTTGAATGCCGCGACATCCGACATCGCGAACTTGCCCCGGGCGACGCCACTCTGGTTCGTCACAACAACGAGCTTGAAACCAAGTTTCTTCAAGAGAGAAAGGGACTCTGGAACACCGCCTGGAACGACAAGGTCGGCAAGGCGCCAGGTGTATCCGCGGTCGACGTTGAGGATTCCGTCACGGTCAAGAAAAACCGCGCGATTCATCCCTTGTTGTCCACGTTCTTGTGGAGCCAGATTCGCTCTTTCTCATTCACGGCGTAAGGGATGACCCGCGAGAGGATCTTCTTGTTGAGTTCGGCGAGCACCATGGTGTCATCCCCCTCGGACGCCATCATGTCGTACTTCTTGAACTCTTCCTCCAACTGCCAGTACACGTCGATCGGCATCATGAGCTCAATAAGAGGCCCGGTGGCCTGGATTGAGTCCCGCCTCGTCGAGGCGAGCGAGATCCGGTTGCCGATGACGAGATACTTGCGGATCATCAGCGCTTCGTTGACGACTTGCTGGTGGACTTGGCCGCGGGCTTTGATTTGGCAGCAGGCTTCGCGGCGGAAGTTTTGGCAGCAGGCTTCGCGGCCGGCTTGGCAGACTTCTCAGCTTTGGCTGACTTGGTCGCGGAGGCCTTTTTCGTACCCGTATCGGAACTGGCCTTTTTCGGGGAAGCCTTCTGGGCCTTCTCAGTTTTCTCAGCCTTCTCAGGCTTCTCGGCCTTGGCAACCTTCGCCGGCTTCCCGGCTTTTTCAGCCTTGGCGACCGGTTCAACCACAGACGCCTTGGAATTCAATTCCACATGTTTTGCCTTCACTTCAGGCTTCACATCGACATGCTCCGTTGCGCCCAGTTCCATTTCGTGAACCAGGTCAAACAAGCGTTTCCACAGGCTGTTGTCCTTCCGGAGCCATGACTCGAACAATTTCCGCGCGGGGCGGTTCACGAGGGCCTCGGAGGTAAAGTACATGGAGAAATCGCGCGGCGACTTGCGCTGCTTCAGCTCGGTGACATGCTGGGCAAGGATGAGAAGTTCCGAGCCGCGCGCGCGCAGGATCAACGAATCTTGGATGGGCATGATCTCAACTGGTTGCAAAGGTGACTCCCTGGGAAAAATTAGAGCGAGAGACTCTCTGAATCTTGTGCTTTCGCGGCGTGAGCCTGATTTGTCTTCTTTCTAGCTGAAACCCCGATGACAGGCAAGGCAACGCCGCAAACAAGGACCATGGCGGCTCCTGCAAGTGCCAGACCGTCCGGGTGGCGGCCAAAGAAGAAAACCGACCAACCGAGGTTCAAAACGGGAGTCAGGTAACTGATCGCGGCGTTCAGCGCGGCCGGCGCGCTCTGATAGGCAGCCGTCAGGAAAAACTGGGCCACGCTGGCCATCACGCCGGCCCCGACGAGAAACCCGTACGTGACGGATCTTCGCGGCCAGACGATGCCTGTCGCGCTGCCGGGAACCGGCAGTCCAGCGCCGATCCCCATGAAAATGAGCATGTGCAACATCATTCCAACCCCGCACAGGTAGAAAATGACCGTATTGGACGAGTTGCTCCGTCCGGCCCGCGCGATCATCAAGTAGGCGATGGCAGCCCAGACGCCGGACAGCAGGGCGACAATACGACCCGCCGGATTGTGGTCCTCAAACCGGGGCTGGGCCAAAAACCACAGTCCGATGGTTGCCCCGGCGATCGCGACCCACGCCAGACGGGAATTGGCCTGCCGTAACACAAAGGGGCTCAAGGCCGCGATGATGATGCTGTTGCTGGCATGAAGGAACGAAGTCTCGCCGACGCCA
>Ga0214921_10000466_pt1 | contig 75112 bp, 75 predicted proteins | sample LL1505_MetaG_FD_177992 | JGI IMG/M metagenome (GOLD analysis project Ga0214921, IMG submission 177992) | Freshwater microbial communities from Lake Lanier, Atlanta, Georgia, United States - LL-1505 | ecosystem: Environmental > Aquatic > Freshwater > Lake | place: USA: Georgia | collected... | reverse complement strand
TGGATTCTGTCTATAGAAAAATTGTAAAGAACATAAAGATTGCAAATAAATCTTAAGCAATTTTCCCATGCTGGTCGGGTTTTGTAAACCCGACCTTGTTGTTTGTTAAAATTTTAAATTTTATAATTTTAGCAAACGAAAGGTCGGCATTACAAATGCCGACCAGCACGGGGGCAATAGTATTCTTCGGTCAATTATTAATTTCGCTTTTAAAGAAAAAATAATTCAAATGAAAAAGCCCAATAATCTTGTTTTTAAAATTGCAATTATCTCAATTTTATTACCACTTTCATTTTTGATTTACTGGCAATATAAGAAAAATTCTGAATTCAATAAAATGTCAGCATGCGGTAAATTAAATAAAGAGTTTGGTAGAGATTATGAATTTGCTCAAAATAACATAAGGGTAACAATTTTTTATAGTCCTAAATTTAATAGCTGCATTAAATATGAAGAATCTTTCAAAAAAGATCAGTCTGGTAAAGTATCTTATGCGCACCAATCAGCTAGCGACTTTTTCTCTTTAAAAAATTTATGTTCAAAGTTTCTAACAAACGAATCATCTGCGGAAGAAATTATGGAGTGTATGGAGAAATTTTATTAATCTTCTCTTAAATTTTGTCACATTTTTTCTCTAAACTATACTATTCAACCTATTAAGCGAACAATCCGTTAATAATAATTAATCCTTTCAAAAATCTAATTAAAACTACTTCTAATTTTATTAAAAATATTAGCATTGTTGGTTGGATTTATATCACATGCTTTACCATGCTGGTCGGGTTTTGTAAACCCGACCTTGTTGTTTGTTAAAATTTTAAATTTTCTAACTTTTATAATTTTAGCAAACGAAAGGTCGGCATTACAAATGCTGACCAGCACCCAGGAAAGAGGTGTGGGCGATGGTGTTATTGAGCCGAAGACCGTTGTTAATACTGGAGATGTTGATGATGTAAAAACTGTGAAGAATTTGGAAATAATATAATTTAAAACCTTCGAATAAAACTAATCTAACAAAACAATCAACTTATCATCATCAGCTATTTCAGCATAGCCGCTGACAACATCGAATTGTTTAACGATATTTTGCCCTGCGTCGTAAATTACAACTTGCCCTTCTCTTAACTTTGCCATTATAGATTCATGACCTTGCATTATACCTAGGTCACCATCAACTGAAGGAACAACAGCCATGTGACATTCACCTTTGAAGATGACGCCTTTTGCGGAAATGATTTCTAAATTTAATGCTGACATAGTTTGTTTGGATGTATCTTATTTTGGCAATTATCTTTGATGCACAATCGGTGTCACCCTAAGCTTGTCGAAGGGTAATTCAAGCCCTGAGAACTGAATCACCCTTCGACAAGCTCAGGGTGACACCGAGTTTGCCTGCGATTACAAATTTACGATTACAAAATAATTATTTTGTTTCTTTTAATAATTTTTCACCTTTAGCAATAGCTTCATCAATTGAACCTACCATGTAAAAAGCTGATTCTGGAAGATAATCATATTTACCAGTACAAATTTCTTTGAAACTGTTAACAGTATCTTTCAAAGCAACCCATTTTCCAGGAGCGCCAGTGAAAACTTCAGCAACATGGAAAGGTTGCGATAAGAAGCGTTGAATTTTTCTTGCTCTTGCAACTGTTAATTTATCTTCTTCTGAAAGCTCATCCATACCAAGAATTGCAATAATATCTTGTAAAGATTTATAAGCTTGAAGAATTTCTTGAACTTGACGAGCGGTGTCATAATGCTCTTTACCAACAATTCTTGGATCAAGAATTCTAGAAGTTGAGTCAAGAGGATCTACCGCTGGATAAATACCGATTTCAGCGATTTGACGAGACAATACTGTTGTAGCATCCAAATGCGAGAATGAAGTTGCCGGAGCAGGGTCAGTCAAGTCATCTGCTGGTACATAAATTGCTTGTACAGAAGTGATTGAACCATTTTTGGTTGAAGTAATTCTTTCTTGCATCATGCCCATTTCAGTAGCAAGAGTTGGCTGATAACCTACAGCTGAAGGAATACGACCCAAAAGTGCAGAAACTTCAGAACCAGCTTGGGTGAAACGGAATACATTATCTACGAAGAAAAGTACATCACGGCCTTCTTTATCACGGAAATATTCAGCTTGAGTAAGACCAGTTAAAGCAACTCTGGCACGGGCTCCAGGTGGTTCATTCATTTGTCCATAAACAAGGGCAACTTTAGAATTTTTAAGATTTTCAACATCAATAACACCTGAATCCATCATCTCATGATAAAGATCGTTTCCTTCGCGAGTTCTTTCACCAACACCTGCAAATACTGAATAACCGCTGTGAGCTTTAGCAACATTATTGATCAATTCCATAATCAAAACTGTTTTACCAACACCCGCACCGCCGAACAAACCAATTTTTCCACCTTTTGCATAAGGAGCTAAAAGGTCAATAACTTTAATACCAGTTACAAGAATTTCAGTGTCAGTTGCTTGATCAACTAATTCAGGAGCTGGAGCGTGGATTGGACAAAGATCTTTGTAAGAAATTTCGCCTTTTTCATCAATTGGTTCACCAATTACATTCATGATACGACCAAGCGTTCCTTCGCCAACTGGAACCATGATTGGATTTCCAGTATCAACAACTTCAAGACCACGAGTAAGTCCATCTGTTGAGTCCATAGCGATTGTTCTGACTACTCTTTCACCAATGTGAAGAGCAACTTCTAAAACTAATTTTTTACCATTATTAACGCATTCTAAAGCGTTGTAAATAGATGGCATTTCACCATTTTCAAACTCTACATCAACTACAGCAGAAATAACTTGAGTAATTTTTCCTTTATTTTTCATAAGCGGCAAATCGGTTTTGATAATGTTAGTATGTTATATTTTTATTATTTATGAATTTTAATCATGTCGGCAACTGCTGCTTCACAGCTAAAAGGGAGCGGCAAATTAATTGTTAATAACTTAAATCACAAGAGGAGAATTAAAAAAATATTTTTTAAATTAAAGCATTTAAATCACCCGTCTCAATCGCCAAAAAATTTTATGGGGCGATTGATCCACCCTCTTTTTCAAAGAGGACTAAACTCGGCAAGCCCTCTTTGAAAAAGAGGGTGGATGACTGCGTTAGCAGTCAGACGGGTGATTTATCTAAATAAAAAGCCTCTTCTTATTTATATTTTGCACTTCCAACATAACATCTTTACCAATTGGAGCAGCAGCAGCAGATCCGCTTTTACCATGTTCTACAACAACTGAAATAGCATATTTTGGATCACTGACAGGTGCAAATCCAACAAAAATTGCATGATTTTGATTGGTGTTATTGGCAACTTCCGCCTTAGACATTTCGTCTTCTCTTTTAGAAATTACTTGCGAAGTTCCAGTTTTTCCAGCCAATTCAAAACCTTTAACATCAATTCTTTTAGCATATGCCGTGCCACCCGGAGTATTCATTACTCTATTCATGCCTTCTTGAATCAAAGCTAAATGATCTGCTTTTACCAAAGGATCGCTTCTTAAATTATCATATTGTTTAAAAACATTATGATTGCGCACCAAATAAGGTCTGATAGGTATGCCACCATTAGCAATACGGGCGGTTACCAATGCCATTTGCAAAGGAGTTGCCAAAACAAAACCTTGTCCTATCGCGGTATTTAAAGTATCTCCTCCCACCCAAGGCGTTTTAAAAACTTGCCTTTTCCATTCATCAGATGGCACATTTCCTGCTTTGGCGCCATATAAACTAATATCAAATTTTTCACCATAACCAAATTTTTTCGCCATATTGGCAAGTTTTTCAATACCAATTTGATTGCCCATTGTAAAAAAATAGGTGTTGCAAGAATGCATAATCGCATCAGTCATATCTAAAGATCCATGCCCTTCTTTTTTCCAACAATGAAAAGTTCTTTTGCCATATTGATAACTTCCGTTGCAATGCACACGAGTCTTAGGATCAATTCCCGCTTCAAGAGCCGCCAAAGCTACCATTAATTTAAAGGTTGACCCCGGAGGATAAAGAGCGGCGACAGGTTTATTATTAAGAGGCTTTTTTGGATCAGTATTTAATTCCTGCCAATATTCCCTAGAAACACCTTCAACAAAATTATTAGAATTAAAAGAAGGGCTTGAAGCATAAGCAAGAATTTCTCCCGTTCTAACATTCATCACAACCACCGATGCCACAACATCTTTGATTCTTTCAGTAACAAATTTTTGCAAACGAAAATCTATTGTTAGATGTATTTTTGAACCTTCTACCGCTGGCTTAACTGAAAGAGTGCGTACTGGAATTTCATGAGCATTTACCTCAACATATTTCACACCATATTTTCCTCGCAAAGCCTCATCAAAAGATCTTTCAATACCAGCTTTACCAATACGAAAATCTGGATGCATGAATAAATTTTGCTCATTTGAATCAATTTCTTTTTCAGAAGGAAGTGATGCATAGCCTACAAAATGAGCAGTCTCAAAAGGAAAGGGATATCTTCTAACAATTCCACTTTCAATTGAAATTCCAGGAAGAAGATATGAATTCGCTTCTATTCTTGCCAAGTCGTCCCAAGCTAAATTATCCAATAAAGAAATAATACTTTTGCGACGAGCATTTTTAATTTTTGTCAGAAAAATATTTTTATCTTCTGGACTTAAAGATAGAATTTGCGCCAGTTTTTCAACCAAAGCATCAGTATCTTTTTTACCTTCAAAATAAAGTAATAGACGATAATTGCTTTCATTTCTGGTCAGAGAAATGTTATTGCGATCAACAACAATTCCTCTTGGAGCAGGGTTTATAAGGGGCTTAATTCTGTTACTATCAGACTGATTTGAATATTCCTGATGTTTTAAAATTTGCAAATAGCTAAGTCTTGCAACTAAAGCAGTAGCCAGAAAAGATTGTGCAGCACCAACAAATAGAGCTCGGCGATTAAAAACTTTATTTTTGCGAATGTCCCTAAGCATTATTTTTAATTATTCTCTAAAAGTTTTATACTTAAATAATCAAAAAACTTATGCATTACTACATAAAAAACTGATGATAAAACCAATTGTATCAACATCGTATTAACGCTGTGCAGAGAGCCGCTTATAACTGACAGAAGACTCCATTTCGTAAAGAGAAAAACAACACAAAAAATAATAAATTGTTTCCAAATTTGTCCGAAATTTTCTTTGATATTTAATTTAACATTGAGAATGGAAAATAATTTAACCAGTAAAACATAGCAAAGCGCGGTTACGCCAAGTGAGTCGCCCGTCAAAGCATCACCCCAAACCCCCATCAAAAAAACAAACCACAGGCCAAAATCATTTCTAAAAACAGCAAAATAGAAAATAATCATTAAATCAAAAAGCGGAATAACACTGGAAAGTCCTGCAATTTTGATGTTAGAAACATTAAAAATAACAAAAAGAATTGCGATCAAATGCAATGCTACAACTCGCGAGATTGATTTTTGTCCGAGCATTTTAGAAAATTTTAAGGAAGTTTAGCGAAAAAAACACCCTGTCATCCCCGCGAAGGCTGGGATCCAGTTTAAATATAGCATACTAAGCTAATCTTGCATATTTCTGCTTTTATGAGAAATAACAAGATAAAAATGATAAGATAAAAAGCAAAAATGACAAATTAAATTTACTACAACATTTCCACAAATAATTTTTTCTGAAACTCTTTCTTCATTTTCATTGCCCGCGATAGCGGAAATCCAGAGTTCTTTAAACCAGATTCTTGCTACCGCAGGCAATGACAAGCAAACTAAGCGAATAATTTAGAAAAATTTCTTCTTTTACGATTTTTCCAGAAACCACGGTGATAAGCATCGGAAACCAAAAGTGGCAAAACTGAACCAGCTTCAGCATAAACCATTTGCTCAAAAGCAGTATCAACTTTACCCCAAGAACAAGCTTCTTTTAAAGTTGAGCTTGAACAAGCGCCATCTCTAACATCAGCCACTGTAATTTGAATAGCATATTTATGCATTTCAACATCTTCAACACCAAGAATTTCTGCACAAACAACAGTATCTTGTACGAAATTTTTTGGCACACCGCCACCAATCATCAGTAAACCTGTAGTTCCAGCGTCAATTTTAATGTCGGTTAATTCTCTGAAATCAGCAATTGAATCAATTGTCATGTGAGATTTTGGATTTTTAACTTGATGTAAAACCAAACCAAAACCAGCAGAAGAATCAGTAAAAGCTGGGCAGAAAATTGGTACATTATTGTCATAAGCAAGCTCAATTAAAGACTCTTCTTTTTTAGCATTAGTCTTTAAATATTTACCCATTTCTTTAATAAATTCACGAGATGAATATGGTCTTTTTTCAAGGCCATTAGCTATTTCATAAATTCTATTATCACAATTTTGCAACTCTTCTTCGTTTATATAAGTGTCATAAATTCTGTCGATATAATTTTCGCGTAAGAATTTATCATCAATGAATGGCGTGCCTTGATAATGCTTGAAACCAAGAGCTTCAAAGAAATCCATATCAACAATAGCAGCGCCGGTTGAAACAATCGCATCAACCATATTATATTTAATCATATCAGCATAAAGCTTCATACATCCGCCAGCAGAAGTTGATCCAGCAATTGTAAGAATGATTGAGCAAGATTCATCTTTTAACATATTGTTAAAAATCTGCGTTGCTCTTGCCAAATCACGCGAAGTAAATGACATATTATCCATCGAATCAATAATAGGGCGCGCATCAAATGAAGTAACATCAATATGTTTCACTTCTCTTTTTAGAAGTTCTTGTTTGGTAACCATTTTATTTTTCTTTATTGTTTATTTTATTATTTGGCCAAATAACCGCTTGTGCAACTATTACATTCTGACCATTAAAAGTTGCGGCTGGCGAGCCATATAATTCATATCCTATTTTTAACGCCTCACTAACTTTTTCACAAAACTTACGATCATCCACACCAGTTAGAAGACGATAAACTGGAAAATCATCGGGAGGATTATTTAACATTCTATGACTACTTTATGATGATTTTTTTCTGCTTTTCTTTAGATTTTTTATACATCGAAACTAGAGGCTCATCACAAACCTCAATTTGTAGATTTTGATTAAATCCGTTAAAATCAGTTCTAACGCTTCTTGAATAAGCACCAAGTTGACCAATTTCAATATAATCACCTTCAGCAATATTTTCTGGTAAATAAAATGGACCCTTCATTGAATCAAGAGAATCGCAGGTTGGACCATAAAATCCAAAGGGTTCAGTTTTTGTTGAAAGAGTTTCTTTGTCTTTAATTCTAATGGCTTTTGTTGGATAGATAAACCCTGGAAAACCAGCATCAAATAATCCGCCATAAGTACCATCATTTAGGTAAAGCATATTTTGTTTTCTTGCTTCAACGCGCACTACCAGAGAGCCAGCTTCAGCAACTAAAGCACGCCCCGGTTCACACCATAGACGACAATTTTTATCTAAGCCCATTTGATTAATCGCATCAAAAATCTCGTCAAAATAAGCGCGCATGTTTGGTGGCGTCATTCCCGGATAAGAAGAAGGAAAGCCTCCCCCAATATCAAGAACATCAAGCTTAACTTTTGATTGTTCAAGAATTTCTTTGGTAACAGCTAAAGCGTTACGATATTCCGTTGGCTCCATACATTGCGAACCAACATGAAAACAGATTCCCAATCTTTTTGCTACAGATCTAGTTTTTCTTAACAAAGAAACAGATTCACTTGGCAAAATACCAAATTTTCCAGATAGATCGATGGCAGCGTGAGAGTTAGAAATGGCAAGACGAATGTGTAAACCAAGATCTTTAGCGTTATTTGTAACTTCAGTAATTTTTTCTAATTCATCAAAAGAATCTAAAGAGAAATCACGAATTCCAAAATTAAAATAAGCTTCATGAATTGCTTCACGAGCCTTAACTGGATGCATGAAATACATTTTAGCAGATTCGCCGAATAATTCTCTGATTAACTTAACTTCAGACAAAGAAGCCACATCAAAATGCCTTAAACCAGCATCATATAAATGCTTAAGAATTGTAATATCAGGATTACTTTTTACAGAATATAGAACATCACTAGCAAATTTGTTACTTTGGAAATTTGTTAAGAACCAAGTCGCAGCACGCTTAATTGAATGCGGTCTAATACAATAAGCAGGAATCATCGGTTTAATATTTAAAACCTCTTGCTCGATTGTATTGTGTTTTTTGCTTTTTTTATCTGAAGAAGATTTTGCAGAAGCTTGAGATTTTTGCGCATCTTTTTTACCAAAGTTTAGGTAGTGAACTTTTGAAGCTCCCGCCCCGTCATATTCTTGTTTTGATTCCATTTCTTGTATCGCTCCCGAAATTAAGTAGATAAAATGATAAAAAACTTACTTAATTTGACCCAAGGTTGGCGCGCTTTTGCAGCGGGTTTTTCTTAGACAAATTTTTAAAAAAGAGGGCGCAAAGTAATTTTAATTTTTTATTTGTAAATAAAAAAAACATAATTTTTTTGGGATTTTTTCTAACCCCTTAGAACCATTGGCATTCTTGGCGCCACAAGGGAGATTTTCTTTCCAAAAAAAATTAAAAAATCCGATATGAAAATTACAGAATTTTTTTAGAATTTAAATATTCTTTAGCAAGATATTTTTGAGGAAGATAAAAATTATCCATTGAAGAATAATAAATGGTCATCCTTAGCCTAGCGAAGGATCTTTTGAGGTAAAACCTCTTTCTCAAAAGATCCTCTTCTCTAGGCTCAGGATGACCATGTATATCAGAATACTAATTCGATTTAACCAAATGCTTAAAAACTTCCTCTAAATCTGGCTGATTAGTTGAAATATCTTTAATTTGAATTTGATTACTTGAAAGAGTTTCAAAAATCTTATCTACTGAGATCTTAGCTGGATCATAGGTAATAGAAATTTTATCTTTTGCTAAAAATTTAGTGTTAAAATCAACTAATAATTCAGAAACTTTTTCAGGATTATCGCAGTTAATAATCAACTCTTTACTATTCATTAATTGCATCAAATTTTCTTTACGATCGTGAGCAATTACTTGCCCATGATTAATAATGGCAATCTCATCACACAACTCTTCCGCCTCTTCAAGATAATGAGTTGTAAGCAGAATTGTAGTGCCCGATTTATTTAAATTTTTTACATATTCCCAAAGTTGATTGCGCAATTCAACATCAACTCCTGCCGTTGGTTCATCTAACACCAAAACTTCTGGATTATGCACTAATGCCTTAGCAACTAAAAGACGACGCCTCATGCCGCCAGAAAGACTTCTGGGCTTTGATTTGCTTTTATCTTTCAAACCTAAAGCTAAAATAATTTCATCAGTTCGACGATCAGCTTTTCTAATGCCATAATAGCCAGCATAAATTTCCAATGTTTCTCTCACATTAAAAAATGGATCAATCACCAGCTCTTGCGGCACAATGCCAATTTTAAATTTTGCCAGCTGTTGATTTTGGTCAATATCAATTCCAGCAATTTTTACCTGACCAGAGGTTTTATTAACCAATCCAGCAAGAATGTTTATTATGGTTGATTTACCAGCACCATTTGGACCCAAAAGCCCAAAGAAAGAACCTTTTTTAACTTCAAGATTAATTGATTTAAGAGCTTCTTTAGCTGAAGATTTCGAAGTTTTCTGATAGGTTTTGCTGAGGTTTTTTATTTCAATTGCTAAGTCTGACATAAATTAAATTATGCCTTTGTTTTTTAACAACTCTTGCAACTCTCCTGATTGAAACATTTCTTTTATAATGTCACATCCACCAATAAATTCACCCTTAACATAAAGCTGAGGAATTGTTGGCCAATCAGAATATTCTTTAATTCCTTGTCTAACTTCAGGATCGCGAAGTATATCAACATCTAAAAAATCAGCGCCAAGCTGATTTAAAATATGCGAAACTGTAGCAGAAAATCCACATTGAGGCATGTCTTTGCTGCCTTTCATGTAAAGTACTACAGAATTATTATCGATGGTTTCTTGAATTTTTTCTAAAACTGACATGGTAAATATATTTTTAATTATGAGGCAGATGTCTTTAATTGCATTGCGTGAAGTACATCGCCAAGAATTTCTTTAAGAGCGATATTTACCATCTTATGCTGTTCTATTCTTGTTTTTCCAGTAAAAATTTTATCAATTATTTTTACGCTGTAATGATTATCGTCGTCAACTAAGGATATCACCTCAATTTGAGCATTTGGGAAAGAATTTTTAATCATTTCCTCAAGTTTTATTTTGGCTATTGGCATAATAAAGTATTATAAATCACCCGTCTCAAATACCTAAAGGCATTTGATCCACCCTCTTTTTCAAAGAGGGCTAAAAAACAAAAGGCGGGCATAAAGCCCGCCTTAAATATTAAACTATGAATTAAAAACTAACCGAAGAAACCACGGCGTTTTTTAGGTTCAGCATTTCTGTCAGAACCGCGATCAGAACTACGATCATCCCTTCTATCGTCTCTTCTGTCATCTCTTCTGTCAGAAGATCTTCTATCAGAGCCACGATCATCCCTATCTCTAGAGCCGCTTCTTCTATCAGAACTTCCTCTGTCAGAACGCTCTCCTCTTTCTGAACGATCATCTCTGTCATCCATTTGAGGTCTAACCGCTAAAGTAGCAGAAATGTCTTCGCCAGTTTTTTGATCAACACAACGGTAGCTAAGTTTTGGACGACCTTTTTTGTCGAAACCAATAACTTTTACTTTTACTATATCGCCTTCATTGATAACATCTTCAACGAAATCAACACGATATTCCGCAAGTTCAGAGATATGAACAAAACCATCACGATTGTTAGAAATGCTAACGAAAGCACCAGCATCAATAACTTTTACAACTGGACCTTCATAAATATCACCAACTTCAGGTTCGAAAATAATTTCGTTAACCATTGCCATAGCTTTTTTAATAGCTTCGTTGCTATTAGAGCTGATTTTAACGGTACCATCATCATCAACATCCATAACCACGCCAGCAACAGCACAGATTTCTTTAATAACTTTACCACGAGAACCAATTACTTCACGAATTTTCTTTGGAGAAATATTCATTGTTTCAACTTTTGGCACATTAACATTCAACTCAGTTCTTGGAGTTGACATAACTGCAACCATTTTTTCCAAAATATGCATTCTGCCACCGTGAGCTTGCTCAAGGGCTTTTTGCATGATTTCAGAACTAATACCATTAATTTTGATATCCATTTGCAAAGAAGTGATACCATTTTTAGTACCAGCAACTTTGAAATCCATATCACCAAGATGATCTTCATCACCCATAATATCAGAAAGAATAACGAATTTGTCGCCTTCTTTGATAAGTCCCATAGCAATACCAGAAACTGGTTCTTTGATTGGAACACCAGCATCCATAAGTGATAGAGAAGTACCACAAACTGTTGCCATTGAAGAAGAACCGTTTGATTCAGTAATTTCTGAAACAACTCTAGTTACATAAGAAAAGCTTTCATTATTTCTTGGGAAAACAGGGTTAATTGCTCTCCAAGCTAATTTACCATGACCAATTTCTCTTCTTCCAGGTGGTTTTAACTGACCAGTTTCACCAACTGAATATGGAGGGAAGTTGTAGTGTAGCATGAATGTATCTTTAGTCATAACATCCAAACCTTCTATCATTTGCTCGTCTTTTGAAGAACCAAGGGTGGTAATAACCAAAGCTTGAGTTTCTCCACGAGTGAAAAGAGCTGAACCATGAACTTGTGGCAATAGACCGATTTCAATATCAATTTGTCTAACTTGATCAGTAGCGCGACCATCAATTCTTGAACCACTTTGAAGCACATCGTTACGAACGATATCTTGTTCAAGATGTTTGAAAATTGACGAAATTTTATTTTTGCAATTTCCAGCTTCTTCATTAACAAATTTTTCTTTAACTTCTGTTTTGATTTGATCAAGCAGACCAGACCTAACTTGTTTTTCGCGTTGTTTGTAAGCAGAAATTAATCTGTCACCAATGAAAGCAGCAATTTCTTTTTCAAGAGCTGAATTATCTTGTTTAACAACTTCAATTTTCTTTTTACCAGCCACTTCGGTAAATTCTGCAATTAAATCAATAATTGGTTGAAATTGTTGATGACCAAAATTAATAGCATCAAGCATTTGAGCTTCTGAAAGTTCAGAAGCTTCTGATTCAACCATTAAAACTGAAGATTTAGTACCAGCAACAACTAAGTCTAATGAACTTTGTTTAAGCTCTTCAGCGCTTGGGTTAAGCACGAATTGACCATCAACAAAACCAACTCTAGCAGCGCCAACTGGCTCAGTAAGAGGAGCTTCAGAAATTGACAATGCAGCAGATGCAGCAATTAGAGCCAAAACATCTGGGGTGCAGCTTGCATCATATGACAAAACTGTGCAAATCACATTAACTTCATTGTAAAATCCAGCTGGAAACATTGGTCTGATTGGGCGATCAATCAATCTTGCAGTAAGAGTTGCAGCATCTGATGGCTTTGCTTCTCTTTTAAAGAAGCCACCTGGAATTTTTCCGGCAGCGTAAGATTTTTCTAAATAGTGAACAGTAAGAGGGAAAAAATCAGCTCCTTCTGCTGCTTTATTTGCAACTGTAACTGCACAAAGAATTGTGGTATCACCAAATTTAGCAACAACAGCTCCACCAGCTTGACGGGCAATTTTGCCAGTTTCTAAGGAAAGTGTTTTACCATTCCAGTTTATTTCTTTTTTAACAATATTAAACATTTTCATCTTTTATTAAATTATACTTGGGCTTTGAACAAGCCCAAGCGACAACATGTATAAATAGCGGAAATAGCCTGAACTATTTTCTGATTTCTAATTTTTTGATTAGGTTTGCGTAGCGTTCAGCTGACTTAGACTTCAAATAATCAAGCAAACTTCTTCTTCTGCTAACCAAAATCAACAAACCTCTTCTGGAAGAAAAATCACTTTTGTGAACTTTTAAATGTTCAGTTAAGTTATTGATTTGTTTAGTAATAACTGCGGCTTGAACTTCAACTGAACCAGTATCTGCTTTACCTTTCGCACCAGCTTGTGCAAATTCTTTTATAACTTCTTTTTTTGATTTTGTAAGAATTGACATTCTTGATTCCTCATCTATTGCTTTTAATTAAAAACGTTAAGCGGCTTTAATAAATTTTCTTCAAATTTACCAAGACCAATTAACCCACCATTATTGATAACCCGAACCAAACTTACGCAAGACGGCTCTAAGGACGCATGATTTAAATCTGAAGATGGATAGTCTGAAATAAAATTTTCTATTGTGATAATCTGACCATTTTTGAACCTAGAGGCATCTAGATCATCTAACTTGATTTCAATCATGAAATCTAAGACATCGTGCAAAGAAAGCAGCGAGCCATCAAAAAAACGACCGCCATAATTAACAAGGGTTTTTAACTTAGCAAGTGAAATTGTTTTATCGCAAGAAAATTTTCCCACTTCAAGCCTAGCCAGAGATGACACATATCCGCATACTTGAGTTTTTTTACATAAATCACGAGCAAAAGATCTAACATAAGTGCCTTTGGAACATTCAATTTCAAAATCTCCGAATTCCTCATTATTTGAAATTAATTTTGCTGAAAAAATTTCAACTTCTCTTTCTTTAATTTCAAATTCAACATCTTTGCGAGCCAAATCATAAGCCCTAACGCCATTAATTTTAATAGCTGAAAAACGCGATGGAGTTTGTTTTATTTTTCCCATTAAGCTTGGTAAGGCGGAAATTAGGCTTGCGGTATTTGGCCTTGCCGAACTTGACTCTACAACCTTTCCTTCAGCATCATCGCTATCACGAAACTCGCCCCAAGAAATACGAAAAAAATATTTTTTGCGAGCATCGGCAATATATTGGCAAGTTTTGGTAGCTTTATTTAAAGCAATGGGAAGTACGCCAGAAGCACAAGGATCAAGAGTTCCTGCATGACCAACTTTTTTAGCGCCAGTAATTCTTTTGACAATTGCTACAACTTTAGCTGAGGAATGTCCAAGAGGTTTGTCAATATTTAGCCAGATATTTTGGGTGGAGAGATTTTTTGACACAATTAGCTGATGAGTTGTTGGTGAGTGCCTGAGTCTCATCATGCGATGATGACAATAAGTTGTCATGTTGAGCGAAGCAAGAACGCCTCTTTAAGCTAAAAAAGATCCTTCACTTCGCTCAGGATTACAATTGAGAGTACAGATGTTTTGAAGCAAAGCTAACTAAACAGTATTAGCCCCAGAAATAATATCGATAAGCTCTTTAGTAATATTCGCCTGTCTGGTTCTGTTGTAAACCAAAGTTAAGCCTTTAATCATTTTAGAAGCATTATTGGTTGCAGCTTCCATCGCCGCCATTCTGGCTCCTTGTTCAGAGGCACTATTTTCCAAAAGATTGTTGTAAATTTGTACCGCTAAATTTCTTGGCAACACATCACTTAAAATATCTTCTTGGCTTGGCTCATATTTCACTGGCGATTCAAGCTCACTTGCTTGCGATACAACTTTGATTTGTGCTGGAATTAACTGTCTGCAAATTTGCTCTTGAGCAATTGCTGATTTGAATTTGCTAAAAATAACTTCGCAAACATCAAATTCATCGTTACTATAGCGCTCAATAATTTTTTGAGATAATTCTTGAGCACTTTTATAATCAATCACATCTTTAAAAATTCCAAAAACACGATCTATAATTTTCTTTTTATAGATTGATTTTAGCTGCTCATAAGCTTTTTTACCAACACAGATAATTTTAACCCCATGACCACTTGCTATTAAATCTTGAATACGATTTTTAGCCAATTTTACAGTAGCAGTATTTAAGCCGCCGCATAAACCACGATCAGAAGACAAAATTACCATTAAATAAGTTTCGCTTTTGCCTTTACCAGTTAAAAGTGGAAATTTCTCATTTAAGTTTTCACGAACCGCAATATTTGAAGCCAAATTAGAAACTATTTCCTGAATTTTTTCAGCAAATGGTCGCGAAGCTTCAACAGCTTGTTTAGCTTTTTTCAAACGAGAAGCCGCAACCATTTTCATGGCTTTAGTCATTTTCTGCGTCGATTTTACCGACTTAATTCTGAGTTTTAGCGATTTTAAATTAGCCATATTTTAAAACTTACTAATGAGATAATTTGTCGTTAAGACCAGCATGATCAAAGGTTGTAGCTGGAGCATGATTTAAAAAGATTTCCAAGAAATCTGTAATAGCTTTTTTAAGCTTCACTTCAACTTCTTCAGAGATTTTTTTGTCTTTTTTGATTGATTCTAAAATGTCTGGGCTTTGAGATTTCAATTTACGAATAAATTCTTTTTCAAAAGCCACAACTTCTTTTACTGGAACTTTGTCTAAATAACCTTTAACACCGGCATATATTGAGGCAACTTGCTCTTCCAAAGCGATTGGAGTATATTGCTCTTGTTTCAACAATTCAGTTAATTTGCGACCTTTATCAAGCAATTTTTGAGTTGCTAAATCTAAATCAGAACCAAATTGAGCAAAAGCTTCAAGTTCTCTAAATTGAGCCAAATCAAGCTTAATTGTTCCAGCAACTTGTTTCATAGCCTTAGTTTGGGCAGCAGAACCTACACGAGAAACTGAAAGCCCCACATTTACCGCAGGTTTAATACCTTTATAAAATAATTCTGTTTCTAAGAAAATTTGTCCGTCAGTAATTGAAATTACATTTGTTGGAATGTAAGCAGATACATCTCCAGCTTGAGTTTCAATGATTGGAAGCGCAGTTAAAGAACCGCCACCCATTGCATCTGACATTTTAGCAGCGCGCTCAAGTAAACGAGAGTGAACATAAAATACATCTCCTGGATAAGCTTCGCGTCCTGGTGGGCGACGAAGAAGAAGTGACATTTCACGATAAGCTACCGCATGTTTACTTAAATCATCATAAGCAACTAATGCATGCATGCCATTATCACGGAAATATTCACCAACTGTACAGCCAGTGTAAGGAGCGAAGAATTGTAAAGCCGCACTTTCTGAAGCAGTTGCAGAAACCACAACTGTATATTTCATCGCGCCAGCTTCTTCTAAAGTTTTTACGATTTGTGCAACTGTTGATCTTTTTTGACCAATCGCCACATAAATACAGAATAATTTTTGTTTATCGTCGTTTTCAGCGTGAGCTTTAGCTTGATTGATAAATGTGTCAATAACGATAGCAGTTTTACCAGTTTGGCGATCACCAATGATTAACTCTCTTTGTCCACGACCAATTGGAATCAAACTGTCAATTGCTTTAATACCAGTTTGCATTGGCTCAGAAACTGATTGACGAGCAATAATTCCTGGAGCTTTGATTTCTACACGACGGTACTCAACATCAGTTAAAGCGCCTTTGCCATCAATTGGGTTTCCCAAAGAGTCAATAACGCGACCAAGCAAACCTTTTCCAACTGGAACTTCAACAATTTTACCAGTTCTTTTAACATCAGAACCTTCTTTAATTGTTTGAGCATCACCAAAAACTACGATACCAACATTGTCAGTTTCAAGGTTAAGCGCCATGCCTTTAACGCCTGACTCAAATTCAACAAGTTCACCAGCTTGAATATTGTCAAGACCATAAACTTTAGCAATTCCATCGCCAATTTTAACAACTTCACCAACTTCTTTAAGCTCAGCAGCTGTTCTGAAATTCTGAATTTTTTTCTGCAAGATGTTAGAAAATTCTTCTACTTTAAATTCCATAATTTTTTGATTTTTTGGTTGTTATAAATTTTTAAACCCACCTCGGTCATTCCCGCGAAAGCGGGAATCTAGAAATGTTAATGCAAGTTGATTCCCGCCTTCGCGGGAATGACAGCGCACCATGTTAATTATTAGCTGCGATCAGCTCTTGTTTTAAGCTAAAAATTTGGTTTTTCAGACTTGCATCAACAATGTTGGAGCCAATTCTAACTTGAAATCCACCTAAAATTTTTGGATTTAAGGTTTCTTTTATTTCAATTGTTTTATCAGAATATTTTTTTTCAATTACAGATTTTATTTGATCCAACTGCTCTTTATCAGCTTTGTTGGCAAAAATTATTTCTGCTTCTAAAATATTTTTTTGCTTTTTTAGCAAAACAGTAAATTCTTCTTGAACCTCTAAAAACAAGCTCAATCTTTTATTGTTGGCAAGTAAAAAAAGGAAATTTGAAACCACATTCTCAAAAGTGAATTTTTGAGTGATTTCTTCCATAATTTTAACTAAATCGCTTTTAGAAATTACTGGATTTTGCAATTCATGAGCAAAATCTTGAGTAAAACTCTTTTTAAAAGCTTCTAAATTTGAATCAACTTTTTCAATAATATTATTTTGTTTAGCCACCAAAAACAAAGCTTTAGCGTAATTTTTAGTAATTGCTGACGCTTTCGACATTTTATTAATTTCTTAATTTAATTTTATTTGGATTTACAAGTCTGAAAACATCGATAATGATGCATAAGGGGCGTGCAAAATAATCTTTAAACAAATAAAAAGCAACTATCTATTAACTGTGTCAATTGGATCGCCAACATACATATTATCATATTGTGCAATTTCGTTCTCAATCCCCTTATCTTTGCGAGCTGCAATATGAAATAAAGCATCACCTTTATTTGCCATTGGTATTTTAGACATGCCAATAATAATACCATTTTCGGTGGCTTTAACCAAGGTTTTATGATCGCCAAATGGATTAGAAATCTCACCTAATACATCCCCAATTTTTACAATTTTTCCTAATTTTTGATAGGCAATATGAATGCCACCTTTAGGAGCTCGTACCCAAGAACTAGAATTGGCAACAAAGACTTTTTTATTACTAATTTCACAAACTTGAGATTCAATCATGCCAATTTCTCGCATGAAATTCAATATTCCCTTAACACCAATTTCAATTACCATTTTGTCAAAGCGCAGAGCTTCTCCTCCTTCATAAAGCAGCATCGGAATATTTTGCTCAGAAACTGATTCTCTCAAAGAACCATCTCGTAAGTTAGAATTAATTATCACAGGAGCGCCAAAGGCTTTAGCAAGATTGAGGGTTTTTATATTGCCCAGATTAGCTCTTATTTGCGGATAATTACTTCTGTGAGAGGCTCCTGTATGTAAATCAATGCCATAATTAGACTTTTTTACAATTTCATTCATGAATTTGTAAGCAACTTGCGAAGTCATAGAGCCATTTTTATTTCCAGGAAAACAACGATTCAAATCTCTTCCATCTGGCAAATAACGCGAACGATCATTAAAGCCAAAAACATTGACAACTGGAATAGCAATTAATGTACCAGAAATATTTTTTAGATCTGGAGATTCTAAAATTCTTCTAACAATTTCAATGCCGTTAATTTCATCACCATGAATTGTTGAAGAGATGAAAAGAGTAGGTCCATCTTTTTTACCACGAACCACCTCAACTGGCATATAAACATCTGTAAAATCATAAGTTGCGCCCATATCTATATTGATACGCTTGCGCTCACCCCTTTTTACAGAAACTCCATCAATTTTGATAACAATTTTATTTAACAAATTGGCAGATTTGCTAGATATTTTATCCTGCATTATTTTCACATTTAAATTATTAATCACATCAAAATATAACCACTCGCCGCTTGAAATATTGGCTCCACAAATCGCATTGACAAAGTGGAGTTATTTTTCATAATTCTGCCACTTCTCATAAATAGCCCGAAGAGATATAACTTTGATTCAAAATAACATGACCGCTACAGATAATAAATCATAATCATAGATAATGTTTTTACACAAACTGAATGTTCAACTTTAATCAAATATTACACCGAAAAAGGACCCACTCACAAATGGCAAAGTTTTTTGCCGATGACCATCAAGCAAGATGATGAATTTTTAAATCCTAAAATCAAAAAAATAGAAAATTTAGCAAAAAATAATTTTGATAAAAATATAGTTATTGATTGGTGCGAAATTGTCAGATGGCCAACTGATGCTTTTCAAAATTTGCATTTTGACTCTTCAAATCCGAATACCATCTTAACCTCAATTACTTATTTGAATGATCAATATGAGGGCGGCCAAACCTTTATACACGAAGATATTGAAATCATTCCCAAAATAGGAAGAACGGTAATCTTTAACGGCCAATTTTATAAACATGGTGTGAAAAAAATTTTATCAGGATCAAGATATACTTTACCAATTTGGTATAAAATGAATGACGCTGTTTAAGCATAAATTTATGTTTTAGGGCGATTTAAAAAAGCGTAAGATAAAATTTTGTAACATAATTTAGCTGCCAAAAAATCGCAAGAATGCAGCAATTTAACTGGCGCCAATTCAACCACATCCGCACCAACAAAAGTAGAAATTTTACTAGCTTCACGAATAATATCTAAAGCATCTTCCCACATCATTCCTCCCGGTTCTGGCGTACCTGTTGCTTGCATTAAACTTGAATCAAAGCCGTCTAAATCAAAAGTTACAAAAACTGGACGACCTTTAAGTGGTGCCACAATTTTTTTTGGATCCCAATTTCTTTTATCTTTAGCAAAGTGAATAGTAATGCGGTCACGATTCGCTTCAAGATAAGGAATTTCGCTGGCAGAAATGTTGCGAATTCCGCAAGAAATTAAAGTTGAAATTGGATTATCCATTACGCGACGAAGTGCTGCAGCGTGAGAATAATGTTCGCCATCAAAACCATCGCGAAGATCAGCGTGAGCATCAAAATGCAAAATCGCTAGGTCAGGATATTTTTTTACAAAAGGACGAATTGAACCCGCAGTTATTGAATGTTCGCCACCAAGAATTAAAGGAAATTTTCCAGCCATCAAAATTTTTTCAGTGATTTTTTCTAATTGCTTTAAAGCTCTTGGAACCGAAGTTCTGTCAATTTTTGGCTCTTTTAAAGTGGCAACTCCATATTTACGGAAAGGTTCAAACCAAAATTCTTCATCAAAAAGTTCAACTTGTTGCGAAGATTTAATGATTGCTTTAGCACCATTTTTTGTACCACCACCATAACTAACAGAAGCCTCTAAACCGAAAGGCACAACTATTACCTTTGCGTCTTCAGGAGATTTTAAATATTTTTCTTCAACGCCCAAAAATCCATTTTTTTGCGAAACAAAATCCAGCGAATCTAAAGATGATTTTACTGAAGCTTTTTTGGTATTTTTAATAATTTTTTTTGTCATTTTATTTGGAATTTAAAATGTTAACATGTCCCATCTTGCGCCCAGCCTTGCTTTCAAGCTTGCCATAAAGATGAATTTTTGCTTGAGGATTATTTCTAAATTCCTCTAAATTTTTTATTTCATCACCAATTAAATTTTTCATGCAACCTTTTGAGTGAAACTTTGTTGAGCCCAAAGGAAAATCGCAAATAGCACGAATTAATTGTTCAAATTGTGAAGTTACGGAAGCGTCCATTGAGAAGTGCCCAGAATTGTGCGGGCGAGGAGCTAATTCATTTACCAGAAGAGTTTCATCATTCATCACAAAAAATTCTACCGCCAAAACGCCAATCAAATTTAATTTATCGGCAATTTTAATTGCAGTTTCTTGAGCTTTGATTTTTAGAGATTCTGATATTTGAGCTGGATAAATACTTTGGTCCAAAATTGCATTTTTGTGAATATTGGTAAGCGGCTCATAACAAGAGATTTCACCAGATTTTGAACGCGCCACAATTGTTGAAATTTCACTTTCAAAAGGACAAAATTTTTCTAAAATTAATTTTTGCTCTTTAGCTTGCGACCAGACATTATCTAACTCTAAAGGATTCTCCAAAACAAATTGACCTTTACCATCGTAACCCATTGTAGCAGTTTTTAAAATTGCTTTTTTGAAATTTTTTAGATTTTTTTGCAAATCTTCTAAACTTTTAATTTCAGCAAAATCAGCAGTTTTCACACCAATCGAGTTTAAAAAAGTTTTTTCTAAAATACGATGTTGGGTAGTTTTTAAAACTTCCGCATTTGGATAAACTGGCTTTAAAGAACTTAAAAACTCAACAGTTTTAACGGGAATATTTTCAAATTCAAAAGTTGCCACATCAATTAAATCAGCGAATTTTTTAAGAGCTTTTTCATCAGAATAATCTGCCACAATTGCTTGATTTGTTACAAAGCTGGCAGGCGAATTTTCTTGGTCGGTAAAAACCACCGTGCGAAACCCCATTTTATGGGCTGCAAAGCAAGCCATACGCCCCAATTGTCCGCCACCAATTATTCCAATAACTGAATTTGGTTGAGCGCTGAATGTTGTAATTTTTTCTTGATTAGACATCTTTAACGAATAGCTTAAGGAAAATTAAGCGCAAAAACATAAGCTCTAAACCAAATTAATCAATAAATTTGATTTGTCGCCATATACAAATAAATCATGCAAAAAATATCTCCCGAATTATTAAAAATATTAGCCTGCCCTTTATGCAAGGCTGATTTGACTTATGATGAAAAAAATAACGAATTGATTTGCTTAGAATCAAAGCTTGCCTTTAGAATCATTGATGGAATTCCAATTATGTTGATCGATGAAGCCAGAAAGATAGATAATTAAAAAGAAGTCCAGAAAACAAATGCCCCAAAAATAAAATGCCCAGAAAATAAAATGCCCAGAAAATTTATCCGCGTTAACAAAGCTAAAAGAATGAAGAAATCTTCTCATAAATGGTTGTTGCGTCAAATTAACGATCCATTTGTTGAGCAGGCAAGGGCTGAGGGTTGGCGTTGTCGCGCTGCTTTTAAAATTATTGAAATTGATGAAAAATTTAAACTTTTTAAGAAAGGCAAAGTTGTGGCTGATTTGGGCGCAGCACCCGGTGGCTGGAGTCAATATGTGGTAACAAAAGTTGGCGAAGGCAGGGTTGTGGCAATTGATTTGTTAGAGATGAGCCCAATTGAAGGCGTAAGTTTTTTTCAACAAGATTTTTTGACTTTAGATGCGCCACAAAAAATCATCGAATTTCTACAAGAAATAAAATACAATAAACGCGGCGGTTGCGATATTGTGCTTTCTGACATGGCAGCTAACACCACGGGAGATGCTAACACCGACCATTTGCGCATCATTGATCTTTTGGAAGGCGCTTTAGATTTATCAGAAAAAATTCTAAATGATGGTGGAAGTTTTGTAGGCAAGATTTTCCAAGGTGGCAGCTCTGATGAAATTCTTAAAAAACTGCGCAAGAATTTTTCAATTGTGAAATATTTTAAGCCAGATTCTTCAAGAAAAGATTCTTCAGAAACTTATTTGGTGGCAATGGGGTTTAAGAAAGATATTAGCGACTAAGAGCTTTGCTTCTGATGGCCTCAAGGATTTCTCCCGCCTTAGATTCAACAACAATAGAGCTTGAGGGGATTTCGCTATCATACTCATCCTCCTCAAACTTAAACAGAAGATCTTCCTCACTATCAAATTGAGAAACGCGATCTTCTGGAGACATTTTAATTAATTCTTCAAGAACAGCTTTATGAGCTTCCCTTGTATTTTCAATATCTTCTTGCTCCTTCCTACTAAATTCCTCATTCTCTCTTAGCTCTTTTGCAATTGGACTTTCATCTAACAAACTAATCCCCCCAACAAGCATTTCAGATCTTTTCATTGTCTGCAAAAAAATGATTATAAAAACAAACTACCAAAGCCTTTAACTAAATTTTATTAAATATTTCCACCAGAAATAATCACTAAAATCTTAGGATTATTTAAATTAATATTTTCTTTCAAAAACCTCTCAGCTCCAGCAATTGCAAGCGCTGGCGTTGTTTCGATTTTTTTACCAAAAATTTCCGAAAATTCTTTTTGCCAAAAATCTATTTCTTCTTCGGTAATTTCTAAAACTCCCGCCATTTGTTTAATGTAAGAAAGGCAACGCTGCGAACTATGTAAGGTTCTTGCTCCATCGGCAATTGTATTTGGCGTATCTTCGAAAGCAAAAATTTTATTTTCACGAATTGATATTGCTACATCATTGCCATTCAAGGGCTCACAAGCAAAAACTTTTGCCTTGGGTGATAATTTCTGCGCTACTAAAAAACATCCAGAAAGCAATCCACCGCCACCACATGGCGCAAAAATTGCATCAACTTCACCAATTTCTTGAATAGCCTCTAAAGCAGATGTACCTTGACCACATATCACATCATCATTGTCCGAAGGATGAATAAAAACATATCCTTCTTGCTGTTTTTTTTCTGCCGCTTCATTAACTTCCGATCTCTTTTCAAGCAAAACAACTTCTGCACCCAAAGCTTTTGTAGCTTTAATTTTAGCGGGTGAGGCTTTGGTAATCATGTAAACTAAAGCAGAAATTCCAAATTCTTTACAAGCATTGGCAATTGCTTGCGCATGATTTCCTGAGCTTTGCACCACAATTTTCTCAGGGAAATTTCCATGCTTTTCTTTGTAATTTAAAATTGCATTGAATGCTCCGCGAGCCTTGAAAGACTTGGCAACTTGCTCATTTTCCATTTTAAAGAAAATTTGTGCACCAAGTTTTTTATTAAGAATTTCGCTAGTGAAAATTGGAGTTTTATTAACATGGTTTTTGATTCTGTTATGCGCCGCAACAACATCATCAAAATTTAACTGAACAATATTATTCATATTTTGCAAATAATTGAGTCATGTCTTTGAAAGCCTTGAATTCTAAGGCGTTGCCACTTGAATCTAAGAAAAACATAGTTGCCTGTTCACCAACTTTTCCTTTAAAACGAATGTAAGGTTCGATAACAAATTTAACATTATGTTTTTTTAAACGATCCGCAAAATCATGCCATTGTTGCCATTTCAAAACCACGCCAAAATGCGGAACGGGCACGCCGTGACCATCAACCTGATTCACAATTTTATCTGGCTCTTGCGGACTAGAGCGCAAATGCGTCACAAATTGATGACCAAAAAAATTCCAATCAATCCAAGCATCCGTCGCTCGACCTTCTTCAAAGCCAAGAAACTCACCATAAAATTGACGAGCTTTTTTTAAATCATTGACGGGCATTGCTAAGTGGAAGGGCTGAATCATGGAAGACTGGAATTAACTAATAAAGAAGACAATTGCAGATCCCGAAGTTGCTTCGGGATCTTTTTTAACGCAATTCAAAAACTACTTAATCTCAAAAATTGCATCAATTTCTACAGAAACGCCGCGAGGTAAAGAACCTGAACCAACTGCGGCGCGAGCATGTTTTCCAGCGTCGCCAAAAACATCAGCAATTAAATCAGACGCGCCGTTAGCAACAACTGGATGATCAATAAAATCAGCTTCACCATTTACAAAAACGCCTAATTTTACACATCTAACAACTCTTTCCAAATTGCCTTCGCAAGCCAATTTAATTTGAGCGATAATGTTAATAGCGCAAATTCTGGCTGCTTTTTGCGCCTCTTCAACACTAATTTTTGAACCAACTTTTCCAACATATTTCAACTCACCATTTTCAATTGGAAGCTGTCCAGAAACAAAAACCTGATTACCAGATTTTACAAATCCAACATAATTGGCAACTGGCGCCAAAGGTTGTGGAACTACGATATTTAGGGATTTTAATTTTTCTTCGATTTTTGACATAGCTTTAGTTATTTTAGTTTATTAATAATTATTGTAGCTCACCCATTTTCTACCAAGTCTTTTAAAACAAACCTCCGTTGTCATCTTGAGCGAAGCGAAAGATCTATTGCGATTTCACGAGATCTTTCGCTTCGCTCAAGATGACAGCGGCACATTTGAAAACAAGCTACATTCCAGAAATTCCCAACTTCTCAAACAGCTCGCGATCTTTTTGCGCTTCTGGATTAGAAGTTGTTAATAATTTTTCACCATAAAAAATTGAATTAGCCCCAGCTAAAAAACACAAGGCTTGAGTTTGTTCATTCATATTTTCTCTGCCCGCAGATAAACGCACTACTGAATTTGGCATCATAATTCTTGCCACTGCAATTGTGCGGATAAATTCAAATTGATCTAAATTTTCAACTTCTTCCATTGGCGTGCCTTTAACTTTTACCAACATATTAATTGGCACAGATTGCGGATGAGTTGGTAAATTTGCCAATACAATCAACATCTTCGCGCGATCTTCACGCTTTTCTCCCATTCCCACAATACCGCCAGAGCAAACATTTAAACCCGCATCTCTAACACTTTTCAAGGTATTTAAGCGATCTTCAAAATTTCTAGTAGAAATAATTTCTGAATAAAATTCTGGCGAGGTGTCAATGTTGTGGTTGTAATAATCAAGCCCCGCTTCCTTTAATTTCTTGCTTTGAGCGTTAGTTAACATTCCTAAAGTCATACAAGTTTCAAGACCAGTTTTTTTAACCTCATCAACAATGTGACAGATTTTTTCAACATCACGATCATGCAAACTTCTCCAAGCCGCACCCATACAAAATCTTGATGCGCCAGCTTCTTTAGCGGCTTTTGCAGCTTCTAAAATCTTGTCGGTTTCCATCAAAGATTCTTTTTCCAAACCCGTATTATAATGCGCTGATTGCGGACAATATTTACAATTCTCTGGGCAAGAACCAGTTTTAATGCTAAGCAAAGTGCTAATTTGTACAGCATTTGGATTGTGATTAGAGCGATGAATTTCTGCAGCCTTAAAAATCAAGTCATTAAAAGGCATTTCAAAAAGTTTTAAAACTTCTTCCACTTGCCAATCATGCTTGGTTTTATCCTCTATTAAAGTATCAAAAAGACGCTGTGCTAAACTATGTATTTCTCTGACTTGCTGTTCCATGGGAAGTTATTTTTTAGTAATTACGCCTGACTCATTATAATTTTTACGCCCTCAGCGCTGTCATTCCTGCGAAGGCTGGAATACAGAAGGTTACAACTAGATTCCCGCCTTCGCGGGAATGACAGAAGGAAAAAATATTATCAAATTTTACTTCCAAATAATCAAACACTTAAACAATTCACCCATTTGACTAGGTTCAATTAGGCGATTAATTCTGGAATTAATATCACTTTTCTGCTCATCGTTTTTTTCTGCTAAAAGAATTTTTCTTCTCTCTTCAATTCCAAGCCCTTCTAGAAATTCTTTTTGCGAAACCAAAGAAGAATTTAGGGCTAATTTTTTAGCTATTTTTTCTAACAAAGAAAAGTTAACTAAAGCAGTAATATCAGCATCTCCAATGTTTTTTAGACAATCATGAAATTGATGATTTTTTAAAGCTTGTAAAGAATTCTTAAATTCATTTTTACTGTATCCATAATCAATAATCAAAGCAACTCCACCCTGATTATGCAAAGCTTGCGCCAATTCTTGCATAAAATTAGCAGCAGAAAAACTATGCTCAAAAACAGCATTTTCTTCAACGCCATTGCCAACAAAGCCCAATTTATTATCTGAGCTTATGGACCCTTGCTCACAAACCAGAGATTCCTTTATCAACTGCTCAACAATTTTATTTTTTAAAGGATTAAAACCTTCAATAAAAAATTCCAATTCCTCATCTTTTAAAGAGATAACTTTTTCACACCAACCTTCTTGGGTTTTAATGAATTGATTAATTGGAAAGCAATCAAACAGCTCATTGGCAACAAAATAAATTTCTTCATCCTTCTTAACATTTTCCAAGAAACCTTGAAAATTATCATGCCAATTTATTTGAATGCCAATTTCTGCCAAATTCTCTTTTTGAATTTTTTGTAAAGCAGGACTAATTTCAACGATGTGAATTGAGGTTTTTTCTAAAAAACTCTGGGCTTCAATAATATTTTTTTCTGCTAATTTTTTTATCATCAACAAAAAATCCCGCAGCAAACTGCCTTTTCCCGCACCCATTTCTACCAATGCTATCGGATTTTTAGAGCCACTTGCTAAATTAAGAAAATAAAGCCCAATTAACTCACCAAAAACTTGGCTAATTTCTGGAGCGGTTATAAAATCACCGTCTTTTCCAATGGGAATTTTTTTTTGATAATAGCCATGAAGAGGGTTAAATAAAGCCTCTTGCGTAAATTCAGCTATTGTAAGCAAGCCTTTAATTTTGATGAGAGATTTTAGATAATCTACGAAGGTCATGAAAGCCTAGGGGCGCCAGTTGAGGAAGTTTTTTAAAATTTTTAAACCAGCTTCACCACTTTTTTCTGGATGAAATTGTACGCCAAAAATGTTTTCTTTAGACGCAATAGCACAAAGCTTTGAACCATATTCCGCGTGAGCCAATTCATTATTTTCATTTTGACATTGAAAATGATAGCTATTAGCAAAATAGAAGTGATCGCCGCTATTAATATTTTTTAGAACTGGGTGCTTATTAGGCTTAATAATTAAATCATTCCAGCCCATATGGGGAACTTTCAAATTGTCAGTTGCTGTAATTTTTTCAACCTTGCCATTTATAAAGCATAATCCTTGATGCTCTCCGTCTTCATGCCCCACCGACGCCAGAACTTGCATACCAACGCAAATTCCAAGAAAAGGTTTTTTTTCTGTTAAAACCTGCTTTCTAATTTCTTCTATCAGTCCATTAACTGATTTTAAGCCATCCATACAATCAGCAAAAGCGCCAACTCCAGGCAAAATGAAGCGATTGCCTGATTTAACTTCAGCAGGATTTTTAGATATTACAATTTCTTGATTTTCTTTTACAGCGCTAAGTGCATTAAACACAGATTCTATATTGCCCGAGCCATAATCAATTATGATGGTTTTCATGTGTTTTGGAATAATTTATGCAACGAAATATTGTTCCTGCTTTTTCAGCTTGGTTAATTTGCGATGTAGTTTTGGATTAATAATAGAATTGTCAAATTCAAGAGAGTCTGCCTTGCAATCAAGTACCAGATTTTTTACAAAACGCATTTTAGCATTAGCACAACCATCTCCAAAAGTTAGTCCAACAAATTCATAGCCTCTTGTTTTAAGATTTTCCACTAACCAATAATTAGCGTTTAAAGCTATGACAAAAGTGAATAATAGTTCGACTAAAATTTTGTTGAATCCAGAAAGAATAGCATTGGTATCAAGAGCGGCGAAAACAACATTTACAACCAATAAAGCAAAGGACTCTTTCCACATTTTGTGATATAAAAACCAGAAAATACTGAAAAAAAATGCCAGCCAAGAGAAACCTTCCTTAAGAAGAATTACATCTTCTATTTTTCCTTCTTTATTTTTTTTGATTAAGGCGTTGTAAAGTTTCATGAAGAGAAATATTTGAAAGGCATTTCGCCTTTTACCTCAATTTCTAAGAAGGCGGAGTTAGGTCTAAATGACATAACTCCGCTACTTAAATTATACAGCTAAAGCTTTTTTAGCTTTTTCAACAATCTTAGCAAAAGCTTCTGGCTCTCTAATTGCAAGGTCAGAAAGAACTTTGCGATCAAGATCAATATTAGCTAATTTTAAACCATTAATGAATTTAGAATAAACTAATCCATGAGGCCTAACAGCGGCGTTAATTCTTTGAATCCACAGCGCTCTGAAATCTCTTTTTTTAGCTCTGCGATCACGATATGCATAACGAAGAGCTTTTTCAACTTTCTCAATTGCAATACGAAAACAGTTCTTTGCTCTACCGCGGTAACCTTTGGCAAGCTTTAAAATCTTTTTGTGTCTAGCTTTTTTAGTGACACCTCTTTTTACACGACTCATATTTTTTAAATTTATTTGTTTATTAGGACTTCAAATATCGCTTAAATATTAGCGATTATACGGCATTTTATGCTTTAAAATGCTGTGAGCATGACCTTCAGAAAGAACTGCTTGGTTGCGAAGCTGTCTAATTCTTTTGTTGCTCTTCTTACCTAAATTATGCCTTTTTCCGGCTTGTTTGTGGACAATTTTACCCGTCCCGGTAACCTTGAGTCTCTTCTTGGCACCACTGTTTGTCTTCATTTTTGGCATATCGTTTTGGTTTAATTAAAGTTATTATTAGACACTGTTAGTTAATTATTTTTAGCACAGATTTTGGCATGTTTTTAGCGCTTTTTTGACAAAATTATTCAAAATATCTGGATATATTTTGAATAATTTTGTCAAAAAATAAGCAAAAACAGGACTAAATATGAGCTAAAAATAATTAACTAACAGTGTCTTGGCAAGTTCAAAGGTAGAAAGCCTTAACCTATGAACTATAAAAATCACACCTTAGCTTAAAGCGCAGGCGGATGGTGGGATTGATAGGACTCGAACCTATGACCAAGACGTTATGAGCATCCTGCTCTAACCAACTGAGCTACAATCCCGCGGGAATCTCTAGGCTCCTAATCGCTTTTTTCGCTTTTTCAAAGCTCGAAGACGATTTGGAGACTGGGTTTGCGTCGCTTTCGCTCCTTCACCCGTTTTTTCTGAAAATGTGCGTTAAGCACATTTTCTTAACGAAAAAACCTGAGCTATAATCCCAAAATCTTACGAAAAATTTGGAAAAATTAAACGAAAGGGTGGCGCAATATATAAGTGAAATGCTTTTTTGCAAGGAATTTTTCCATTACTACTTAGCCACGCCAACCAAAGCTGGACGAATCAATCTATCAGAAACCGAATATCCAGCTTGCACAACTTGAATCACATCTCCTTCTTCGGCTTTTGAGCCTTCTGGTCTATCAAGATGAGCAATTGCCTCATGAAAATTATGATCAAATTTTTCATTAAGCGGATAAATTCTTTTAATTTGATTTTTTTCTAAAACTTTAACCAATTCTTTTTTGGTCATTTCAATGGCGTTGAAGAAATTTTTAGTTGCTGGGCATTTTTCAATTTCTTGCAAGGGCGCGTTGTCGGCTGCTAGAAAAAAGTTTTCCACCACCACAACCAAATCACTAGCAAAACCAGAAACAGCATATTTTGAAGCCTTTTCTACATCTTCGCGAGACCTTCTTCTAACATTATCAATTTCTGCCAAAGTTCTTAATAACTTATCATTTAAATCAGTAATTTTATTTTCTAATTCAGAAATTTTTTTCGCAGCCTGATCTAGCGGATTTTCTTGTGCATTTGCCTGTTCTTGATTTTGAACTTGCTCTTGTGAAGCTTGATTTTCAGATAAGTTTTGGTTGTCATTTTCTTGCATTGTTTTTTGCACTCCTAAAGTTTTTGAATGTGACTTGGTATTAATTTCCTTCAAGATATGAATCACATGAACAATATTCAAGTAGAGAAATTTCGTTGCTTTTATTTCTTTAAAATGTTTTAATATATTTTCTTATGCGCGACAGTTAAAAACTGCAAATCAAAAACTAAAATCAAAAAACATGTCAGATAAAATCCTTGATCAGGCTAATTACTTGGTTCCAATGGTAATTGAGCAAACCTCAAAAGGCGAAAGATCTTTTGATATTTATTCGCGCCTTTTAAAAGAAAGAATTATCTTCTTGTCTGGACAAGTTAACGATCAAGTCTCTTCTCTAATAGTTGCTCAATTGCTTTTCTTAGAATCTGAAGATCCAAAAAAAGATATTTATTTTTACATAAATTCTCCAGGGGGAATTGTTACTTCTGGCCTTGCCATGTATGACACTATGCAATATATTCGCCCTGATGTTGCAACTCTTTGTATTGGTCAAGCCGCTTCAATGGGCTCACTTCTTTTATGCGCTGGAACTGCTGGAAAAAGGTTCTCTTTGCCAAATTCAAGAATAATGATTCACCAACCTTCTGGAGGTTATCAAGGTCAAGCAACTGACATTGAAATTCACGCTCAAGAAACTTTGAGTTTAAAAAGAAGATTAAATGAAATTTACGCCAAACACACTGGACAAAAGCTTGCCCTCATTGAAAAATCAATGGAGCGCGATAATTTTATGTCACCAGAGAAAGCTAAAGAATTTGGCATAATTGACGAAGTAATCGACAAAAGAATTGAAAAAGTATTAGAAAAAAAATCTTAAATCATGACAAAAAAAGATAACGAAACATCAGAACTTTGCTGCTCCTTTTGCGGTAAAAGTCAAAATGAAGTTAAAAAATTAATTGCTGGACCAACCGTTTTTATTTGTAACGAGTGTATTGGGCTTTGTTCTGACATTCTTCGCGAAGATAACAAAAAATCTCCCCTTAACAAAGGCGACAATTCAAAACCAACCCCAAAAGAAATTATCAAGGTTTTGGATGATTATGTTATTGGGCAAGATTACGCTAAAAAAGTTTTAGCAGTTGCTGTTTACAATCATTACAAAAGAATTAATTTTTCTGGCACCAACAGCTCTGATGGAATTGAACTTAACAAATCCAATATTTTAATGATTGGACCAACTGGTTGCGGCAAAACTTTACTTGCTCAAACTTTAGCGAGAATTTTAGATGTACCATTCACAACTGCAGACGCCACTTCTTTAACTGAAGCTGGTTATGTTGGTGATGATGTCGAAAATATTATAGCTCGCCTGTTGCAATCTGCTAATTTTGATATTGAAAAAACTCAACGCGGCATTGTTTACATTGATGAAATTGATAAAATTGCTAGAAAATCAGAAGAAGGCGCTAGAAGTCGCGATATTTCAGGCGAAGGAGTTCAACAAGGTTTGTTAAAAATTATTGAAGGTACAGTTGCTTCAGTTCCAACTCAACCTGGAAGAAAAACTTCTCAACAAGAATATGTGCAAGTTGATACTCGTAATATTTTATTCATTTGTGCTGGGGCATTTTCTGGTCTTGAAAAAATTATCGCCTCTCGCGGCAAAGGCTCTTCAATTGGCTTTGGAGCTGATGTTAGAGAAAAAGATGATCATGACAGAAAAGATATTTTCAATAATGTTGAGCCAGAAGATTTAATCAAATTTGGTTTAATTCCTGAAATTGTTGGTAGAATTCCAATCATTGCACCTCTTGAAGGATTAACTAAAAAAGATTTGGTTAAAATTTTATCTGAACCAAAAAATTCAATTATTAAACAATATCAAAAATTATTCGCTTTGGATAAAATTGAACTTGATTTTGATGAAGATTCTATTGATGAAATTGCTAAAAAAGCTATTGAAAGAAAAACTGGTGCCAGAGGTTTGAGAGCTATTGTTGAGAATATTCTTCTTGAAACAATGTTTGAATCTCCTTCAAAAAAGAATGTTAAAAAAGTTAAGGTTTTCAAGGAAGTTGTAACTAAAGATAAACAGCCAGAAGTGGTTCTTCTTTCAAAAGAAGAGGAAAAAGAAAGAGAGAAAATTGCAGTTACTATTATTGAACATAAAACTGAGAAGAAGGCTTAAATAATTTAAATCACCCGTCTGTCTGCTTCGCAGCCATCCACCCTCTTTTTCAAAAAGGGCTAAAAGCGACGAGCCCTCTTTGAAAAAGAGGGTGGATCAAATGCGTCAGCATTTGAGACGGGTAATTTAACTAAATCCTCAAACAAAAAATTACTTCACAATCTTTATTTCCAGAGCATGCAACCCATTATTAAATTCATCTTTTAATAACTGATTAACTCTACGATGCGCTGAAACCTTATTCAAACCAACCAATTCATCAGCCGCAATCTCAATTGCAAAATGCGTTTCATTAGTTCCATTATCTCCTAAATGCCCTTTATGAAGGTAAGAATTATTTTTTACCTCTAAAAAATTAGGCTGAAGATTTTTTTTAAGCTTTTCTATTATTCTTTCTTTCATTGTTAATAACTCTGTTGATAAATTGTTAATAACTTACTTTTTATTAACTGTTCAATTTTTTTATAAAAACTTATCAAATTAATTAACAAGTTCTCAACATATTTCTTAACTGTTAATAAAATTATAAAAATATTTATTATCTGTTAATAACCTTTATAAATCCTTTATTTACAAGTATTTTAAGAATTTTAAATTGTTAATAAAATTGTTAATAAATTGTAATTAACCAGTTCACAACACTATTAGTATTAATATAATTAAATGAAAAAATTAAATAATACCCTTCTCAAAAAAGAAAAATTTACAAATCCTCCAATTTGGATTATGAGACAAGCGGGAAGATATTTACCAGAATATCGTGAAATTAGATCAAATGTAAAAAATTTCTTAGATCTTTGTTATAATCCAAAACTAGCTTCAGAAGTTACTTTACAACCAATTACAAGATTTGATTTCGATGCCGCAATTATATTTTCAGATATTTTAGTAATTCCTGATGCTTTAGGAATTAAAGTTGAATTTGTAAAAAACGAAGGACCAAAATTAGAAGCTGTAAAAAGTGGTTTCGATTTAAGTAAGTTAAAAATCAATAATATCGAAAATCATCTTAACCCTGTTTTTGAAACTTTAGAAATTACTAAATCAAAATTATCTCCAGATAAATCTTTGATAGGATTTTCAGGATCTCCTTGGACTTTAGCAACTTATATTTGTGAAGGTGGTGGATCGAAGAATTTTGATATTGTTAAAGAATTAGCAATTCGTGATGATAAATTTTTTAGTGAATTAATTGAAATATTAACTCAAAGTATAATCACATATACTTTAGCGCAAATAAAAGCAGGCGCTGATGTTATAAAACTATTTGATTCTTGGGCAGGAGTTTTACCTGAATCGCAATATCAAAAATGGGTAATTAATCCTAATAAAAAAATTGTTTCAGCAATTCGCGCTAAGAATCCTGAAATTCCAGTTATTTGTTTTCCAAAGGGCAGTGGGGCATTATATGAAAATTTTATGCGCCAAGTGTCACCTAATGGACTTGCAATTGATCAAAATTGTCCAAAAGAATGGGCAAAAGAAAATTTACAGAAAAATTTAGGTGCGGTGATTCAAGGAAATTTAGATAATTATCTTTTGGCTTTTGGAAGTAAAAAAGAAATTGAAAAAGAGGTTTTGCAAATTTTAGAAACTTTTGGAAATGAAAGTTTTATTTTCAACTTAGGTCATGGAATTTTACCAGAAACACCGATTGAAAATGTGGAATTAGTGGTTAATTTATTAAAAAATTACAAATTGTCATAATTTACACTATTGACAATTTTGATAATAATATTAAATTAACAATTACCTTAAAATAAGGCATCTATAACACGCATGATGAACTATAAAAGTGTTAAGGCGTTAATTAAGTAATAAAATATGAAAAATAATTCAATCAGAGTAACAATTGAACTTTCAGAAGATCAAAAAAAGAAATTAAAAGTTTTAGCTGCTTTAAATAATATGACGGTAAAAGACTTAATTATTGATAGAACAATTGGTTTAGAGCCAAATGAAGAAACTATCAGGGCATTTAGTGATTATCAGAATAAAGTAGGGCTAAAAAAACATGATAATTTTGATGATTTTTGGAAGGACTTAAATAGCTAAAAAAATGCTTACAATAGTTCAGACATCATCTTTTAAAAAAGATTTTAAGAAGATATTAAAGCAAGGAAAAAACCTTGAATTAATAAAAGAAGTGATAATTAAACTTTCTATCCCAGATGTTTTGGATAAAAAATATAGAGATCATCTTTTATCGGGAAATTATAAAAATAAGAGAGAATGTCATATTGCGCCAGACTGGCTTTTGATTTATGAAATTCAAGATGATGAATTGGTTCTTTATAGAACTGGATCACATTCAGAGCTTTTTAATAAATAAAAATTTTACAAATTTTCTTCAGTCATTTTTATCGCATCAACAGTTCCGATGTGAAAATATTTTCCAGAAAGTTCAACTCCTTTAATTCTTGTTACATCACCATTTTCTTGTGTTGCGGCTTTGTAAAATTCTGACATTGAAAAACATTTTCCTAAATTTTTTACAAAACTTTGCTGTAAAATTTTTGGATTAATAATTTGTAATCCAACAAAAACATAGCTCATTTCTTGGTTGGAAAATCTTTTTAAATTTCCAGTTTTTTGGTCAAAATTAAAATCTCCACCGCCGTGAATATTTCCATCATATCCTAAAAATTCTTCCTTTTTTTTAAGACCTAACAAAATATCGCAATCACATTCTTTCCAAGTGTTTACAAGATTTTTAATATCAGAAATTCCTAAAGAATCTTTCCATAAAACATCGCCATTAATTGTTAAAATAGGTTCATTAAAATTTATTTCATTTGAAGCAAAAATTAATCCGCCGCCAGTTTCAATTTTTTCTATTTCTTTTGAGAAAATAATTTTTGAATTATTTAGATTTTTTATGTGGGCTTCGATCTGATCTTTTAAGTAAAATCCGTTAATGATTATTTTTTTAATATCAGAAATTTTATTCAATTTTTCAATTGTGTAATCGATGATTGATTTGTTCTTTATTTTTACTAAAGGTTTTGGAATTGTATCTGTGATTGGTCTCATGCGTTCACCGCGACCAGCTGCGAAAATAAAAGCCTGAGAGATATTTTTAGTCATTTTTTAGTAAAATATTAATTATCTTGTCATTCCCGCGTAGGAGGTAATCCAGTACTTACTCTAATTAAAAAATGGATTACCGCATACGCGGGAATGACAAGAATAAAAATTATTATTCAACATCTAAGCCAATATCAACAGCTTTCACAGAATGAGTAAGAGCTCCAATTGAAATAAAATCAACATCAAGTTTAGAAAATTTTTTAATAGATTCTAAAGTTATTCCCCCAGAAATTTCTATTTGAGATTTTTTATTTATTAATTTGATGGCTTTTTGAATATCAGAAATTTTCATATTATCTAACATAATAATATGAGGCTTTTGTTTTACAGCTTCTGAGACCTGTTTTAAATTATCGCATTCAATTTCTATCTTTAATTTCTTAAATTTTTTTGCTAATTCAAGAGCTTTTGTAACACTTCCTGCAGCGGCTATGTGATTATCTTTAATTAAAATTGCGTCAGATAAATTAAAACGATGATTACTTCCTCCACCGGTCGCGACAGCGTATTTTTGTAAGGTGCGAGCGCCTGGAAAAGTTTTTCTAGTATCGAGAATTTTAATTTTTTTATTGTTAAGAGTTTTAACAAATTTATTAGTTAAAGTGGAAATGCCGCTTAAATGTTGTAGTAAATTTAAAATAATTCTCTCAGCTGCAAAAATTAATTTAGCATCTCCAAAGCCTTGAGCAATAAGACCTTGAGGTTTTATCAAATCGCCATTTTTAGCGTTAATTTGCAAAGCTAAAGAAGATTTTTTAAATTTGGGAAATTTAATTAATTCATCAAAACAAAAATTAATTACATCAACTCCGCATAAAATAAGTTCTTCACGGGCAGTTATTTTAAAAGAAATTTCAGAGTTATTTTTTATAGTTAAATCAGAGGTAATATCATTGTGAGAATCGTCTTCTAGAAGCCCTATTTTGCAGATTTTATGTAACTCTTGGAGAAATAATTTTTTAGCTAGGGCTTTTCTACCATCTTTTTTATTTTCAGATTTTGGCATATTTTTTGGTAAAATTTGATAAATATCTGGATATATTTTGAAAAATTTTACCAAAAAATAAGCCAAAATATTACGAAATACGGAAATAAAAATGATGGTAGACAGTCTCTTACAATTCTTTGCATTTTCTTGGATCAAATTTTCTCTCTTGCAATTTTGTTAGACGCTCTTTGATAAAATGGCGCATGAAATCAATGTCTTCTGGTTTAATTTGTTTCACACCACTTTCGCTTTCTTTAAGAATTTTTTCAATAATTTTGAAAGCCATGCAACCATCGCCCATTTCTTCATGAAGAAATGCCGGCATTTGTCTGGTCCAAAGTGGAGCATTTTCCTCCTTATTTTGACTAAGCTTGTATGCTAGATCTAAAGCACGATCCATATTCTGCATTTTATTTTTAGCTAAATAAATAGCTTGAAGAAGCCACCACCAGTTTTTATTAGGATCTCTTTCATAATGCTCGTCAAGATAGTTCACAATATATTTTGTATCGGCATAGTTTTGTGTTTGACCATAATAATAAGCAGCGAGAGCGGGAGTAAAGTTTGATTTATTGTTAAGAGTATCAAGGGTTGTAAGCCATTGATAAATTCTATTATAATCATATTTACTAAGGGCGACAAAGCCAGCAAAGATGTCTCCGGAATTTTGCAAGCGAGCTGCTAGAACTCGAAATAAAAATTCTTGATCTCCAAGAGAGGCAGCGGAAATTACATATTTATTTGGAGCTGGAGGCACTATATCAAAATGTGCTTTTGTGCTTTCGGTTTCTTTCCAGAAAAAAATTTGCAGCAAAAAGAAGGCTATAAAAAGCCAAAAGAAAATTTTATGAGAATAGAGATGGTAGAAGAATTTGGGCTGAAAATTTTGCATAAATAAAGACACGCTGGCAAAATTGCCTAATAAAGTTTTTAAAATTGTTTCTTTTTAAAATCGTGAAATGCCATGAAGATCATGAGCGGAATATAGATCAAAGATTGTACTAGAATTACTTGTAAATTCCAGAAATCAGAAATTCCGTAAGTGAGCCACTCACTTTGTCCAAATAAATCAAGGCGAGGGAATATTGCAGATAAAAACTTGAGAATGGTGGAAAAAGATTGCGTTGAAAATTCGATGTTGGTTGAGACGCTCTTCGGTAGATTTATTGCCATTACAAACATTCCCATTAGGCGAGAGATTATATAAAATCCCAAAGAAGCCAGTATGGAAGAGAAGGAGTTTTTTAGAATTAGCGAGGCTAGAAGTGAAAAACAAATTACGATCATAAGTTCAGATAATAGACTTAAAGACCACATTAAAAGACCGAATTTATCAGCCTTTGTAACGAAAAAAATTGCTACAATAAGGGGAATAAGAATCATTAGAATTGAAACAAAGAAACCAATCAAATAGCTTAAAATAAACTGCTCGCGAGAAATTGCTTTTGAGAGAATGAACTCTACTTCTTTGTTTTCAAAAGCGCGATTCATGTTAAGGCAAACAAATATAATGGTGCCAATTACCAAAACTCCGCGACTTAATCCAGAAATATAGGCGGTGGTCATTTGCTGTTGCTCAACCATGGCGGTAGAGCCCAAGAAAATTGATAAAGAGAATGCGATTATTAGAGAGATGAAAAGCCCAAGATAAAGCTTGTCCCTAGTTCCACTAAGCAGTATATATTTTAAGATTGATTTCATTTCGAGTTAGAACTGTTTTTTGTCGGTTGTGAATTTATCGTAAAATTCACGATCATATTTGGATGGAGGGGCTCCATTATTTATAATAGTTGCCTTCACAAATATCACGGTTTCAACTATATCGCTCTTTCTAGAAGAGAGCTTAAACAACCAGCCAAGAACTGGGATTCTTCCTAAGAATGGAATTCCGCGGTCATTATTTATGGAGGCTTCGGCCATTAATCCGCCAATTACTAAAACGCTGCCACTTTTTACCTTAGCTATAGTGTTTAATTCTCGAGTTTTGATGATTGGAATTGTATTTCCCAAAGATTCACCTGTGTTTGGGTTTACAGATGGATCTACTGCAACTGAACCAGAATTCACGGATAATTTCGGCTTTATATCTAAAGTAACTTCATCCGTTTCAAGATTTATTGATGGAGTAATAGCGAGTTGAACGCCAATCGGAACTTCATTTTTAGTTGCAGTGACAGTTGAAACTACGCTGGTAGATGTTCCTGTAGATGTTGAAGAAGATGCGCTGATAGTGAAGTAAATTAAATTCTCTGAAAAATCTAATACCGCTTTTTGGTTATTGATGGCGCTGATTCTTGGACTGGAGATAGCTCTTGCGGTACCAAATTCTTCTAAAGCTTTTATTGTAGCGCTGATATTTCCGCCAAGACCTAATAATTTTACCTTGGGTATGATGGCGGTAATTGTTGGAGATTCTGATGCGCCGAAATTTGTGGTAACTGACTTTCCAGCTTCAACCCAATTCCAATCAATACCAGCGCTAAATTCTTTTTTAAGAGTCACTTCAACAACTTTAGCCTCGATTAGAACTTGAGCAGAAGCTATTTTATAAACATCATCCAAATATTTAATTATATTTTCATGTTGTGCTTTTGTGGCGTAGATAGAAATAATGCCAGCTGATTTATTGCTGGTAATTTTTGATCCTGTGGCAGAAGCACTAGCTCCGTCGCCGGAAACTGCAGAAGCAGCGCTGCTAAGTATAGAAGTTAGGTTAGATTCTACATCTCCCCATAATTGACTTCCAGATAAGAAATCAACGAAATAATTTTTCATGTAAGGAGAGTCTTTTTCAAAACATAAAACATCGTTTTTGTAGGAATAACGCAATTGCCCTAAGCTGGCGATGCGATCAATAACTTCTTTAAGAGGGCGATTTTTAGCGTTAAGAATAATGCCACCAGAAATATTTGGATCAACATCAACATCAATTTTCGCAACTCGTCCCAATTCAATTAAAACATCTTTTAATGGAACTTGATCGGTAACTGAAAAAGATATTGTCTTATTGCCGCCAACCTTTGGAGGTGGCGGTGCCAAAACTAATTTAGAAATGCTTGGAATTGGCGCAGAATCTCTAATTTTTTGAGCTTTATCAGACTTTTCTTTTTTGCGATCTTTAATAAAAGATTTTTCATAATCATTAAATGTGAGGGCAGCTTCTTGGTCAATTGGATCAAGTGTATTTTGGGCGCAAGAAAGCAAGGTAAATGCTAGTGAAAGAAGCAGAATCTTTGAAAAGAGATTTGTTAATTTTGGCACTTTTATTTGATCAAGATTTTGATAAAGATAGAAAATGTATTTTACTAATTTAAAAACATAATAGTTAATTTATGAAGTTTTTTTTATCAACTGATTCTTGAATTTAGTAAAAGAAAATTTATGATGAGTGTTTCTTTTTAAGAAAGGTAAAAATTACTAAGAAGAAATTAAAAAACAAAATTCCAATAAAATTTAAAAATGCTTAAAGAACAGGATAAAATCTTTACCAATCTCTATGGTTATGAATCAGCTTCTTTAGAGCAAGCTCGCAAAAGAGGAGATTGGAATAACACTAAGCAATTTCTTGATAATGGCTCTGAATGGCTGATACAGCAAGTTAAAGATTCAGGCTTAAGGGGTCGAGGTGGAGCTGGTTTTCCAACTGGAATGAAATGGTCTTTTGCGCCGAAAAAAACCGATCCAAAAGAAGGTAAGCCGCATTATTTAGTTATTAATGCAGATGAGTCTGAGCCCGGAACTTGTAAGGATCGCGAGATTTTAAGAAATGATCCACACAAGCTTATTGAAGGATGTTTAATTACGGCAAGAGCTATAAATTCTAATACTTGTTATATCTATATTCGTGGCGAATATTTTAATGAAGCCGTTGCTTTGCAAAAAGCAATTGATGAAGCTTACGCCGCAAAATTAATTGGAAAAAATGCTTGTAATAGCGGTTGGGATTTAGATGTATTTGTGCATCGCGGAGCTGGTGCTTACATATGTGGAGAAGAAACCGCTTTGCTAGAAAGTCTTGAAGGTAATAAGGGTCAACCGCGTTTGAAGCCGCCATTTCCTGCTTTGATCGGTCTTTATGGTTGTCCAACTATTATTAATAATGTTGAATCAATTGCGGTTGTTCCAGAAATTTTGCGTCGTGGAGCTTCGTGGTTTGCTGGTTTGGGTCGCGAGAAAAACACTGGTACAAAAATTTTCTGCATTTCGGGACATGTAAATAATCCATGTAATGTTGAAGAAGAAATGGGAATTTCTCTAAAAGAATTAATTGAAAAACATGCTGGCGGAGTTCGCGGTGGTTGGGATAATTTGTTGGCGATAATTCCCGGAGGATCTTCAGTTCCTCTTTTAAACAAAGAAGTTTGCGACACCGTTTTAATGGATTTTGATTCTTTAAAAAATGCTGGATCAGGTCTTGGAACTGCAGGTGTAATTGTGATGGATAAATCAACTGATATTGTTGCGGCAATTGCTCGACTTTCACATTTTTACAAACATGAATCTTGCGGACAATGTACGCCATGTCGCGAAGGCACTGGTTGGATGATGCGCATCATGGATCGTATGATTGATGGTAAAGCAGAAATAAAAGAAATTGATCAGCTTTATAATTTAAGCAAACAAATTGAAGGTCATACTATTTGCGCTTTGGGTGATGCTGCTGCTTGGCCAGTTCAGGGCTTGATTAAGAATTTTAGAGGCGAAATGGAAAGAAGAATTGAAAATCATAAATCTCGCAAAGAAATATAAATAACAGAGATTATGACTAAAATAGTTGCGTTAATCACTGCTTGCGGCAGGGGAAATCGTTTTAATGGCGGCGAAGGAATTCCTAAGCAGTATGTTTCTTTAGCGGGAAGGCCGCTTTTGCGACATACAGTTCTAGCTTTTCTGAATCATCTAAAAATCGATGATGTGATTTGCGTTATTCATCCAGATGATTTGTCTTTTTATGAAGAGGCGGTTTCTGGGTTAGATTTATTAAATCCAGTTTTTGGTGGCCCAACCAGGCAAGCTTCAATTAGGCTTGGTTTAAAAGCTTTAGAGGAATATGGTCCAGACAAAGTTCTTATTCATGACGGTGTGCGTCCTTTTGTTTCTAAGAGAGTAATTAGTGGAGTCTTGGAAAAACTAGAAACTCATCCAGCGGTAATTCCGGCGATTGTTGTAGAAGATACGATTAAAAAATATGCTGATGGAAAAATTGAATGGACATTGGAGCGTGAAAATTTATGGCGAGCTCAAACTCCGCAAGGATTTATTTATGAAGATATTTTAAATTCTCACAATGCTTTTAAAGATTTACATTTTACAGATGATGCCGCTTTAAATGAATATGCGGGAATTCCCGTTGCCATAATTCCTGGTTCACAAAATAATTTTAAAATTACCACTGAAGAAGATTTTGAGCGCGCCAAAAGAATGGTGTCGACATTGATAACAAACGCAAAAGAAGAAATAAGATGCGGCATTGGATATGATGTTCATGCTTTTAGAGAAAAAGAAAAAGATGAAAATAATTTTATTCGCCTATGTGGAATTGATGTTGAATTTAATAAAAAAATCAAAGCTCATTCCGATGGTGATGTGGCAATTCACGCTATAATTGATGCGCTTTTGGGAGCTGTTGGTGAGGGCGATATTGGAGATCATTTTCCGCCAAGCGATTCTAAGTGGAAAAATTGCGATTCATGCGAAATGTTAAAAACTGTTAGCCATTTGCTAATTAAAAAAGGCGCTTCGATTATTAATCTTGATGTTACAATTATTTGCGAAAAACCAACAATTTCTAAATTCAAAGATCAGATGAAAGAGTCTTTGGCTAATGTTTTAAATATTTCTAAAAGCCGCGTCAATGTTAAAGCTACAACTACTGAAAAATTGGGATTTTTGGGAAGGCAAGAAGGCATTGCTGCTGAGGCTATAGCCAGTGTTAAAATTAGTTTTGTGGAAGGATAATTGAGCTTTGCGAAGGGTTTTCTCCTTTATTTTATTGCTATTTTTTCAGATTCTTCTTGTACGAAATTCATTCTTTTTTCGATTTCATTTTTAAGATTTTCTTCTTCTTCTGCATCAATTGTTTTTGCTACTTCAATTAAAGATTTGTCAAAGTGAAAACACAATTTAGAAAAAGGCAAAGGAATGTAAAATTGATCCCAAGTTTTAAGTCTTTTATGTTTTGATGATGAATAAGAAACCGCTAAGATTTTTGCTCCAGAAATTCGGGCAATATTAACAATCTCTCCATTTATTTTTTGATTTGGTCCACGCGGTCCATCGGGCGTAATGCCAAGAGACAAGCCGCTTCTAAGTCCTTTGATAATTTGCTTTAGGCTTGAAATTTCAATTCCTCTGCTTGATTTTCTGCCATCTTGTGATGATCCGTAAATTGAAATTAATCCGATCTTTTCCATAACTTTTCCTACAAATTTTCCATCGCCATGGCGCGAAGCCAGTGTCATAAAATTGTAATCAGGACAAAGTTTTTTTGGTTTTACGGTGATGAAAGGAATCATCATTAAACGGTTGTGCCAAAGGGCAATTATCAAAGGGGTCTTAGTTTTTATGGCTTCTAAGGCAACATCGTCATTAATGAAAACTTTTCTACTGCTGTAATAAACCAGCTTCATGTAAGATAAAATAATCAGGCAAATTAATTGCTGCACTAACCAACTGTAAGTGGCTCTGCGGAGCGATTGTTTAAATTTTGTTTTAACATCATACCATTCAAAATTGGTTTGAATGCCAAATATCTTCCATTTTTTTGCCATCAATTATTAATTTTTGCGACCATTTAATTTCGGGGCGAATCAGTTCTTCCTTCTATTAAGGTTGTTTTTAATTTCTATTGCCAGTGCTTTTTCATAATAACGCACTTTTGTTTCTTTGTTTAAGTTTGATAATTTTGAGATCAGGTCTGGGTTGATTTTGTCAGAATTTTTTTCAATATATTTTTTAATATTTTTGTCATGTATGGGATTAATGAACCTGCGTAATGAGTAATAAAGAATTACTGGCAGAAACAGCATAAAAATATTAATTTTTATAGAGCCATAAATTCCGGCAATCAAAAAACAAAACAGCAAAAGCAAAGTAGTCATTCTGACTTTATTTTGCTGCTGAATGATTGAAACAAAAAGATTAACTAGCTTTTCATCAAGGTTTTTATCTGAAGCTTGGTGAGAAAAATTATTTTTATCTTGTTTTGTCATGATTGCCCCAGAATTAAATTCTTATTAAATTCTTATTAAATTCTTATTAAATTTTTTGACCAGTAGCAGCCCAATCTTTAACAAAAGTTTCTAAGCCTTTTTCAGTTAATGGATGAGAAGCCAATTGTTTTAAAACTTTTCCTGGAATTGTAGCAACATCGGCGCCCATTCTGGCAGCAGCTGTGATATGAATTGGGTTTCTGATTGAGGCAACTAAAACCTGAGTTTCAAAGGCTGGGTAATTTGAATAAATATCGCAAATTTCTTCAATTAAAGCCATGCCATCTTGCCCAATGTCATCAAGCCTTCCCACAAAAGGAGAAACGAAAGTTGCGCCAGCTTTAGCAGCTAAAATTGATTGAGCGGCGGAGAAACACAAAGTCACATTAGTTTGAATTTTTTTATCAGAAAAATATTTGCAAGCTTTAAGTCCGTCCATTGTAAGAGGTAATTTGATGCAAACATTTTTAGCAATTTTGCTTAAAATTTCACCTTCACGAACCATATTTTCATAATCAGTTGCAGCAACTTCGGCGCTTACTGGACCTGAAACAATAGAGCAAATTTCAGCAATAACTTCTTTAAAATCTCTGCCAGATTTGGCAATTAAAGTTGGATTGGTGGTAACGCCATCAAGAAGCCCATAAGCGGCAAGTTCTTTAATTTCAGCAATTTCAGCAGAGTCGATGAAGAATTTCATAATTTTATTTTAATTTCGTTTAAGGAAGAATATGTTGAGTGACCAAGAAAATACTCTTTAAATCTACTTAATCAACCAAAGTTATGAATAATTTTTTTGTCAATGTGCTGCTGCCTTTGCCATTTGACAAGCCATTCACATATAAAACTACAAGCCAAAAAATAGAAATTGGTGATTTGGTAAAAGTTTCTTTCCGTAAAAAAGATTTTTTTGGGCTGGTTGTTGAAGTTAATTTGCCTGTGCCAGAAATTTCTTCAGACAAAATCAAAGAAATTTCACAAGTAAATGAGCAAGTAAAGTTTAGTAAAAAGTTAATTGATTTTATCGATTGGATTGCGGCTTACAACCTTGCTCCAAAAGGCTTGGTGTTAAAAGCTTTTATTGGAATTTTAAATTCTGACAAAACTAAAAAGCCAAATTTTACTGCTAAAAAACAAATTATTAATTCGCAAAAATTTTCTCTAAAAAAACTTTCAGTAAAACAAGAAAAAGTTGCTGATGAAATATTGGAAGAGGTTAATAAAAAAGAGCATTTTGTTAATTTGTTAGATGGCGTTACTGGCTCAGGGAAGACAGAAATTTACTTTGCGGCGATTGCTAAGATTTTGAGTGCGAATAAAGAGATCCTTCGCTGCACTCAGGATGACAAGAGCGAGAATTGCCATCATGCGTCTCACCATCGTCATCCTGAGCGCAGCGAAGGATCTCATGAGGATAATCCTCAAATCCTAATCCTACTTCCAGAAATTGCTCTAACCAGCCAATTAGTTGCAAGATTTGAAGAGCAATTCGGTTTTAAGCCCGCTTTGTGGCATTCCAAAATTTCCGCCAAAGAAAAGAAGGAAATTTTTTACGGAATTATTTCTGGATCGGTAAAAGTCTTGATTGGTGCGCGTTCAGCTTTGTTGCTTCCTTTTAAAAATTTGCAATTAATTGTCATTGATGAAGAGCATGATTCGTCTTTTAAACAAGAAGATATTTTTAATTTTCATGCGCGAGACATGGCAATTCTAAAAGGTAAATTAGAAAGTTTTCCTGTTATTTTATCTTCAGCAACTCCATCGCTTGAAACTTACTCTAATGCCATTTCAGGCAAATATCGTTATTTTATTTTAGATGAGAAATTTAATGAACAAATTAGTGAAATAAACATTGTAGATTTGCGTCGTGAAAAATTTAATTCAGGTGATTTTATTTCTCAGGAATTAAGAAAAGAAATTGCAAAAAATTTAGAAATAAAACAGCAAACTTTGTTGTTTTTAAATCGTCGTGGATATGCTCCAGTAACATTGTGTAGAGCCTGTGGACAAAAAGTAAACTGTCCAAATTGCAGCTCTTATTTAGTGGCTCATAAAAGTGGTTTTGGCAAAGCAAAAATGGTTTGTCATTATTGTGGGGTTGACGAAAAACTTTCCACCGATTGCAAATCTTGCAAGGCAAAAGACAGTTTGGTTAATATTGGAGTTGGTGTTGAAAAGGTTAAAGAAGAGGTTGAAAAACTTTTCCCAGAAGCCCGAATTGCCTTAGTAACCAGTGATTCTGTAACAAATTTTAAAGAAGCTGATGAATTAGTAAAAAGAATTTCTGATCATGAAATTGACATTATTATTGGTACGCAATTAATTGCTAAAGGCTATGATTTTGCTGGATTAACTTTGGTTGGTGTGGTTGATGCTGATAGTGGATTTTATTCTTCAGAACTAAGATCTTCTGAAAAATCTTATCAACTTTTAAAACAAGTAATTGGTCGCGCAGGTAGAAGGCAAGAGCAAGGAAGGGTTTTTATTCAAACTTACAATCCGCAAAATTTCATTTTTGAAAAAATTATTCAGCAAGATAAAAAAAGTTTTTACGAATTTGAAATGCAAAATCGTCAAAGCTTGAATATGCCTCCATTTACTAAAATGACGGCTTTTATTGTTAGTGCTTTTGAAGAAAAATTAGCCGTAACTTTTGCTAAAAAAATTGTCTCATCTTTTCCTTTTAATGATAATATAGAAATCTTAGGGCCAGCGCCAATGCCGCTTTTAAGGCTGAAAAATCGTTATCATTACAGGGTGTTTTTGAAGGCAGAGAAAAAAGTCAATTTGCAAAAATTAATCACAGATGTGATGAAAACTCTTGAGATTCCAAGTAATATCAGGGTAAAAATTGATATTGATCCACAATGATTTTTTGCAATAAAGATTCTACGCGTGACGAAATGGACCCCGCAACAAGTGCGGGGTGGCAAATTGAAGAATATACTTCCAGTTGTCACCCCGCACTTGTTGCGGGGTCCATTTCGTCACACAAAAGTTACCAATACTAACTATCAGATTTAATCCATTATTTATGAAAATTTTCCTATTAATCATTTTGTTATTTTCCACAAACGCTTCAGCCGCACAATCTGATCGAGCAATGGCAAATGCCGCAATGACTGACCTTAACATTGAAAATAGCAAAGTAACAAAAGCTCAATACGATGATTTTTGGGAGAAGGCTGGCGCTAAAAATCGCAAAGAAAAAGAACAAACAATTCTGTTGATGAAGGATAATTTTTTATCAATACAAGATTACCAAAGAGAAGTTTGGAAATGCGCCGAACAAGCGTGGAGTTCAAAAAAGATTTCAAAGTGCAATGGTTCAGAAGCGAAGCTAAAATTATTACAGGCTAATTTTAAAAAAAATAATCAAGAAGATGCAATGATGAAATTTAAAGAATCTTCTGAAGCAATCATTAAAGCCGCCGCCAATCACGGAAAATATACTCCAACTGGCGGCAAAGAAGTTCAAATGTCTTTAGAATTAATAAAAACCACCAGAAATAATTTAGATAAAATTTTCTCAAAATTTGAGCAAATTCTGAAGGTGGATTATTAGGCAATAGCTCCATCTTGACCGCAAATTCCCATCGTCTAGTCTAGTTGATGTTTGAAGCGCAAGGCGGTTTGCGTTCCAGCTTGACCGCAAATTCCCATCGTCTAGTCTGAAATTCCATAATAAACACCGCCTCTTTGCGTTCCAGCTTGACCGCAAATTCCCATCGTCTAGTCTAATGAAATATAAAATTAAACAGCTATTAAAGTTCCAGCTTGACCGCAAATTCCCATCGTCTAGTCTAGCTGCGCTGCAAGCCTTGTAAATCAGGGCTTGCAGAACTTTTTTTATTTAGAAAAAAGATAAAAAATAGTCTAAAAAAGTTCATATTGTTCAGGATTTTTCGGATTAGATTTTTCTTTTTTGCCATTAAAGGTTATAATATTTTCATATTGTTTGTCTGTAAAAGTTAGAATATGAATTTTTCCGCTTTCAGGAATTATCTTTTCAATTTTTCTAATGTATTTTTCTGCCAGTTCTTTGCTGGCGCAATATCTTTGATAAACCGAGAATTGTGCCATTGAAAACCCTAAATCAAGCAAAGAATTACGAAAGCCACTTGCTGCTTTTCGCTCTTTTTTGGTATTGGTTGGTAAGTCAAATAAAACTTGAATCCACAAAATTCTGTAAGATGAAAGTTGAGACATTAAAATATTAAATTTCTTTAAGAAATTATCAATTCAGTTGGTAATGGCGAAAGTGGAAAGTCTAAATTAGCTTCTTGATTTTCAAGGCTTCGCACAAAAGATTGACAAAGTTTTGTTAAGCAATTGTTAATTGGCGTTGTGCCAGCGCATGTTGTTAAATCGAGATTTAAAATTTTAGTCAGAGATTTTTTTATTTCAGGCGTTAGCTCTTCAATATTTTTATTTTCTTCAGCAATTTTTTTTACCACAAAATCAACTATTGGACGAAAAGGCTCCATTAAATCATCCACTAAACAAAAGGCATTTTCTTGATTTGAGTGATGAATTCCAATTGCTGGATGCAAGCCGCTGGCAAAAATGGCACGCGCTGTGGCTGATCGCAAAATTGCATAGCCATAATTTAGCATTGAGTTAATTCCCGCGCTTTCAAAATTTCTTCTAAAATCTAAGCCAAAAAGTCTTTGCCAATATTTTCTTGCCGCTTGCGCCTCTAAATTTTCTTTATCACCTGAGCTTACTTTTTTGGCTAATTCAAAAAGCTGTTTTTCATCATCAGTTGTAAAATAAGAGAGAATTGTTGCTTGATTTAAGATTTTTGCTTTTACCACTTGTTGCCAAAGTCTTTTTTCCAAAGGCTTAGAAGACTGAATTTGTAAATTAATTTTTTGTTTATGTAAATAATGTGGGTTGGTTGGATAAAAAATTCCTGATGGTAAATAATTATTTCCCAAAACCACAATCATAGTTCCAGCTTCAAGTAATGAATTTAGAAGGTTGGTTGTGATTGTGGCTCCAGTTCCATTTAAAATTAAAATACCAATATCTTCAAAAGCGATGCGGGCTTTTTCGGTTGAATCAGCTTTCACAATTAGAAAGCCACGCAACATTGAAAGTGAAACTAATGGATCGGAAATTTCAATGATGCGGTTGGTCATTATTTTTCTTGGGTTTTGGTTTTTATGATTGAGCCAGAGTCGAATACTTTGCCAGTTGGAGTGATGAAAATTTTGGTCAAAGAAAGCTCTCTAAAATTGCTAAATGACATGGAGATTTCTTTTGAATCTTTTCCTGAATCATTGTGAAGAGTTGCTAATATTCTATTTCCAGCTGGATTGAGTTTTGTAACTTTTACAATTTTTACTTCATTGGTGATTTTAATTTTTACTAAATCTTTTCCATGAATTTTAGCCAGAAGTCTTGCCGTTGGATGAGGTCTAAATTGATTTTCATCGCCTTTTGCGGCTTCAAAAGAAGAGGTGCAAGAAACGGCATATTCACAATCTTTTGAAATCCAGTTTTTCAGCTTTTCTTGATGCGTTCTGAATCTTTTAAACTTCACTTTTTCAGCTTCTGAAAGTTTATCCAAAGCAACATCAAGTTTTTTACCCTTAAGGTGAACAAGTGGTAAAAAATTTAGCTTTGGTAATTCCCAAATCGCGATGTGATGGTTTGAACCCACAACTGCTTTGGTGTGAATTTTTTCCTCAACTCCGCCAACTTCTTTTTTCTGCAAAGTGAGTTGCTTATTTGAAATGATTGCAAAGCGATTTTCTTTTTTGATCAGGCGAATATTTTTAACCTTTTGCTGACCATTTTTGGTTTCCAGTGCATATTCTGATAAAATTTTCTCAATTTCTTTTTTGCCTTCTGCGCCAGTTAATTTTTTCTTTAAATCACGATAAATTTTTTCATCTCTAATTCTTTCAATTTCATTTTCTGAAAGGCTGGCAAGCGGTTTTGAATAAACAAAATTGTATCCTTCGTCTTTTTTATTTTCTCTTTTCAAGGCAACTGAAGGTTCAATAATTCCGTAATAAGTTTCTTCATGAAGTTGGTTATTTTTTCCATGGTCTGGCTTATGCGAAACAATAATTTTCTCAATTGCCTCAACCGCATCTTCACGAAATCTATTCCAATGGCTTGGAACATTAATAACTAAGCGATCAAGGTCGTGTCCGCGTGAATTGTCGCGAGAAATTTGTTGCAATAATCTGGTTTCGGTCATGGCAATAACAATGGCGTCAACGGCATGATGACGGTGATCGTCACGGTTTTTTGGCTTTTGGTTTTTCTTTTCTGATTTTTTAGTTTTTTCAATAAAAACCTTACCAGTTTCTGCATCAATTATTTCTTCCGCAATAACCTCGTTTGAGATATTTGTTGCCTGATTTTCTTGAGTATTGAGATTTTTATTTAAAATTGAATTTAAGCCCCAATGGTGGCGCAAAAGCGAAGTTAATTTTCCATTAGCAACTTTGATTTTATTTGGATTGCAAATTTGCTCTAAATATTGCTTGGCAATTTTTGATAGATAGCGTGTGTCGTTTAATTGATTATTTTGAAAAGTGTTTTCGTCTTTAAATTTTTCCATAGCATTTTCATAAAAACGCCATTTTTTGTTATTTGGTAAATTTTTAATGCGTTCAAAAGTGGCATCGCCAAAGGCTTCGAAAGGGCTGCGATTGCCTTTTTTCTGATTCTCGGCTCGATAAGCAATTGTTTTATTGGCAAAAGAATCATCGTAAGTTTTGGCAAATGGCAAAATATGTTCAATTTCAACTTCAAAGCTAAACAAATTTGCAATGTTGATTGTTTTGCCCGAATAAGGGCAACAAGCCACGTCGTTATTGTCTTCTTTAAGTTCATAAAAAAGTTTTAATTTCAGACGATTTTCAAAACCATTTCTTTGTCCGAGTTTTTCAAGTTCGTTTTTTAAATCTTCGTTTTCTTTTTGGTTTTTCTTTTGAACATTTTCAATTTCGCGTTTTTCCTCTTGGCTAATTTTCAAATCACGCGCCAACTCAATTATAATTTCGCTTGGATTGCCATTTTCTTGGATAACTGCATTTACAACTTTGCGAAGCTGATTTAGCGCAACGTGAACCGTTGGATTGGCAATTTTGCCATATTTTTCTTCTTCGGTGTAGTTCTCTGGTTTTTTACTTTTATCAACTTTGACGCTTACAACTGAGGCAGGAATTGCCTTGCCGTAATAATCGAGCTGGTTTTGAATTTCTGGCTGATCTTTTTGGCTGTGATAAAAATCTAAATTTTCGCAGGCTTTGTCGTAGCGGCAGTTTTTTTCTTCAATTTTAACAACCAGTTTTTGCAAAAACTCTTTTGATAAATTTCCAACGCCGCTTTTGAAATTTTTGTCGTTTGGGGTAATTTTTTTGATTTCCAAAGCTTGTTCTGCGCTTAATTGCCAAGCATTCACGGCTTTTTCATAAATTATATTTTCATCTTCCAAATCGAGCAAAAATTCAACAATTTCATCTTGTTCTTTTAGCGAAAAATCATGCCATTTTTCGCCGAAATGTTTTTTATCTTTCAAGAAAATTTCAGTCGAATTGCCGTCAAATTTATCGCGTTTTCCGCCTTCAAAATTAAATTTAAATTCTTCTGCGCCAAAGCCAATTTGCTTTCTTAATGACGAAAATTTTGCCGATTTATTTTCATGCAAGTATTCGACCAGTTTCTTTTTTTGCGGCGCATCAAGCAAAATTTCTTCGCGGTTATTTTTGATGATTTTTAGATTATTAATTTCTGATAAAATTCTAAATTTTTGATAACTTGGAAGTGCTAAATAAGCTCTTGGCAAGCCTTTTGCTTTTGAATTTTCTTTATTGGAATTTAAGTAATTCTCAAAAGCTTGATTAGCCCAATTTGGTAAGGAATTAAATTTGTTAATAAATTGACAAACTCCTTTTTCTTGCGCAGCCAAAGGTCTTTGGTCAAAAATTATTTTTCTAATTTCTTGCCAGTTTTCTTCGCTGAGTTTTTGAATTTGGAATTGTGATTTTTTAATTTCATCAAACTCATTTTCATACATATCACGAGTTGGATAAAGTCCTGATTCATCTGGTTTGGCACGAGTTGTTAGTTCTTTTAAAATTCGTTCTTTGTAAAAAAATTCGCCTAAAGTTCGTGAACTTGTTTCAATAATTTTTTTAGCCAAACCTTCTTGATTTTGTTTTGTTTCGCTAAGTTTTTTGTCTTCAGCAATTTGTTCTTTGCGATTACTTTTAAAGCCTCTTCTTTGACCCAAATGAAAAATTGCTCTTGCCAATTCAGAAGGACTTAAAGCTTCGTCAAGTGCTTTGAATCTTAATTCATAAGGATTTAGCGATTCTAGTTTTTTGCGCCCAATCTCATCTTTTGGCATTAATTCAAAACGAATTAAACAATTCATCAGTTTTGATTTTCTTGCTAAAAAGCGATCGCGACGACGACGCATTCCTCTGGCATCTCTTCTTGCAACTGCTAAAGGCATTCCATCTTTTGGATTTTTTCCATCGGAAAAAATTCTTACCCCTGCATCTAAAATTTTGTAAGGTTGATTTTCTTGATTTAAAGCCAGCGTTGCCCAGCCAATTGAGTTAGTTCCTAAATCTAACCCCAATCTATATTTCTGAGAATTTTTGTTTGTCATAAGTTGCTTCTAATTTATTGGTGAAAAGATAGGTTGATTTTTAGAAAAGCGCTGAAATTATCAAAGAACCAATTTGCTCTTATGGGAATTTGCAGTCAAGCTGGTAACAAGTGTCTTTTTCAAAAAGACGCATAAAATTTGAGGCAAGCCTACGGGCTTGCCTTTTTTATTGGAATTTTATTCTTCAAAACACTTCAAAACATATTCACAGCGTTTATTTATTACCTCGATAACTTTTTCAAACATTCCCGATTTGATTCCCGCTTTTGCTAATTCCGTTTTTAATTCCCGCTTTTGCTAATTCCGTTTTTAATTCCGCAGCTTTTTTAGGAAGCTTGGTGGCTAAGGTTTTTAGGTCTTTGTTTAGGCTTGATTTGGCGGTCTGGGGTTTTGTCTGTTAATCCAAACTGACAGAACCATTTTGAGGCGTTGTTTTCGCTGAGAAATTTTTCTGAGAAATTTTTCTAGTTCACGATCGCTTAAATCTTCACTTCCAGACAAATCATTTCTATTTGTTTTGGTTCAAATGACATGAGTTTTTATTAAATTCTGATAAAATAATTTCGATAAAAATCTTCCTGATTTACAAAAATCAAAAGTGCCATGATAGCTAGAAAACAATAGCTCTATCTGCTATTAATAACAAGTAAAATAATTAAAATAATTAGAGAAATTTATGAAATAATTATTGGTGGATTTGCGACAGTCCCAGTATTTAAATCTTGCATGGACAGTCCTGAAATGCCCGTAATATTCTGGCAATAATCGCCATTGGCTTCTGATCGCGCCATATAACAAAACGCCTCCACAAAACATCGTAATGAATATTTGTTACCAGTATAGATCTTCTTAAGAATATCTAAAATTCCTTCCCATTCTCTATCCCTAATATTATATTTCATAAGGCAGTAGTTTGACTTTGATATGAATAACCAGCGAAAAAACTACTGCTTTTGTTTATGAATCAAAAATTTCTACACAGAACCTGGGCTTTAATATTAACAACTTCTTAAAATCTCTTGCTGCCAAAAATCTTTAGTCGAATTTCTGGTGGTGTTTTTTTGCCACAAGTTGCTGCAAAAACTTTCGCCAGGAATTTTTCATCATTTCCACAATCCAATCCTTATTGCATTAAGGAGGCAGATGAAAGGTTTAGGCTCTATCAGCCTTTTGTACTTAGAGTTCTTGATGATGGTTTTGGGATGAAAGGTCCCGCCAGTGTGGTTTTTCCAGAAATAGCGATGGAGATATATAATTCGAGCAATGCCGCTTTTCTGGCTCCGGCTTCTGGAGTTACTCGCGCTTTTATTGGTGATGCTTATACCGAGTTAGTGGTAAAAAATCTTAATTGCGACACTTATCCACTAATCACAATTCCAGCTTTATTAGCTCTCTATCAAAGGTTTCAGCAAAAAAATAATGGCGCAAATCCTGTCAGAATATATTATAATGAAACAGCAATTACCGATATTGATCGAGTAATGCCATGTATAACCAGCCTTGATAATATTGGTGAATCGATAGAGTCGATCTTTGCACATCAAGAGCTTGTTAAATCAATCGATCAAATAGTTTTGTACAATAAAGATCAAGGAAGTTTTGTTAAATTAGTTATTGCGGATGAAACGCAGCCAGAAGCTAAATTCAGCTCATTGATCGGATCACCAAATAAAATAATAGATTTATTTTCTAATGGAAAAATTCGTGCTGGTGACGAAGTCAAATTTGGCAGAAATGTATTAACCAAAAATAATTTTGATAACGATCCTGAACTAAGAAAATTTGCTGATGATTGTTATAATCAGGCGGTGCAAGAGGTTGCGTTTTATATGGTCACAAAAAAAGATAGTGATTATGTTTTTAGTGATCCTTTTAACTCGCCATTATTAAAAATTTTAACCAAAGATGCTCACAGATTAATTTCTGAAGTTGGTGAAGAAAAAATTATTTCAGCTTTTCAAATTTCGGATGCCAATCCAGAAACATCAGTAAGAAATCCTTTATTGAGCAAAAGTTTTCAGAAAACCAAGGACACTAAACAGTATGATCAGAAATCTTGTGGATAATTTCTCCAGCTAAAAAGACTAAAATTCAGCTCTAAATAAATAATACCATTTTAACCTGAAAACACCCATTTTCTTAAAAAAAATTATGAGCAGAAATTGCGACGAAAAGCATAAGCTGTATCAAGTGATACAGCTTATACTTGCCGAGTAATTTATGCCAGAATTTTGCAGAAGAAAATGGGTGTTTTCAGGTTAAAATAGTATAACAACAGCCCCCAAGTTTGTAGAAGATTCTATTTTTATCATTTTTAAATAAATTTACCGATCGGTAAATTCACAACCTAACTTTCAGTAGTATAATTTGGCGACTCAGAAGTAATAGTAATTGAATGCGGATGGCTTTCTTTCAGTCCTGAATTAGTGATTTTTACAAAATTACAATTCTTGCGCATTTCTTCAATTGTGGCGCAGCCAGTGTATCCCATGGCAGATTTTAAGCCGCCAACTAATTGATGAATAACATCAGAAACTGGACCTTTGTAAGCCACGCGCCCTTCAACGCCTTCTGGAACTAATTTTAATTTATCGGTGATATCTTGTTGAAAATAACGATCTGCAGAGCCGCGAGCCATTGCGCCAAGAGAGCCCATGCCGCGATAAACTTTGTAAGAACGGCCTTTAAATAATACAATATCTCCCGGAGTTTCTTCGGCGCCAGCGAGTAACCCGCCAAGCATAACGCAAGAGGCACCTGCGGCGATGGCTTTTGCTAAATCGCCAGAAAATCTAATTCCGCCATCAGAAATTACGGGAATTTTAGCTTTATTACAAAATTCAACTACATCCATTATTGCAGATAATTGTGGAACGCCAACACCAGCAACAATGCGAGTTGTGCAGATTGATCCTGGGCCAATTCCAACTTTTACCGCATCAGCGCCAGCGCCAATTAAAGCTTTTGCAGCTTCTGCCGTGGCAATATTTCCGGCAATAAAATCTTGTTTTGGATAATGTTTTTTAAGATAAGCCACAGTTTCAATCACGCCTCTGGAATGACCATGCGCGGTATCAATTGTGATTACATCGGCACCTGCTTCAATTAAACTTTCAGCTCTTTTGATGCCGTCTTTACCAACGCCAGTTGCAGCGGCAACTAAAAGTCTGCCATCTTTATCTTTAGCAGCATTTGGAAATTGTTTATTTTTTTCAAGATCTTTGCCTGTAATTAAGCCAACACAATTTTCAGAATTATCTGTGATGATAATTCTTTCAATTTTATTTTTATGCAAAAGGGCGCGCGCTTCAGATTTTCCAATATTTGCCTTGGCTGTTATTAAGCCATTTTTTGTCATCAATTCTTTAACTGGCTGCTTTTTATCAGTAGCAAAACGCACATCGCGATTAGTTAAAATTCCTATTAATTTTTTGCCGCCCTCTTGAACAACTGGAATTCCTGAAATTCCATATTCGCTCATAATGAATAAAGCGTCCGCCAAAGTTTGATTTGGATTGATTGTAAGCGGATTAATCACAATTCCAGATTCAAATTTTTTAACTCTTCTAATCTCGTCAGATTGATCTTTGATAGAAAGATTTTTGTGAATACATCCCATGCCGCCACACTGTGCCATTGCAATTGCCAAGCGACTTTCAGTAACGGTGTCCATTGCTGAAGAAATAATTGGAATATTCAGTTCAATATTTTTAGTAATTTTGGTTTTAATTTGGGCATCAGCGGGCAAAATTTCTGAATAAGATGGCTTTAATAAAACATCATCAAAAGTCAAAGAATGAGGAGCGTCTTCAATAATTTTTCTGCGAGATTTGGTCATTTGGCAAATATTTTGATTGTGAAGAAATAAGATATGTTAAAGTATCTTTGGCTTTCCAAAAAATAAAGTTCAATTTATATTAAAAATATTCGATACTAACAAAATTAACTTTTTATGCCTTCTCAAATTGAAAAACTCTGCGAAGAAAGAAAAATTAAACTTACTGAAAATCGCCGTATTGTTGCTCGTGTAATTTCCGAAAGCGCTGACCATCCTGATGTTGAAGAAGTTTACAGTCGCGCCTCAAAAATTAATCCTAAAATTGGCATTGCCACCGTTTATCGCGCCGTAAAAATGTTTGAAGAATTTGGCGTTATTGCCAAGCATGACTTTGGTGGTAAAGGCAGAGCGCGTTATGAAAAATTAGAAGGAGAAGATCATCACGATCATTTGGTTGACATTACAACTGATGAAGTTCATGAATTTTTTAGCGAAGAATTAGAAAAGTTAAAAGATAAAATAGCTCGCGAGAAAGGTTTTGAGTTGGTTGGACATCGTTTGGAATTATATTGCCGACCTTTGAAAAAATAAATAATGACAGATTTATTAAAAAAAATATTTCAACCACAGCTTGAATTTGAAGGCGCAGACTCTTCAGAAAAATTCTTGAAGTTTTTTTGTGAGCTTTATCGAATTGAGCTTTTTAAAGATGGTTTAGATTTGGTTTTAACTAAAGTTCAAGAAAAGGATTTGAATTTTGAAGTCAAAATTATTAAGGGTTGGGACACTAACATTGGCTGTTATTTAACCGAACAAAACAAAGTTTTTAATAAAATTTTAGGCAATTTCACGCGAGTTACTAAACAAAAAATTATTTTACGACAATTAACGCACAATGTTTTAGCTCATGAAATGGCGCACGCTTTGGAGTTTGAAAGCGGAGTTAATTTGGGCGAAGAGTTTCGTAAATGTATCGGTTTAGATATGAAAAATCGTGATCCACAAAGCATTACACTAAAAGCTGAAATAAAAAGATTGATGGTTGAGGCTTTAAAAACTTATCCGCCGCATCAATTTTTATCAGAACTTTTTGCTCGTTATTTTGAGCTTCTAAGCATCTCGCGCAATGTTTGTGCCAATGGCAGCTTTACCACTTTTGAGGTGATGGAATTTTTTCAAAATACTACGAATTTTATTGAACAAAAATTTAATCCGCAGATAAAAGCTAAAATTAATTCCAAAATTGCTAATCATACAATTGAAGTGGTGAATCAAGTTAATTTGGCAAGTAAGGAGCAAAAATTTCAGGAAAAAGTTGATCCATTTCATCAAAAATCAACCAATGCTGATGGTGGAAAATCTTGGTCTAAAAATGTTAAATCCAATGCCAATTGGCAAGCGGGCTGGAATAAGTATCAAGAATTGAATAATGACAAGAAGTGAGATTCTTATTTTTGTCATTCCCGCGAAGGCGGGAATCCAGAAAGCTTAGCAAGATGGATTCCCGCCTTCGCGGGAATGACAAATCGGATAAAATGACAAATATTTAAATAACCAAAATGGCCGTTTACACAAGATTAACCAAAGAAGAAATCGAAAATCATTTAAAAAATTATCCACTTGGAAAGTTAGTTGATTTCAAAGAAATAATAGACGGCATTGATAATTCAAATTTTATCATCGATACCGAAAAGGGCAGATTCATTTTGACTATTTTTGAATCAAGAATTAACAAAAAAGAGTTGCCTTTTTTCATTAACTTTAAACTGCATTTGGCTAATAAAGGAATTTGCTGTCCACGCCCTGTTCTTAATAATCTGGGTGAATCCATTGCTGATTTAAAAGGTAAAAAATCTTCAATAGTTAGTTTTTTAAGTGGCGCAACTTTAAAGCCACAAGAAGATGGATACTACAGCAGCATAACCGCGCAACATTGCTTTGAAATTGGTAAAGTTTTAGCAGAACTTCACGGCGCGGCAATTGATTTTGAAATGAGTCGTGCTAATGAGCTTAGCGTTGCAGGCTTTAGAAATTTATTCTCAAGATTTGAACAATTGGTTGAGAGTTATCAAAAGGGTTTGTGTGACGAAATTTTAGAAACTTTAAGTTTTCTAGAGCAAAATTGGAAAAGCGCCCTGCCGCAGATTGCTGTGCATGCCGATCTTTTTCCTGATAATGTATTTTTTAGTCAAGATGGGAAAGTAAGTGGTGTAATTGATTTTTACTTTGCGGCAGATGATATTTTGATTTATGACTTTGCAATTACTGCTAACGCTTGGTGTTTTGATGAAAAAAATAATTTTAAAGAAGAAAAATTTATCAAGTTGATGGAAGGCTATAATGAAGTTAGAAAATTTTCTGTTGAAGAGTTGGGTTTTTTAGAAATTGCTTTCTTAGCAGCGGCAACAAGATTCCTTTTAACAAGGCTTCATGATATGTTTTTTACCGCAAAAGATTCTTTGGTAAAAGTTAAAAATCCACAAGAATATTTAGCAAAAATGCGTTATTTCAGATCAAAAATTAGCTAAAGATTTTTAAAAAATGACTGAAAAAAATAACATAAAATATCACTTTTTTGGTAAAGATTGTATAATTGATCGTGCTTTATTGAACAGAGAAGATCTGCTTAAAAGCCTTGATAATAAAGGGTTTAAATGTGATGAATTATTGTTTGTAAACCAAATTCACAGTTCTGAAGTGGTGATAGTTGATGAAAAAAACAAGCTTTATGACATGCATAATTTGCCCAAAGCTGATGCGATTGTAACTAATTTAAAAAACATTGCTATTGCGGTTTTTACCGCAGATTGCGCGCCAGTTTTTTTATTTGATAAAAAGAAGATGGTGGTTGCCGCACTTCATGCGGGGTGGCGCGGAGCAAAATCTGGAATTGTTAAACAAACAATTGGTGCGATGAAAAGTTTGGGTGCAAAAAATATAAAAGCCATAATTGGGCCAATGATTCAGCAAAATTCTTATGAAATTTCGCAAGAATATTTTGATGATTTTTTGCTAGAAAAAGAAAATAATAAAAAATTCTTTAAAGAAAAATCTGAGCAAGGTCTTTATTTGTTTGATTTGCCAGCCTATGTAATGGAAAAATTACAAGAAGAAAAAATTTCAGAAATTGAAAATTCAGCGATTGATACTTACAAAAATGAAGAGAGTTTTTTTAGCTTCAGAAGAAGTGCTCACAGACAAGAAAAGGACTGTGGCAGAAATGTTTCCGTGATATTGATTAATTAGCTGGTAAGCTTAAGGGAAATGGTGCCTGAAGCCGGAATTGAACCAGCGACACAAGGATTTTCAGTCCTTTGCTCTACCAACTGAGCTATTCAGGCAAAAGAAACGCGAGCGAAGCAAGATAGAAAAGAGCTTTTATTTTGCAAGTTGTAATTGTTGTTGTTTGAGAATGTGATTTGAGTTTGTGTTATCTACCGCCCCTAACCCATCCTTATCAAGGAGGGGGACTAAAAGCATTTCCCTCCTTATCAGGGAGGAACTAAAAGCATTCCCTTTCCTTACAAGGATGGGTGCTAAAAGCATTCCCCTCCTTGATAAGGAGGGGTTAGGGGCGGTAGATAACATAAACTCGGTGCTATAAATTATTAAGAATGTAACGCAACATGGAAAATCCAACCGACTATTCGAATTATGTTTTGGCAGCCTATTTAGTTGCTTCAATAACTCTTGGCGCTTTATTAGCTGTAACTCTTTGTAAATATTTTCATTTGAAATCCAAATTCAAAAAAAATGAAAAATAAACACAAGAAAAAAAGAATAATCTTTGTCTCTGCAATTCTTGCCGTCTCTTTAATGGCAATGGTTTTCGTGATTTTGAATTTTCGCGACAATATCGTCTTTTTCTATTCTCCTTCTGAATTAAAAACAGCAGAAATTCTTAAAAAAACCACTAATAAACAAATTAGAGTTGGTGGATTGGTTGTTGAAGAAAGCGTAAAAAAAATTGATGCTTCGCATACCAGTTTTGTAATAACAGATTTGCAAGAAGAACTAGTGGTAAATTATCAAGGACTCTTGCCAGATCTGTTTCGCGAAGGTCAGGGAGCGGTTGCTAAAGGAAGCTTTGATCTTGAAAAAAATGAATTTTTTTCAAGCGAATTATTGGTAAAACATGATGAGAAATATATGCCTCCAGAAGTTGCTAAATCTCTCAAGAAGAAGAATTAAATTTTTGCAGATTCTATTTTTTCTTCCAATTCAAGTATAAACTCTTGTTTTGATAAGCCTGTTTCAATTGGATCCAAAAATTGTAAAATTATTGTGCCAGAATTTTTTTTAAATCCGGTTTTGGGCCAGAAATTTCCTGAATTTAAAGTCGCTGGAACAACTTTGACATCGCAAGAAAGATAAAGCGCGGTAATGCCAGACTGATAAGGATAGTCTTTGGTATTTGCTCCAATTGGCGTTCTGGTGCCTTGTGGGAAAATCACAATATTTTGTCCTTGAGATAAGTATTTTTTAGATTGCTTGATTAGGCTTTTTAAAGCACCAGCGCCACCTTTGCGATCAATTGTGATTCCACTCATTATTGTTAAATACCAACCGTAAAAGGGAATTTTCAAAAGCTCTTTTTTAAAAGCATAGACTGGGCGATTCATAACTAGATGCATAATCACCGTTTCCCACATTGATTGATGCTTGCAGGCAATGATAAAAGGTTCTTTTGGTAATTTTTCTAAGCCTTGAACTTGATAATCAATTTTGCATAATTTTTTCAGCATCCATATTGAAACTTGCGCCCAAACTTTGGCGCCGTGATCTGCGGTTTTAGAATTTTTGGTAATGAAAGCGAAGGAGTATAAAAGAGGAATTATTGCGCCCCAAAGGCAGATGAAAATTGTGAATATGATTGATGTAATTATATTCATTAGAAATTTTAGAATATCTAAAAGGGATGGTGCCGAATGTCGGATTCGAACTGACGACCTACCGCTTACAAGGCGGTTGCTCTACCACTGAGCTAATTCGGCAAAAAGTGAGGGGTGAATTATTTCCAGATATAAAATAAATTCAAGGAAAAAATCTTTTTTATTTAAACAACAATAAAAAAGCCAAGCTGACATTTGCCAACTTGGCTTTCTACAAAGTTAAAAACTAAAATTAGTTTTTAACTTCTTCTGATTTAACTTCAGCAGCTTTAGCTTTAGTAGCTCTTTTAGCTTTAGTAGCAGCTTTAACTTCAGCTTTAACTTCAGTTGCAGCAACTGGAGCAGCAGCTTTAGCAGCAGCTTTAACTTCAGCTTTAGCAGCAACTGGAGCAGCAACTGGAGCAGCAGCTTTAACTTCAGCTTTAACAGCAGGAGCAGCAACTGGAGCAACAGCCTTAACTTCAGCAGCGTTAGCATTAGCAGCGAATAAAACTGCAGCAAGAACTAGTGATAATTTTTTCATTTTAACAAACCAAAAATTTGATTTTAATAATTACTAACTATTTCTAGTTAGTTCCTCAAGGAAATATTTGGCTTCGTGGGTTTTTAGAAAAAACCAACAATTTAAATAACCCAAAGAGCTGACGCACAAAATAGAAACCCTTTTTTGTTTGTCAAATAAGATTTTGGGGATTCTGGGAATGCGATTTAATCAACTAAAAATGAATCACTTTTCCATAAGCGTCCAAAACCGCTTCATGCATCATTTCTGACATTGTTGGATGAGCAAAAATTGTGTGCATTAAATCTTCTTCAGTTAATTCGGCTTGTTTGGCAATTACATAACCTTGAATCATTTCAGTAACTTCAGCGCCGATTAAGTGCGCGCCTAAAAGTTCTCCAGTTTTTTCATCAAAAATAACTTTTATTAAACCTTCAGTTTCGCCCATAGCAATGGCTTTGCCGTTTGCCATGTAAGGGAATCTTCCAACTTTAACTTTTTTATCAAGTTCTTTGGCTTTCTTTTCAGTAATTCCTACAGAAGCAATTTGTGGCATTGAATAAGTACATCCCGGAATATTGTCTTTCTTGATTGGATGAATTTTTTTAGCGTCATATTTGCCAATTTTGCTGGCGATTTTTTCAGCAGCAATAACACCTTCGTGAGAAGCTTTGTGAGCTAACCAAGGAGCGCCAGCAACATCGCCAATAGCGTAAATTCCAGCTTCATCAGTTTCTAAATAAGGGTTAGTTTGAATGCGCCCTTTATCTAATTTTACTTTAGTTTTTTCTAAGCCAAGATTTTCAACATTAGCCACAATTCCAACTGCCATAATAACTTTTTCGGCTTTAATTTCTTCGTTTTTACCAGCAATTTCAATGGTTGCGGTAACTGAATCTTTTGCTTTTTTCAAAGATTTTAAACCAGCAGAAGTGATAATTTTAATTCCTTGTTTTTCAAAAGATTTGCGCGCCAATTTAGAAATTTCTTCATCTTCAACTGGTAAAATATTGTCAGCCATTTCAACGATTGTAACTTCTGAGCCCATATTTTTGTAAAAAGAAGCAAACTCAACGCCAATTGCACCAGATCCCACAACTAATAATGATTTTGGTAAAGCTTTTGGAGTCATGGCTTCGCGGTAAGTCCAGATTGATTCGCCATCTGGCTCCATTCCTGGAATTACTCTTGCTCTTGCGCCAGTTGCGATTATGAAATTAGCCGCTTCAACTTGTGCCAATTCTTTGTTATCTTTACTTACAGAGATTTTTTTATTGCTGATAAATTTAGCAAAACCATCAACCACTTCAATTTTATTTTTCTTCATCAAGCCAGCAATTCCGCCGCTTAATTTTTTAGAAACACCGCGAGATCTTTCAATAATTTTAGCGAAATCAAATTTAACTTCTTTGGCGCTAAAGCCATATTCATCTAAATTGTGCAAAAGATGATTAACTTCAGAAGATTTTAAAAGCGCTTTAGTTGGAATACAGCCCCAATTTAAGCAGATTCCGCCTAAGTGATTTGCCTCAACAATACCAACCTTTAAACCAAGTTGAGCGGCACGAATTGCAGCAACATATCCACCCGGACCAGCGCCAATTACACAAAGATCGAATTTTTTTGTTTCAACTGTCATAAGTTTTTCCTAGAATTTTTTTTATAAGTGTCAAAGATGAAGCGCATAACCTATTTATCAGTTTCAAAACATCAATATTTTTTAAAATGAGCGCAGATATAGAAAATTTATTTAACCAAATTCAGACCTCCTTAGAGTTGGTTAAGAGGTGTCTTTGAGCCTGAAAAATTACAAATAGAATTAGCGGCGCTTACAGTTAAATCAGAAGACCCAGAATTGTGGAATGATAAAGTTGCGGCGCAAAAAACTTTAAAAGAAAAATCTGTAATAGAAGAAAAATTGAATCAATTTTTTTTCGTGGAAAATGGTTTGAAAGATAATCGTGAATATTTTGAATTAGCCAAAGACGAAGGTGATGTGCAGCTAATTAAAGATATTGAAAAAAAACTTACCGAATTAAAAATTTTCATCGATAAATTTGAAATTGAGTGTTTATTTTCTGGTGAGAATGATTTGAATGATTGCTTTCTTGATATCAATGCTGGCGCTGGTGGAACTGATTCTTGTGATTTTGCTGAAATGTTACTTCGCATGTATGATCGCTTTGCCCAAAGACATAAATTTAAAAGCGAAATTATTAGTGCTTTAGATGGCGAAGAGGCGGGAATGAAATCGGCAACTTTAAAAATTTCGGGGAAATTTGCTTTTGGTTGGCTCCGATCAGAAATTGGCGTGCATCGTTTGGTGCGCATTTCACCTTTTAATGCCAATGATAAAAGGCAAACCAGTTTTGCTTCAGTGTGGGTTTATCCGCAAATTGATGATGAAATTGAAATTGCAGTTGAAGATAAGGACTTGCGAATTGATACTTATCGAGCTTCTGGCGCTGGTGGTCAGCATGTCAATAAAACTGATTCTGCAGTTAGAATTACACATTTGCCGACGAATACTGTGGCGCAATGCCAATCTGATCGTTCGCAATTAAGAAACAGAGTTACGGCGATGAACATGCTAAAATCAAAGCTTTATGAGCTTGAAATTAGAAAAAGAAAAGAGGCGCAAGAATCATCAGAATCGATTAAAACAGATAATAGCTGGGGACATCAAATTCGCTCTTATGTCTTGCATCCTTACCAAATGGTGAAAGATTTGCGTACTGGATTTGAAACTGGAAATACTGCCGTGGTGCTTGATGGTGAGTTGGATGGGTTTATTAAGGCAGCTTTGACGGAAAAAACTGAAAAATAAAAAAATCTTTGAAACTTAAATTAACAAAAAGAGAACAATAAAATATAAAAAGCATGTCTTACATAGTTTATATTGACGAATCTGGTGACGAGGGATTTAAAGATAGCAGCTCTCAGTATTTTGGCTTTGGAGCAATTATAATAAAAAAGGAAAACGATTTAAAATTGCCAAGATTACAAAAAAGAATTTTAGGAGAAATTTCACAAAGCAAGAGCAAGCCACTTAGGAATATACATTTTGCTAGTTTAAAACATGAGCAGCGTAAATACATATGTGATTCTTTTGTTAGAGAAAAATTGCCAATACGGGCATTCGTAGTAATTTCAGATAAAAGCAAAATCTCGGATCAATTAACTAAAGAGTTTGATCAAGAAAAATTCAAACTATTCAACTATTTAGCGCGACATTTATTGGAAAGAATTTCTTGGTTTGTTAGGGATCATAGAGACAATGCAAACGAAACTGCAGAAGTTATATTCTCAAATAGAAAGCAGCTAAAACTCGAAAAGGTTCAAGAATATTTTGACTCCTTAAAAAATAATAGCTCTTGTAAAATTGAATGGTCTGCTTTTGGTCAAGTTCGTGTTGTAAATCACGATCAACTCGCTGGACTTCAATTTGCCGATGTATTTGCTACATCATTCAGGCATTATGCTTTTGAAGGATTAAAATTAGGAGTAGATACTGGGTATGCTAGAGCATTAAAACCGTTCTTGTACAAAAGAAATGGGTTGGTGGAAAACTATGGATTAAAAACTAGGGGAATAAATTCAGAGTTTCTTCATCAAGAAACTAAAGAAATGTTAGTAAAGGATTTTGAATTTACATTTAAAAATCAAAAGGGTTAGCCCCTAGACCGAGTTTGCTATTTTATTAGCCTGCAATCCCTACGGATGCCACGGTTCGTCTTGTTAGACCTGACTCTAGCGAGTGCTAACCCCAATCTAATTATATTTCAAAATATCTTTCAAGTCAAGAATTTTGACTTTGAGACTTTATTAATACAAAATCTAGAAAATTTTATGCGTTGTCCATTTTGTGCTAGTGTTGAAACTCAGGTTAAAGATAGTCGTATTTCTGACGATGGTGAATCGGTGAAGAGGCGTAGATATTGTGCTGCTTGTGATTCTCGATTTACAACTTTTGAGCGCGTGCAATTGCGGGAAGTTTTGGTGATTAAGAAGAATGGCGAGAAGAAAATTTTTGATCCAGAAAAGTTGAAAAAGTCGATTGAAATGTCGGTGAGAAAAAGACCGGTTTCAGAATTACAGGTGGAAAAATTGGTGAATAATATTGTTAGACAATTGGAAATGGAAAGTGAGACGGAGGTTGCTTCGTCAAAGATTGGCGAGATTGTAATGGCGTCGCTGGAAAAATTGGATAAGGTGGCGTTTGTAAGATTTGCTTCGGTGTATAAAAATTTTGAGAAGCCAGATGATTTTCAGAAATTTATTAAGCAGATTGTAAAATGATTTTGACTGCAACTGTCATCCTTGATGCGTAGCATTGAGGATCTTGCGAGTTTGAGACTTAAAATGTCTGAGATCCTCGGCTCTTCAAGCCAAGGATGACGAGTTTTTTAGATAAATAAGAAAATATAAATGACAAAAAAAGTTAACATTATCGAAGCTTTAGAATTTTACTGCGACAATGGTTTAGAAGAAATAATTTCTGAAAAGCCGCAAAATTATTTTGCCCAAAAAGATGTTGTGAAAAAGAAAGTTATTGCAAAAACTGCTAATGATTTTTCTCAAAAAATCAGCAATTCTGTTCCAGAAAAAGTTGAAATTAAAACAGCAGAAAAAACTCAAATTTCTTTTGTAAAACCAATATTTTCAACATCTGAAGCTCTTTCAACTTTGGCGCAAAAATCTCAACAAAATAACCAAGATATGGCAATTGTGAAAAAAGTTTCAGAACAAGATTCTATTCAAAATTCAATTCAGGGGGATCAAAAATTTATCTCATTAAACGAAATTGTGGCCAAGGCAAAAAAACTTGCTGGAAATTCAAAAACATTGGCTGAATTGCGCAGCGCTATAGAAAATTTTGATGGCTGTAATTTGAAGAAAATGGCAACTAATACAGTTTTTTGTGATGGAAATCCAAATTCTAAAATGATGGTAATTGGTGAAGCTCCTGGGAACCATGAGGATTTGCAGGGTATTCCGTTTTGTGGAGATTCAGGAAAGGTTTTGGATGGTATGTTTCGTGCCATCAATATGACTCGCGAAAATTTTTATATCACTAATGTAATTTTTTGGCGACCACCCGGAAATCGTCGCCCCACAGATGAAGAATTGGCAATTTGTAGACCTTTTGTAGAGCGACATATTGAATTGGTAAATCCAGAAGTGTTGGTTTTAGTTGGCGCAACTTCAATGACGGCTTTGCTTGGAATTACTGAGCCAATCAGTAATATCAGAGGGAAGTTTATGGATTTTTCACCAAAATTTTTATCTCGTACCATTAAAACTTTTACAGTATTTCACCCATCATATTTGATGCGCCAATCCGCCAAAAAAAGATTGGCATGGATTGATATGCTTAACTTAGAAAAATTCTTACAGCAATTTTAATTATGAAAAAACAGTCTTTATTACCAGTTGGATTTTATGATTTGCTTTTTGATGAGGCAGAAAAAAATCACAATAATATTAATAACGCTTTGGATATATTTTTGAAGTCTGGATATCGCTTGATTAAAACTCCTTTGGTAGAATTTGAGAATAGTTTTTTACAACAAAAATCACAAAATTATTTTCAAACTATTGATGTAATTTCAGGAGAAAGTGTGGTTTTTAGAAACGACATCACGCCACAAATCTCAAGGCTTTTGGGCAGTCGTTTACAAGAAGAAAAGCTGCCTTTAAAGCTTTGTTATGTTGGTGATGTGCTTTGTTCTAAAAGTGAAGATTTATATAAAGATCGCCAACAAACCCAAGTGGGAGTTGAGATTATTGGCTGTGATGCGGAAAAGTCTAATTTTGAAATTATTGAAATTTTGCTGAAAGTGCTAAAAGAAATAATGAATAAAAGCCAAGAAAAAAATTTATTGATTGAGTTTTCTTTGCCGAATTTTTTAGAGATTTTTTTGAGTGAAATTGAGGTGGAAAATAAAGAAGAATTGCGTAAGGCGATTGTTCAAAAAAATATTTCTGCGGTTAAGAAATTGGCGGGTAAAAATGGCGAAATAATTAGTAAAATTATGCTTTCGAATAATTTATGTTCACATCTTGATCTGGTTAATGTTGTTAAAAAAATGGATTCCCGCCTTTGTGGGAATGACAAGGGAAGAAGCTGGAATGACAAGGGCGGCGGCAGGAATGACGGGGGATGTGTGGTTAGCGAAATAAAGAAAGCACAAAAAATTTCTGATTTTTTAGCTAAGAATTTTTCTGAAATAAAAGTTTGTTTTGATTTGTTTGGAGATAATGAGTTTTCTTATCATGATGGTTTTGCTTTTAATGTTTTTTGTGGGGGTTTTTCTTATCCAATTGCAAGAGGTGGAAGATATAAAATTCTTAGTAAGAATAAAGAGGTGGATGCGATTGGGGCTACGATTTATATGAATAGATTGCGGAAGGTTGGTTAATAAAATTTTCTAAACCGTCGGTTGAGCGTAGTTGAAACCATCGGAAGATTCCTGCTGCTGACTTAAATCACGGCAAGAACCTTCCGATGGTTTCAACTACGCTCAACCGACGGTTAAATTTTTAGAAACTAGTTCCAAAGCTAAATCTAAATGCTTGCGTACGGTCAAATTGTTCTTTTTTAGCAATGCGAGAGAAGTCTAAACGAATTGGTCCCATTGGAGAAGACCATGCGATACTTAAGCCATAAGATGATCTTAAAGATCCTGTATCTGCAACAGGTAAGCCAGTTTTGTTAACCTCATCAACTCCTTTTACTGTGCCGTTATCACTAAATAAAATACCGTTAATTCCCAATTCTTTTGGCAATCCTAAAGGGAATCTAAACTCTGCAGTTCCAACATAATAAACATTACCACCAACCACATCTCCGCCAGCCACTGTTGAAGTTCCTATTGTTCTTGGGCCTAAACCAGCATATTGGAAGCCCCTGAAAGTGTTGCCACCTAAGAAGAAGCCAAAGTTACTGCGAACATCTTGACCATTTCCATCAATTGCGCCACCACGCATTAAGAATTTTAAAATATAATCTTCGGTGAAAGTTGGTAAGTAATATCCAGCAGATCCTTCATATTTAACATTTTTTACTGTGCCGCCAAGTCCAGCGTAGTCTTGAGATGCTGATACATAATAGCCATTCTTGGGATCGATACGATTATCTCTTTTGTCGTAAAAGAAAGTTTGTCCAATTGCGGAAGTTGTGAAACTGCCTTGTAAATTTTTAATATTTTGTGAGGCGTTTTCACTAATATTGCTGACAGTTTGATTGCTGTAAGAATAGCGAATTTGATGTTTTAAAAATTCAGTCATTGAATAATCTCCGCGGAAAACCACTCCGTCAGAGCTTTGGTCGTAAACCAAAGTTGCCAATTTGCTTAACTCATATTTAGAAATATCAAAACCCACATCAATGGAACGGTCCATGAAATAAGGTTTGGTATAGTTAATTTCGGCAGTAGAGCGCAAAGATGATTTTTGTAAATTTAAGCCTAATTCTTGACCAGTTCCAAAAAGATTTCTTTCTTTAATTCCAATATTGGCAGTGGCTTTATCGAATGTAGAATAGCCAATTCCCAGATTTAATTCTCCAGTTTTTTTCTCTTTAATTTCAATGGTAATGTCAATTTTATCGGAATTCATTCCTGAATTAGCTAATCTTTTATTGTTGAATTCAACTTTTTCAAAGAATCCTAAATTTTGTAATCTTTGTTTAGAGCGATTAATTTTAGTGATGTTGTAAGGGTCGCCTTCGCGGAATCTTAATTCTCTTCTGATAACCTCATCCATAGTTCTGGTATTGCCAATAATAGTGATTTTATTGATGTAAATTGGCGGTGTTTCGCTAATTACAAAATCTACATCAATAATTTTAGATTCTTTATTGCGCTTTAAAACTGGCTCTATTTGGGCAAAGGCGTAAGATTTTTGTGACATAACTTCCACCATTTTATCAATGGTTTTGTCAATCAATTCTGAATTGTAAACTTTGCCTTCTTTAATCAAAATTTCTTTGTTTAAAATTGAAGCATCAAACTTCTCTATGTGGTTGATAACATTGATTTCACCAAGCTTATATTTAATGCCTTCTTCAAGCAAAAAAGACACAAAAAACTTATCTTTATTTGGCGAAATTTGGGCTATTGAAGAAATCGCAGCAAAGTCAGCATAACCTTTTGAGCCATAAAAACGGCGTAATTTTTCTTTATCAAACTCAATTCTGTCGGAATCGTAAGAGTCAGCAGAGGAGAAAAATTTATACCATTTTGATTTTTGAGTGGAGGTTTCATCAAGCAAATTTTGGTCAGAGAAGTTGTTATTTCCAACAAAATAAATATTAGAAATTTTAGCTTTTTTGCCTTCAAAAATTTCAAAAATTAATTCAATTCTATTTTGATCTTTTTGAATAATTTTTGGTTCAATTTTAGTTAAGAAACGCCCTGATTTAAGATAGATTTCGTTAATTCTTTTAATGTCGTATTGTAGTTTTGATTTTGTAAAAATGCTGCGTTTTTTAAGGCTGATTTCGCTTTGTAAAGCATCGTCTTCAAGTTTTTTGTTTCCAATGAATTTGACTTCACTAATGATGGGATTTTCTGTTACTTCAATGACAATTTCAGCAGCTCTTTTTTCAGATGTTTGAGAAATTTCTTGAGGATAAATTTTGACATCTGAGAAGAGATCGGATTGGTAAAGATTTTTTAAAGATTCATCAATTTGTTTTTGTGATAAATTGGCATTTGATTTTACCAAATAAGATAAAATTGTATCTCTATCAACCCGCTCATTTCCTTTGATAACAATAGATAATTCGCTGGAGTTTTCTTCGGCCAATGAAGGGAAGTTAAGTAAAAAAAGAGATGCAAAAAGCGATATAAATATGGCGATAAAATTGGTTTTTATGGTGGAATTTTTATGCATTATTTGGAGGTTTGGTTATGAAATTAATCACACCTTTGTCATCCCCGCGAAGGCAGGGATCCATTGTTAATCTTGAAGATTCTGGATCCCCGCCTTCGCGGGGATGACAAGATGGAGTTTGGAAATGAAGCTTGAACGATAACTAAGGCTTTTTGATTTTCAATACTGCAAAATTTATTAATTTTAAAATTAATAAATATCGGATGATTTAAGAAATATAAAAATTGTTAGCTCTTAATAATTCAAAAGAAAAATTGACTTCTAAATATAAATAAAAATAATGCGCGCCAAGTCGGTACCCGATTTTTGATGGCGATATATCTGCCTAGTTTTTAAGTGAAACCCTTATTGCTAGTTAATTATAAAATAATTTTGCGGTTATGTTGCGAATTCTGCTTATCACAATTTACTTCTTATTTCCCGTTAATCAGGCTTCGGCTTTTGGTATGAAAGCTTCTTCCAGAAGCTATATTAGCGTTGTTGGATCTTCCACTGTTTATCCTTTTACCGCTGTAATTGCTGAAGAATTTGGTCGCGTTGCCAAATCAAAAAATCCTCAATCTAAAACCCCAATTGTTGAATCTACTGGAACTGGTGGTGGTTTTAAATTATTCTGTTCTGGCGTTGGTTATAACTATCCTGATTTTTCTAATGCTTCACGCCGCATTGAAAAAAGCGAAATCAAAAAATGTAATGAAAATGGTGTGCAAGGAATTGGCGAAATTAAAATTGGTTACGATGGAATTGTTTTAGCTAATTCAGTTGCTGGCATAAAATATGGTCTAACCAAAAAACAAATTTTTCTTGCTTTGGCTGAAGAAATTCCTGATGAAAAAACGGGTAAATTAATAAAAAATAATTATCAGAAATGGAGCGATATTGATGCAAAATTACCTAAAATTGATATTGCGGTTTATGGTCCGCCATCAACTTCAGGAACCAGAGATGCCTTTGTAGAATTGGTGATGGAAGAGCCATGTATGGCAATTGAACAATTCACCGCCACTTATGCAGATAAAGCAGTTAGAAAGAAAAAATGTCACACTATTAGAAGTGATGGAAAATTTATTGAAGCGGGTGAAAATGATAATTTGATTGTGCAGAAATTAAAAAATGACAAAGATGCTTTGGGAATTTTTGGTTTTAGTTTTTTAGAAGAAAATCATGAAGTAATTCAAGCGGCGTTAATTAATGATGTAATGCCAAGCTTTGATAATATTGTCTCTGGCGCCTATCCAGTTTCTCGTCCACTTTTCATTTATTTTAAAAAAGAACATTTCAATTTAATTCCGCAAATGCGCGAATTTGTTAAAGAAATTATCAGCAAAGATACTATTGGCCCAGATGGCTATTTGCTGCAAAAAGGACTCATCCCACTAACTGATTTAGAACTTAAAAAAGTTGGGGATGAGGTGACTGATAGTTTGTAGGTATTTGCAAGCTGTCGGTTTAATGAATAGATCTGTTGTAAACTAACTTTCTAGAGGTTGGTTCTGCGATAGATTCCTTGTCTTTAATCACTAATTATCGTAACTAATTTATGGTATTCATACCTTTGGTAGTATTAGTTGTGTTATCTGTGATTATATAATCTAAAGATAGCGTAAGCTCTTTTCTTCATAAGAAAGATAAGGAGTTTATCTAAGTGATAACTTCTTATAAAGGCCCGTTACGAGATTCTTTTGAGAATTTTCGGGCGGGCTTTTATTTTGGATGATATAAAACTCACAATTGTCATCCTGAACGAAGTGAAGGATCTCTTTCAGTCTCATGAGATGTTTCGCTACACTCAACATGACAAGTGGATAATTCCCCCTTTTCTATCCACTTGCAATTAAGCCTTTAATCCTTAGAATATCCCGCTTTACAAAAATTCAATAAATCCTGAAAATTCCCCGAAAAACTATGGAAGAAAAATTCATCAAAGTTGTTGGCGCTAAAGAGCATAATTTGAAAAATGTTAGCATCGAAATTCCTAAAAATCAGTTGGTTGTGGTTACTGGTTTGAGTGGCTCTGGTAAGTCTTCTTTGGTGTTTGATACAATTTATGCTGAAGGACAAAGACGCTTTATTGAAAGCCTTTCTTCTTACGCCAGACAGTTTCTTGATATGCAAGATAAGCCAGATGTTGAATCAATTACTGGTCTTTCACCTTCAATTGCCATTGATCAGAAAACTACTTCACGCAATCCGCGTTCAACTGTTGGAACGGTTACTGAAATTTATGATCACTTCCGTTTACTTTTTGCCAGAATTGGTGTGCCTTATTCGCCTGCAACTGGCAAGCCAATTGAAAGCCAATCTTCATCTTTAATGGTGGAAAAAATTTTAGAATTACCAAAAAAATCTAAAATTTATTTATTAGCACCAATTGTTCGCGGTGGCAAGGGAGAGCATCGCAAAGAAATGATGGCGGTTAGAAAACAAGGTTTTCAGCGCATTAAAGTTGATGGTGAAGTTCATGATTTAAATGAAATTTTGCCAGTTTTAGATAAGAATAAAAAACATGATATTGAAGTTATCATAGATCGTGTGGTTGTTTCTGATGATCTTGGAAACAGGCTGGCTGATTCAGTTGAAACCGCTTTAAAAATTTCTGGTGGATTGCTTTTTGTAGAAATTGTGGCTCTTCCTGAAAAGTCAAAGTCAAAACATAAAGAAGGCGAAATTATAATTTTTAGTGAAAAATTTTCTTGCCCAATTTCTGGTTTTACAATTTCAGAAATTGAGCCGCGCATCTTCTCTTTCAACAGCCCGTATGGCGCTTGTAAATCTTGCGACGGACTTGGAACTGAATTTTATTTCAGCGAAGATTTGGTGGTGGAAGATGAAAATTTATCTTTAAGGCAAGGCGCAATTGCCGTGTGGCAAGGAATACAAGCGCGCTTTTATCAACAAGTTATGCAGGCATTATCTGAGAAATATAAATTCTCTTTAGATGTGCCTTTCAAAACTTTACCACAAGCGGTTAAAGATATAATTTTTTATGGAACTGGCGAAGAAGAGATCGAAATTAAATATGAAGATGGCTTAAAAGCTTTTAAAGTAAAAAAGCCTTTTGATGGCGTAATTACTAGCTTAAAAAAGAAATTTTCAGAAAGTGAAAGTGAATGGATGAGAGAAGAATTGGTTAAATTTCAAACTCTTAAAACTTGCGAATGTTGTTCGGGATATAGATTAAATGAACAAAGCCTTTCAATCAAAATTGCTGGTTTGCATATTGGTGAAGTTAGTAAAATGTCGGTAGAAAAATGTAAAGAGTGGTTTGAGAATTTGAATGAAAAATTAAATCCAACTCATCAGAAAATTGCTGAAAGAGTTTTAAAAGAAATTACCAGAAGATTAGGGTTTTTACAAAATGTTGGTTTGGAATATTTAACCATAAATCGTCAGGCTGGTACTTTGTCTGGTGGCGAAGCGCAAAGAATTCGTCTGGCATCACAAATTGGCTCTGGGCTTTCGGGAGTGCTTTATGTTTTGGATGAACCTTCAATTGGCTTACATCAATCTGATAACGATAAATTAATTTCTACATTAAAAAATCTGCGCGATCTAGGAAATTCGGTGATTGTAGTTGAGCATGATGAAGAAATGATGCGTGAAGCAGATTACTTGATTGATGTGGGAATTGGCGCTGGCGTTCATGGTGGCAGAATTATTGCTGAAGGTTTGCCAAAAGATGTTATTGCCAATCCAAAGAGCGTTACTGGTCAGTATTTGAGCGGCACTAAGCAAATTGATATTCCAAAATTCCGTCGCAAACCAGATCCAAAAAAGATGATTTCTTTGAAAGGTGCCACGGCGAATAATTTGAAAAATGTGACGCTAAATTTACCGCTAAAAATGTTTGCAGCAGTGTCGGGAATTTCTGGTGGTGGAAAATCAAGCTTGATCATCAAAACACTTTATCCGGCTTTAGATAAAATTGTGAATAAAGCTAAAGTAATGCCTGGTCCATATGAATCAATATCTGGCTCGCATTTAATTGATAAAATTATTGAGATTGATCAATCGGCAATTGGCAGAACTCCAAGATCAAATCCATGTACTTACATTGGCGCTTTTACATTCATTCGTGAATTTTATACCGCGCTTCCTGAGTCAAAAACTCGCGGTTATAAAGTTGGTAGATTTTCTTTTAATGTGAAGGGTGGTCGTTGTGAAACTTGCCAAGGCGATGGTTTGATTAAAATTGAAATGCATTTCTTGCCTGATGTTTATGTGAAATGCGAAACTTGCCACGGTAAGCGCTACAATCGCGAAACTTTAGAAATTAGATATAAAGACAAATCAATTTCTGATGTTTTAGAAATGACAGCGGAAGATGCGGCAAAATTTTTCTCAAATATGTCTCATATTCATGATAAGTTTAAAGCCTTGTGCGATGTGGGCTTGGGCTATATGAAAATTGGTCAAAGCGCTACAACTCTTTCTGGTGGTGAGGCGCAAAGAATTAAATTAGCTAAAGAATTAAGTAAAAAAGCTACGGGAGATACGCTTTATATTTTGGATGAACCTACAACAGGTCTGCATTTTGAAGATATTAGTAAACTTCTGAAAGTTTTGCATAAATTAGTTGATTCGGGAAATTCAATTTTAGTAATTGAGCATAACTTAGATGTTTTAAAAACGGCTGATTACATTATTGATATTGGACCTTACGGTGGTGAGAAGGGTGGATATATTGTGGCGGAAGGAACTCCTGAAGAAATTGCTAAGAATAAAAAATCGGTTACTGGTAAGTATTTAGGGAAGATTTTGAAATAGATTTTGTATATTGCGAAAGATTTTGCAAACCCGACCTTTTGTTTGCTAAAATATTAAGTTTTATAACTTTTATAATTTTAATAAACATAATACCAATTATCACAATTAACTATACATTTGAGCTTCATCTTTTTGGTCTAAAATTTAGAAAAAAAACCTTCTGTATATCCTGATACAGGCGGTTTTTCTTCTAAATTTTA
>Ga0214921_10000465_pt1 | contig 75143 bp, 71 predicted proteins | sample LL1505_MetaG_FD_177992 | JGI IMG/M metagenome (GOLD analysis project Ga0214921, IMG submission 177992) | Freshwater microbial communities from Lake Lanier, Atlanta, Georgia, United States - LL-1505 | ecosystem: Environmental > Aquatic > Freshwater > Lake | place: USA: Georgia | collected... | reverse complement strand
GCGATTACTTTGTGCCACTCCATCGTCGGGTCTCTAAAGCCCGCCAAGTCGAGGCCGATCTCTTTATCTCGATTCATGCCGATGCTTTCATTGAGCCCCGTGCAAGGGGGGCATCGGTCTTTGCCCTCTCGCAACAAGGGGCAACGAGCTCAACGGCGCGCTGGATGGCCAATAAAGAGAATTCCTCAGACTTAATTGGAGGCATCAATATCAAGGTCAAAGACAAGCAGGTGGCTCACCTACTTCTGGATATGTCGACTACTGCCCAGATTAATGATTCACTGAGGATGGGTAACTCGGTACTGCGCAATATTGGTGATTTTGCCCCCCTCCACAAGAATAAGGTGGAGCAGGCTGGCTTTGCGGTTCTCAAAGCCCCGGATATACCTTCTATCCTGATAGAAACAGCCTTTATTAGTAATCCCCAAGAAGAAAAAAGGCTCAATGACGAGGGTTACCAAGAGAGGATTGCCGAAGCCATCTTAGCGGGCATTAAGGACTATTTTTCTAAGAATCCCCCCATGGCAAGGCGTGGCTAATAGAGATGCCAAGGCCCCTAAAGAGGGGTTAGAGGGGGTTTCAACATCTTGCTATAATTTGAGGTTTGCTGGACCAAACGTTACCAAAAGTCTCTTTTTGACAGCAAGCAATCCAATAAAACCTTGGATCATTTTTGGCAGTGCCATGAAAATGGGACGGTAGCTCAGTCGGTAGAGCAGCGGACTTTTAATCCGTTGGTCGCGAGTTCGAATCTCGCCCGTCCTACCATTTTCAAAAGGTCCGTACCGGACGCAGAGTCTGCGCCCCTGAGATTGTGACAGCATCTCCAAATTTGCTAGATTTTATTAAGTTGCCTAAGTTTGCTACGTGACATTTATTTGAATGTATTTTTAATGCTTTCATAGGCATCTTAAAAAGATTTAGAAATTAAAAGCTAAACGTTAAAGCAGGTTAAAAGACTGGGGATTCTCGGTCGACATTAAGCTCCAGTCTTCTGGTGCTTAATGTTTTTCTTGGCTAGGGAAACTTCTAAACCCTACTAGGGGAAAAATGCAGCGCAGCGACTTAATGATCAGTATTTTTCTCTGAGCGGACTGGCTTCGTTTAGTGGGGCTATCGAGAGCAGTTTATCGCTATCTGCCGCTGCCTCGAAATGACGAAGAGCGGCTTAGAGCCGAGGTTATCCTTATGGCCAGCACCTATGGCAGATAGGGTTATCGATTGATTACCGACATGATGCGTAACGCTGGTTGGGGTCAGGCAACTACCGCACAGGCGACGCGTATCTGGTGGCAAGAAGGTTTGAAGATCCAGATAAAGCAACCTTCTAGAGGCAAACTGTGGCTCTCCGATGGCAGCTGCCTAAGATTAAGAGTGACTGCCCCTAACCATGTGTGGAGTTATGTATCAGGAATTTCCTTTGGTCACTTTGTCTTAATTAGAGATGCTTATGGGGGCAAGGTATGCATGCTCACCCTAATCGATGAGCTCAGCAGAAGTTGCCTAACCGTCCTCTGCGCCAGAAGGATTTGATCCGTTTAGGAAATTGAACAGCTCGCGAACGCCATAAACATCCGGTAACCTAATGCAAATCTTCAGTAATAATAGTTCGGAGTTTATTGCCCAAAAACTACGTAGTTGGTTATCTAGTGTGGGCGTCAAAATCGCCTACATTGAACAGAGTAGTCCCTGAAAGAATGGCTTTCGTTAAAGCTTTAGCGGCGCCTTTAGGGACAATCTCTTTACAAGAGAATCATTTATAGTATTAAAGTAGGCCAGATCTTCATGGGGGAAAGGGTCAGGCAAATGACCAAAGAAAATCCCTTTAGGGACACCCATGTCAGGCCGCATAGAGCGTTAGGTTACAGGCCACCGGCATCCAAAACCAAAGTTCCCCAATTGATACTACAGTTGTACTTGGCTGCCTCAGATGGTGATAAACGGCTTGCCTCTTGCAATACTCAAACAATCAAAATGTATTAAAAAAACTCGCCTCATACCCGCTAAATAAGTTATTGGACTTATTGCTCCTAAAATCACTTAGTTTGAAAACTACAAGGCAGCTTAAAACTAAATAGCTATCTTTCGTTTTTAATTTCCTTAACATTGATACCCAATCTTCTTGAATCAAGACTAATGCCAAAATTTTTAGGGGTGAAGCAGCTGGAAAGTTTTAATGTAAACAGTAATGGCTTTTTACTGGTTTTATCATTACTAACAAAGTCAAAAGTTACAAATTGGAGTCCATTATGATTTGTAAGGATAGATTTTTTTTCAAGAGACCCGCTTCCATCTTGAATTATTTCGAAATCAACTTTCAATGGGGCAAAAAAAATATCTGGCCTGAGCGGATCAAATTCTATAGAGCGAATAGCGGTTCCGGTCAATAAATTCAACTCATATCTACCCGATGTCCATCCGTCAATCGAAAGATCTCTTTGAATATAACAAAGCTGCCCATACCTAAACGGATAGCGATCAAAAGATTTTGAAAATTCTTTACCAAAAAAAAACAGTGCTGATGATGCGAGCAGTGCAAAAAACCAAAATACCACTCTATTGGTTCGTAAATAACTAAATCTAGTTGGTAGCAAGGTTGCATACAGCAATGCAATAAAAACTGATGCAAGCAAAAAATTTTCCCTTACCAAAAAGGAATGCGCAAAAATATTTCCCAAAAAAAGGGCCAATAAACCAAATAATGCTGGATGTGCATTATTTTGATTTACTGCTCTAATTATTGGAACAATAATTGCAACTACAAATATAACTCCACCGACCATGCCAGTTTCTGCCAAAGTCTGAAGAAAATAATTATGGGCATTTTCTCCACCGAGTCTAAGGAGGCTAGGTGATGCCGTTAACTGCTCGAATATTGAATTTCTATAAAAACTACCTACACCTACCCCGGACAGCGGAAAGAAATAAAGCATTCTCAAGGCGGCCCTAAAAAACTCTGGTCGCTCCCCCAGCGCAATACTCAACTCATTAAATTTAGAAAGTTCTCGATCGCTTAACTCTAACAATAGCTGGAACATCCAAGAGGACCTACTAATGCTACCCAATACAGAATTATTAAATCCATTTAAATCTGTTTTATAAAAAATTGCTAACTCATACCATGCGATAGTAAAACTGAAAGTAAGCAATATTAATGTAGATAACAAGTAATAGAATTGCGTTCTATTATTACGCCAGCGATCAATAAAAAATAAAGCCAATAAAACAATTACTCCTATGATTAACGATGATCTAGACTTACTAAAAATCAAACCAATAAAAGACAGTAGGATTATTAAATTAATAATACGCAGTTCATAATTCCCAACTATAAATTTTTTGTAGCCAAAAAGTCCAACCAGTCCCAATAACATTAATCCTGCGAATGAATGTAAGTCTGGTTGAAATGCAAATGCAGGAATACCTAATAAATCAGCTCTAAAGCCTAATCCACCTCCAACTCCTGAGATTGACTGCACTGACGCCCATATTACTGATAAAAATAAAGCTGCCAGTATTGGTCTAAATACAATTGAATTTCTATTGTCTATTGATCGTAGAAAAGGCATCATGAAAGCAATTAATATCGCAGCCAATCCATAAATCAAACAATCATGAATAGGGCGGAAATCATCATGCCAACCAGACGTCCTAAAATTTAGGATATTAAAAATAATGCCATAAGTTGAAGTTGAAACCCCTGATTGCCATAAATTACGAACTATAGTGAGGCAGCCGTAAGCCACAATAAAAATTAAAGACAACGATAATTGCCAAGGTAATTCAGGCCTAATGCAATCGAGAGATTTAACGAATAATTTTTGCCAAAGATATCGTATCTTAAGGGCCAGAATAAGCCCTAAAGTTAATTCAAAGCCAATAGAATCAAACCTTATTAATGCAATATCAAAAAATTCTGAAATTTGATGGGATAACCCAGGTACGATTGGTAAGGCAAATATGAACAGACCTATTCCATTGTAAATAGAACTTAAAGTTGTAAAAAAAATTATGAAGAATATTAAAGTTGGTAATGTGAATCCATTTTCATATATAGATATAAGAAGGTTAATCAGTAAAATTAAAATGCACAGATATGAAATGGATAAACCTAAATTCGATACGTGTTTTTGAACTTTATCAACCCATACAGACTTTTCGTTAGAGTTAAGTAATGAATTAGTCACTTTTTAATTTACAAAATTAAATCAGGTAGAGGGTCAGTAGATTTTGCAAGATGCACCCAATCCACAATTTCAGAATTTGGCTTATACCCATCGACTAACTGCAATAACAACTTACGAGAGTCTATAATATTATCGGCTGCTAAATACTGCTCAAGTCTTTCTAAATGAATCTTCATCTCAGGCCATACAATAAATACCTCTTGCGCCTTCATAATTTTGGGATGCATTGTTTTTTGATGGCTGTCACCAATCAATAATTCCTCATAAAGCTTTTCCCCAGGCCTTAATCCCGTGATATGAATTTCTATATCGCCATGTGGATTAGCTACGTTCCTCACCGATAGGCCATTCAATTCAATCATTTTATGGGCCAAGTCAGCAATGCGAATAGGGTCGCCCATATCTAAAACAAATACTTCACCACCCTCTGCCATTGCTCCAGCTTGGATTACAAGTTGAGCTGCTTCCGGAATGGTCATAAAAAAACGAGTTATATCCGGGTCTGTCAGGGTGATTGGACCACCCGCTTTAATTTGTGAGCTAAACATAGGCACAACAGAGCCGGAAGATCCCAAAACATTGCCAAAACGTACCATTGAAAAATTGGTTACCGAACCAGGAATAGCGTTACAAGCAAGCGCCTGCAATATCATCTCGGACATACGCTTACTGGCGCCCATGATATTTGTTGGGCGAACCGCCTTATCAGTACTAATAAGTACAAAATTACTAACACCATGTGTTGCGCATAATTTTGCACAATTAAGCGTACCTAAAATATTGTTCTTCATGCCCTCAATTGGATTATGCTCAACTAAGGGGACGTGTTTATATGCAGCTGCGTGATAAACGATGTGAGGCATCCAGGTGCAAATTATTTTTGACATGCGTTCTTCGTTTTGAATAGACGCCAGCAAGGGAACGCATTTAATATTAAATCCATTGCTAGCGATGATTTTTTTTAATTCCTCATGGATTGAATACAGTGCAAATTCGCTACGTTCAACCAACAATAAAGTAGACGGATTAAATTGAACAATCTGACGGCATAATTCGCTACCAATTGAGCCACCAGCCCCGGTGACCAAAATCGTTTTGCCGCGCGTATTCTTATTCAGCAAGATCAAGTTCGGCGGCACAGCATCGCGCCCAAGAAGATCATCAATATCTAAATCTCTGAGATCGCTCGTCTTTAACTTTCCAGAAGTGAGATCTCCTAGAGCTGGCAGTGTTCTGACTCTCAACGTATAAGGCTGAAGCCCAGCCAAGATGACACCCCTAACAATATGATTTACAGAAGGCAATGCCAATAAGACATCCGTTACCTCATGTTTTGCTATCACTGTAGGTAAATCATCCTGATCATATACAGTCAATCCATTGATGGAATTGTTGTGCAATGTTGGGTCATCATCCAAAAATCCAACCACTAAGATATCTTCACTCTGAGCTAATGCGCTGGCAAGTTGTCGACCAGAAGAGCCGGCACCATAAATCAAAGCGCGTGGCAAACTCATTCTTTCAGCTCGACTAAATTCTGCATTTCGCAGCAAATAACGGGCAAATAAACGACTAGCAACGATTCCAATCAGTAGCAAGATGGGCTGAATAATGCCAATCGTACGCGGAACACCTTGAACCCCAAAGATCACAAATAGGCCGATGAAAATGAAGCCATAAACTACCAAAGCCCTGGTAATTCCTCCTAGGGCGGCTAAGCCAGTATGTCTAAATATAGTGCGGTATAAACCGAACACGTAAAAAATAGGGATAGCAGTCGCAATAGAGACTGCAACAACCCACCATTGATTATTTGACAGACTACCCCATTGGTCTAGTCGCAATCCAAAGGCTAACCATACCGTGTAGATACAGGTAACAACATCAGTAGCAATAGCAATGATTTGCTTAAGAAACCTAGGGAAACCAATTGCAAACCTAGTGGCTCTATTAATTAGCATCTTGAGTCAGTACTTAGTAATCCATAAAACAATGAGTCATGCCAAAGTCCATTAGCCCAATGAGTCTCACGATGGCGCCCATCCAAAGTGAATCCCAATTGATCAAAAAAAGCTTTTTTAGGGTCGTCAAATGCATAAATTTCTGACCACAGCCGATGAAGGCCTAGCTCTTCAAAACCATAGCGAATCAATACCTTTGCTGCGTCGGGCGCAAACTTTTCGTCAATGTACAAATCATCTGCGCCAATATAGATTGAAAAATCAGCGGTACGGTTGACCCAATCGATATAACAAAGTCCGCAAGCACCCAATAAACGATCACTCGATAAATCAATAATGGAGAACATCTTGATGGTTGGGTCACCATTTACTTTCTCATCAAACCAGCGCCGTTGTTGCTCAGTATTGAGCTCGCGATATTCACGGAAATACTGACGAAACTCAGGCTTATTGCGCCACTCCAATAGCTGCGGCAAATCAGCAAGCTCTATAGCACGTAAGCCAACATGTTTTCCAGATAACATCATTATTCCAAATCACTTTTAAGTAGAAATTCTCCGCGCTTGCGACCATGAAGCATCTTCTTGCCAATAGCAGTTACTAGCTCATAGGGCTTAAAAGAGTTATCCTGAACGGGTCTTAATGCCTCCACATCAGCTGCAGATAAGATTTCACCAACACTAATATCTCGAGTTAGATACAAGCAACGTTGTTGCAAGCTAGCAGTTTGAGTTTCATTAGGTTCCACCCTCTTGATGCCATCCCCGAGAGCGTTTTCCAATTCTCTACTACGGTCAACCATTTCACGCCATGTCTTGGGCGTCATCGAGAAACCATGGTCAGGGCCCACTCTTAAGACATCATCAGTAAAGTGCTTTTCCACTACTCGGGCACCTAAAGCAATGGCGCCCAATACTGTCGCATGACCAGGTGAGTGATCTGATAAACCCAATATCATTTCTGGATATTTGATGGCGTAAGACCTCAAAACATTTAAATTAATAAATTTGAAATTCTCTAAAGAGCCCGTGTAGTTCGTATTACATTGCATGAGCACTAGCTGTCGATTGTGCTGCAGTGCTGCAGCTACTGCCCTTTCTACATCAGCAAGATTGCTAGCGCCTGAAGCAATAAATAATGGCTTATTTCTTTTGGCCACATACTCAATAAATTCAATCCAAGTGATGTCGCCTGAACCAATCTTATAAGCTGGTAAATGCGGATCCAACTCATCTACAGCATCAGTATCATAAGGGGTAGTAATGAAATCAATTTTAGCTTGCGCAGCGGTTTGAATTAATTCTTGATTCCATTCACGATTACATTCGTAGTCCTGGAAAACCTCAAATACAGATTTTTTCCAACTGGCTTGATGGCTCTGTTGCGAGCCAAGCGATTTAAAACCTAAATCGCTCACAATTTTTTCCGCTTTAAAATGCTGAAACTTAGCGGCATCAGCACCCGCCTCTTTAGCCAACCATATCAGAGCCTTGGCTCTTTCTAAATCACCATCATGGTTTGCAGCAATGTCTGCTATGAAATAGCTAGGCTGATCGATGGAGATCGATCGACCGTTAACACTAATAGAACTATCGTATTGCATTTAATCTTTCCCTATATTCCCGAGCCAGCTCAGCAATGACCTCATCCATTATTGGTAACGGATAACCTAAAATTGCCTCTGCTTTTGAAACATCTAAACCCAGACTGTCGGCACGGAGAACACCCCCGACAGAGTGAACACTACCAAAAGTGCAGCAAGAAACAGGTAATTCCAGTTGATGGGCTAATTTTAATAAAAAATCAGCCTTGCTAGCGACTTCTCTAGCGGCTAAATTGAATATTCCTGAGGCATTTTTATCAATTAAATCAAACAGCGAGCCCGCAAAAGCCTGAACGTGAATGCTAGAGGTGAAAAAATCATCAAATAGGGTGACGGGAGATCCCTCAGATAGAGCGGTAATAGCCCACTCCACAAAGGTTGGCCTACCTATCCACCCCCGAAATCCCACTAAATTAGTGCGCAAAATAAGGCTATTTGGAGCGCTTTGAGCAAAAAGCTCCCCTTCATACTTACTTTTGGCATAGGCGTTTAAAAGCTGGACCTCGGCTTCCTCATCATGTAATCCCTCCCCATCACCACTGAAGTAGTGATCAGTGGAGATCTGAACCAACTTTGCATCATGCTTTTGGCAATAATTGGCTATATTCTTCACTGCTAAAGCATTGATTTCATGGGCGCGAGCAGGATTACGCTCACACTCGTCCAGATTTATCAAAGCTGCTGCATTGATGATGTATCTAGGTCGTAAATGACCCAGGGCATCCAAAAGCTTCTGAGTGTCCCGTATGTCCAAATTGATATCAGCTCCAGAGCGAGCGAGCCCATAGATTTGATGCCCCCTTTTGCAGGCCTCCGATCGAAGTGCCTGACCCAACAAGCCAGTGGAGCCGACAATCACTAGGGGGGCTGAATTGCCGTCAGAATGGGTGCTTAATGCGATCAATGGTATTTGCAAAAATGGAGTGGTAAAAATGTATTATGCCTATAATAATCAATTGGATAGAAAAATTTCCCAAGAACTGAATGATCGAAACCAAATAGAGACAGAAATCCCATTTTGAAAATACTTCTTACCGGCGCTACGGGATTTACCGGTCGTCACTTCAGCAATCTTGCAAAAGTCAGTAGCCATGAAATCGTCGCACTCCAAGCTAACTTGAATGACACTCTTGCCCTTGAAGCAGAAGTTAACCGAACTGCGCCTGATGCAGTATTGCATTTAGCGGGAAAAAGTTTTGTAGTGAGCAACGATGATCTACCCTATTACCAAGTTCATGTAATAGGGACCGTAAACCTTCTGAATGCCCTGAGTAAGCTCGCTAAAACCCCCCATAAAGTCGTCATCGCTAGCAGCGCAACAGTTTATGGAAATTATGCGTTTGAGCGTATCTCCGAGGATGAATCGGCTAAACCTATGGGGCACTATGCCGTCAGTAAGCTAGCAACTGAATTTTTAGCATTGAATTTTGCCGATCGTTTGCCAATCGTAATTACGCGCCCATTTACCTATACCGGTCCAGGGCAAAATAATCAGTTCGTGATCCCAAAAATTGTTGAGCATTTTGCGAAACGCTCGGCATACATTGAGTTGGGAAACTTAAATGTCGAACGAGAATTTAACGACGTCAGAATGATTAGCGAAGCATACTTGCGACTTTTGCATGATGGCAGGGCCGGCGAGATCTACAACCTATGCTCCGGCCAATCCCATACACTTCAGTCGGTCATTCAATTGCTTACAAATCTAACTGGTCACTCCATTGAAATTCGAGTAAATCCAGCTTTTGTAAGAAAAAATGAGGTTCACCGCATGTCTGGTAATCCCAGCAAAATCAATAGCCTATTTCTTACCCATAATTCCTCACTGAAGCAGTACTCATTGCAAGACACGCTTGAAGAAATGCTTAAAGCCTGTTAATTACTCAAGATGAGAACAATTGCCTTTGGAAGCACCAACCTTTATAAAGGTCTGCGTGATGGTGGAATTGACGGCATTGGACGCTACTGCCAGGCACTTACTGAAGAATTTCAAAAAGATACTGATCTTCAAATAAAGCCATTTGCTTTTGGCGAGCAACCCCCAAAAGACTCTATATTGTTACCAAACTTTTATTCACATGCGCTCACCGCTAGCCTGAAAAGCCTCGTCGGCCTCCAAGATCAACACTTTTCAGGTGTCGACCTCATTCATGCAACAGATCAATGGATGCCTCTCGTGAAGGATAGGCCCATCATTGCAACCGTGATGGATACTATACCTCTATCACACCCCCAATATATGAGATCTTCTTTTCGGAAACTCAAATCATTTTTTTGGAAGCAGCTAACCCGTAAAGCAGATCACATCATCACTATTTCGGAATTTTCTAAATCTGAGATTGCCAAGCACTTTAATTACCCCGAACAAAAAATCTCATCTATTGCACTTGGGGTTGAAGAGTCTTACCGCATTCCAATTTCACCGACCGAAATTAACGCCACTATCCAAAAGTTTGGATTGCCTGAAAAATTCTTTTTAGCCATTGGAACATTGCAACCACGCAAAAATATTACCGCCCTATTAAAGGCGCACTCTCATTTGCCCGCAGGGTTATCAAAGGAATTCCCAATCGTAATCGTAGGGCGCTCCGGGTGGGATGAGAATCAAGAAATTAAAGCTGCAATTCAGACGGCAAGCGCTAAAAGCGAATGTGTTTGGATTAACTACATCACCGAGTTTGAGAAGCGTTGCCTTTTACAAAGAGCTGTTGGCATGCTTTTTATTAGCCTATATGAAGGCTTTGGTTTACCAATTATCGAGGCATTTGCAAGCGGCACACCAGTCATTACATCAAACACCACCTCAATGCCCGAGGTTGCTGGTGATGCAGCACTCTTAGTAGATCCTAAAAATCTTGATCAAATCACTCACGCACTTCAATCGCTGATAGAAGATCAAGGCTTAATGGATTCACTCAAGGAAAAAGGTATTGCACGATCACGGCAGTACTCCTGGAAAAATACCGCAGAAGCAACGAAAAAGATTTACGAGAAATATTGTTAATAAATTTACCAAACTTCTAAAGAGAAGAAGATGAGCAATGATAGTTGGTGGGAACCAAAAAAACTTAAAGAAGCAGAAGAGAGAGCCAGGCAATCTGAGGATGCCGAATCTGTAGACGGTGATTTTGGGGCATACCGCAAAGCACTTTTAAAAGGCCTGCAAGGGTCTCATGCGGAAGATCATAATGATATCAATCCATTAATAAAGATTGATGCGCTATCTAGAGTGCTTCACATTAAAAACCCTTCCTCCATCCTAGATGTAGGCTGTGGTCTGGGTATTGCAACTGGAGCAATGGCTCAATACTTTCCAAGTGCAAAAGTGATGGGGGTTGATATCTCTGAAGATGCCATTGCTTATGCAAAATTACATTACCCAACGGCAGAATTTAAAGCTGTTGCAATCGCTCCGGAAATGCAGAGGCTGGGGTACTTTGAATACATATTCTGCTTTGAGTTTTATCCATTTACGAGAAATCGTGATGCTCAAGCACAAGCACAATACTTGGAGTGCCTAGCCGATCAACTAGCTCCTAATGGAAAAATTGTGATCTACCAAAAATGGAATGAGCCAAACTCACTTTCAGCAATATACAAAACGGTACAAACTTTATTGCCAAATCTTAAAATGAGCGTGCACTCAATGCCAACACCGAAGTTAGTTAACAAATTTCCTTACTGGCTTGCTTACGGTGCTGCGATATTGCTAAGCACTCTTCTTCGACGAGAAATTCTTAGAAGATATTTCGTTGTACAAAAAATTTCTTAATGCAAGTAAAAGCGCGAATTTTGATATGAAGGACTGAATAACTCAAGTTTCATACCTTCACCTTTGACAGAAACATTAACGACAGACCAAAAACTCTTTAAGGTAATTATTTGATCTTTTAATCGCTTAAACCCACATAAGAATGCATGGTATTCATGCATGGAGGAATTTAACTACCCCCATGCAGTAGTATTTAGCGACCTAAATACCATATAATATTACATCATCTCTTCCCATTTCCGGGATCACTTAAAAACCAAATCTGATTGAATAAAAATGTCTAAAGAAAAAAACTTAGTTCAGCAACATTACGATGCTTCTGCAGAAAATTACCACCTTCAGTACGAACGCGACCTTATATTCGATACAACCCGCGACTACCCAGCCAACTATTTTCGTCTTCACCTTCTGTTAAGTTCATTCATCAAAAATAACATTAAGCGAGTCGTTGAGATCGGGGTTGGCGAGGGTACGCCTCTCATTACACTCTCAAAAACTGGAATGGATGTATCGGGGATTGATATTAGCGAGGCCATGGTTTCAAAAGCAAAAGCCAATTTCAAGAAAAATAATCTTGATGAAAACAAAATTATTTGGGGTGACATTCAAGATCCAATAACCTATTCTCCAATCTTAAAAGGCGGGCAGTTTGACGCCTTGCTTGCCATGGGGGTTACTCCACATGTTAGAAACGATGAATATGTTCTTCGAAATATGAGTGATCTAGTAAAGCCTGGCGGAAGAGTGTTTATTGAATTCAGAAATAAGCTCTTTTCTCTTTTTACTTTTAATCGTCATACGTATGAATTTATTATGGATGATCTATTAAAAGATATAAGCCCAAAGCTAAAAAATCTTGTTGGAAAAGATCTACAAAAAAGACTGGAGATGGAATTACCCAAAAATAGAATGGTTGGGGAAAGTGCACATCTTGCGAACGACATTGAAAAAGATGACGTTCCTGGTTATGATGCGATTCTTTCTAAGTTTCATAATCCATTTGAAGTTCTTGATCTTTTCAAAAAATGTGGTTTTATTGATAGTAAACTTCTCTGGTATCACTACCATCCAGCTATGCCATTTTTAAGCAATGTTGATGAAGCGTTGTTCAGGGATGAGGCGCTCAAGCTTGAACATGATACAACAAATTGGCGTGGCCTATTTTTATGCTCCGCCTTTGTGGTTGAGGCAACAAAGCCATAATTGGACTCGATTAGTAAGTAAATCCGATGACAATCGGTCAAGACATGCATGATTTTGCGAAATTGCTTTGGCCAATAAACCGAAGCATTACGGGGGATGGCGTACGCGCAACTCTTGGCGAGATTAAAAAATTACTTCCTGACCTTGGGGTATCTGAAGTTAAAACTGGAACCACCGCATTTGATTGGGTAGTGCCACGTGAATGGCGCGTTAGAGATGCTTACATCATTACTCCAAGCGGCGAAAAAATATGTGATTTCAAAAAAAATAATTTGCATCTCGTGGGTTACAGCACCCCCATTTGCAGCGAATTAAGTCTTAAAGAATTACAAAACCACCTTCATTCCCAAGAAGATCAGCCAACTGCAATTCCTTACGTAACATCATTTTATCAAGAGCGCTGGGGATTCTGCATAAAACATGATGATCGAGTGAATCTTAAGGATGGAATCTACACAGTTTTTATTGACTCAGAACTATTCAATGGAAGTCTTACTTATGGCGAATTCATCATCAAAGGCGAATTATCTGAGGAAATTTTGATATCGACCTATGTATGCCATCCATCAATGGCCAACAACGAACTTTCGGGACCAGTAGTTGCGACTTTTATTGCAAAATGGTTGATTGAAAATCAAAAAAATAGATACACATACCGATTTATATTTATTCCAGAAACAATTGGATCGATCTTATATTTAAGCAAGAATAAAGATCACCTTAAAAAATTAGTTATTGCTGGCTTCGTGCTTACTTGTATTGGGGATAACAGAAATTACTCGTACCTACCCTCGCGAAATGGGTCCACGCTCAGCGACTACGCTGCTAAACATATTCTTAAATTTACGCACCCCCAATATAAATCCTATCACTGGTCAGACAGGGGCAGTGATGAAAGGCAATTTTGCTCTCCGGGAATTGATTTGCCTATTGCATCTATGATGAGGACTAAATATGGTACATACCCTGAATACCATACCTCACTAGATGACCTAGAGAATGTTGTAACTCCAGACGGACTTCAGGGGGGCTATAACATAATAAAAAATACTCTAATTGCCTTAGAAAAAAATCAATATCCCCTCATTAACACTTTTTGCGAACCTCACCTTGGGAAACGTGGACTCTACCCGACTCTATCCAAAAAAGGGAGTTGGGTAGATAGTGCCTTGATGATGGATCTTATAACTTGGTCTGATGGATCAAAATCATTACTTGAAATTGCCGAAATCTGCAATGTTCCAATCTGGGAACTTTATCCAATTATTGATAAACTATCTAGAAATAGTCTCCTTAAACTTTATAATAAGCCATCCCCATTTAATTGAATTTCAAAAAATTCGCCTTGAACAACTCCTTGTCACTATATTTAATATGGCCACCAATATACAAAAATTTAATTTAGCGTAAGTAGTTTTGAAGTGCATAATAAGTGCGACCGATTAACTCACGCATTACCATTTCATTTTGAGCCAAAGCACTTGCGCTGGGCAAAAAATCCATTGGGGTTATCTGATGATCTCTTGATCTCTGAAAATCTACTGGGTATGGAATTACATTAAATCCGGCCAACTCAAACAGCCGTCTCGATCTTTCCATGTGGTACGAAGAAGTCACCAATAAAATTCTAACTGGCATCTCATTGCCCCCTTTATTCAAAAGCTCAGCAACTGCCGCAGCCTCTTCAGCAGTATTGAGAACAGGCTTAGTGATCAAAATAGATTCTCTGGGTATACCTAATTGCATGGCAAATTCAGCGGATACCTCTCCTTCCGGTCTTGAGTTTGGCTCCCAAGGAGCCCAGCCCCCAGTAAAAACAAGTCTTGGTGCTTTTTTGGACTTAAAAAGTTCTACGCCCCCAAAGAAGCGATTGGCATCACCCCACTCACTAATCTGCGCTTTACCCGGAGCAATCTTGCGACCAGAACTCAACACCACAATAGCATCGGCATCAGAAGCTGTCTCAACTGCCACTCGCTCAGGATAGTCAGATTCAATCAACTCCACAGAAAACATACTAACCACTGGAGAGCTCGCAAGTAGCAAAGTAACTATTCCCACCCAAATGAAAGACTTGCGTTTTAGACAAGCACCAACAAGCAAAAAAGCAAGGATAATCCCGAGCGGCAATATAAAAACAGGCAAAATTTTATGGAGATAAATCATGAACAGATTTACTTGATCCACAGACTCTTATAAACCATCAAGACTTTTGAGCTAAGCGAAGCACATCTTTGATGACTACCTGTGTTTTGGTAATATTAGCATCGGTTAATGTTGGGTGTATTAACAGCATGATGCTCGTCTCGCCCAATTCTCTGGCAATAGGGAGGCGCTCTTTGGGCCGAAATACCGAACCATCAAAAGCTTTCTCTAAATAAACTTCAGAACAAGTACCCCCATAGCAAGGTACGCCTGCAAGATTAATAGCATCAATAACTTCCTCACGGTCCCAGCCTGCAGCCAGATTCTGGGGTTGCAAATAAAAATAAAACTTATACCTTGCATGTGTACAGGTATTTTTTAAAGCCCCATTACATCCATTACCCTCTTTGCAAGCGGAATTATCGCAGCCTGCACAGAGATACTGAGGCAATCTGACGATACCATTCTTGCCGGTAAATTCAGATAGAGCTTCATTTAAGAGACTGGCATTTGATAAACGCTTTTCAGTCCAGCCCAACATTCGTCTCAACTGTATCCGACCAATCGCAGCCTGCACCTCAAGCATGCGCCAGTTTGTTCCAAAACTATCATGCAGCCATCGATATCCAGGAGGATGCTGGCGCTCATAAACAGCTTCATAACTTTTTCCATGGTCTTTGTAGGCCCACATAGAGCGCCATAGTGACTCATCATTGGTGGTAACCATACCGCCCTCACCACCAGTGGTCATAATCTTGTCTTGGCAAAATGACCATGCGCCAACATGCCCGATAGAGCCAACGCTTCTACCTTTATAGCGAGCGCCATGCGCTTGAGCGCAATCTTCAATCACCTTGAATCCATGTTGACTCGATAAAGTCATGATTGCGTCCATGTCACAAGGCCATCCCGCTAAGTGAACGCAAATAACTGCTTTTGTTTTGGGAGTAATCACAGCTGCAATTGCGGCAGGGCTAATATTCCCCGACTCTGGATCAACATCAGCAAAGATGGGCGTTGCGCCAACACTGATAACACAAGATATGCTTGCAATAAAGGTGCGGGGAGTCACAATCACCTCATCGCCAGGTCCAATTCCTAGACCTTGGAGGGCTAAATCTAATGCAACTGTGCCATTGGCAAGCGTTATTGCGTACCTACTATCAGCCCAGATAGCAAATTCCTTTTCAAATTCTCGGCACTCATTTCCGGTCCAATAGTTCACTTTATTGGAAAGAATGACATTGGCTACAGCATCAGCCTCTTCAGTCGTAAATGACGGCCAGGGTGAAAAAGGAGTATTTAACATATTACTTGAGTATAAATGCGTGCTAAGTCAAGTTTCTAGCAGGTAAGCCTACCTGCACTTGATTATCAGAAATGCTCTTGGTAACTACAGCCCCGGCCCCTACAGTCACTCCATCACCAACACTGATACCCGGCAAAATAATCGCCCCCGCACCAATTAAGCAAGACTTGCCAATTCGAACCCCTCCACCCAGAGTGACGTTTGGGGCGCAGTGAGTAAAGGAGCCAATAACGCAGTCATGGTCGACTATAGCGCCGTGATTAATAATGCATGCATTACCTATGCCGGCAGACGGACCAACTACTGCCGTAGCGGCAACCAAACATCCAGAACCCAAACTAGCTGAAGGGTAAACAACTGCTGATGGATGAATGGCATTCTCGGGCGTAAAACCCAACTCAATCATTTGATTGAACTTCATTTCGCGAACCTGATTATTCCCGATGGCAATATGAAAGTGATGATTAAGATTTCCTTGAGAATCTGCTTTGGACATCAAACTAGCCGGAGAAATAACAGGCAAATCACAAAATACTCCCGTTGCCTCATCATCAATAAATCCGGCAACAGGAATCTTATTGGCTACGAAGGTATATAAAACCACTTTGCCATGACCACTAGCGCCATATATATGCAGAATTTTCATAAACTTACCGATCGTGAGGCTTGTTATCGCAAATGATTGATGAGCCCGACGATTGACCTTGAAAGGGGGTCATCGTTGCTGACCCCACTTCAGAGATGCCTTCTTTAATCAACACCTTCTTGACTGTAAGTAATAGGATCTTGATATCTAACAGCATATTTGCATTGTTAACATACCAAACGTCTAAAGAAAATTTCTCATCCCAAGATATAGCATTACGCCCATTCACCTGAGCCCATCCGGTGATCCCGGGCAATACATCATGTCGCTTAGATTGCTCTTCTGAGTACAGGGGCAGATACTCCATCAGAAGTGGTCTAGGGCCAACCAAACTCATTTCACCAATAAATACATTCCATAATTCAGGCAATTCATCAAGACTAGTAGATCTCAAAAATTTTCCGAATCGAGTTAATCGCTCAGCATCCGAGAGAGGCGCCCCGTCATTCTGAGCTGCCTCAATCATGGTACGAAATTTCAACATGAAAAAAGGTTTGCCATGCAAGCCAGGACGCTGTTGCACAAAGAATATCGGTGCACCTAAGTTGATGCGCACAAGAGGCATGACTACTAAAAAAACGGGGCTAAGGAAAAAGAGTCCGCACCCAGAAACAATCAGATCAAAAGTGCGTTTAATATAGCGATTCATTTTTTTGACAATTCACTAATACTTACTTGTAAAACATTCTTTTCAATGAAATCAGCATAGTGACGAGTAATCGCCTCCATGGAGAATTTGGAATGCGCCCGTTTTAATGCTGCATCGCCCATTTTAGTTCGCAAGTCAGGATTTGTTACCAAGGCTTTCATATTGGCGTGGAGACCATCTATATCGCGCGCAGCATTCATTAGCCCCGTAACATGTTCCTCTACGGCATCAGTTAATCCATAGATGCGTGATGCAATTGTAGGAAGGCCACATGCAGCAGCTTCAATTACTGTACTTCCAAATCCCTCTCGATAACTTGGCAAAACCAAAATATCAGCGCAGGCAAGATAATCCTCTGGACTATTAGTAAAACTAACCTTCTTAACTTTAGTAATGACATCAGAACAGATCCCATCAATCACGCCGGATATATGCCCCTCATCAGGCCCGACAATCAATAAGGTGACATTACTGAATTCATTGGCTAATATTGAGAAGGCTGAAGCAAGATCAAGAATGCCTTTATCTCGATTTAAGCGTCCCAAAAAAACAAACACCAATTCACTAGCAGGAATATTTAACTGGGAGCGAATCTGATCACGCACAATAGAGTTCGGCTTAAACCTATTCAGATCAACGCCGCAGATAGAGCCAATGCCCAAAACAGTAGATTGCCCAGGGACAAGCACCCGCTCGGTCTCTAGAAATAATTTCTGAGATGGGCTGTCTACCAACAAATAAGTAGCGTTCACGGCAATCAAACGATCAGCAGTACGCAACAGAGATCTCATAACACCCCGACGAGTAACCCAAACTTGACCTGTAAACCAGTGAATTCTATGCTTGATATTCGCTATACGTCCAGCCATCATTGCTAGTAATCCAGCCTTAGGCGTAACGGATTGAATTACATCAAAACGCTCTTTCCTAAATAATTTATATAAGGCGATTAATGCTGAGAGATCAGCCCAGGGACTAATTTCACGTGGAATAGAGATAGCAATGGGATGCAATCCCAAAGTTAGCATCTCCGACACTTGCTCAGTAGTGAAGTCTGCAATCGCATACACACGATGCTCTTTTGAAAGCTCGAGCATGTGGTTTCTCATGAACGCCTTTAGGCTCATGGGTGCAGCGGCAATAAAGGCAATTTTCTTCATATCTCAATACTACAAAACTCTAGTTAGTTATGGAGCATTTGCTGAATTTTTTTGAATCCCTCGGTATCTCTATTAAATAGATAAATCGATATGCGCTCACATTCAATCCTATCGGAGATTTGCCCAAGGGGCGGTAAATCCTCTTCATATAGGTACCCAGGCCATTTTTGAGTTCCCTCAGGCTTATCAACGATAACACCATTGACTTGAATGGTTTTGTATGGCGCCTGGTTATTCATCCAATAATAGGGTTTTAAGCCTGGACCTACCTGTAATACACGGACGGGAGCGCTTGTATAGAGATCAATAGGACGCGATGTCCAAAAGCTAGCAACAAGATTAACAGGCTCCCCCCTAAAGCGCTCATTTATGCAAGCAATTGATTGGGGCAATGAAAATGCGCGTGACTGAGTCCACCACAGAAATGAGCCTGAGCCAGGGCTAACAGAATTAGCAATGAGGGCTAATGCTCCTGGCGCCACCAGGAAAAAACATATGCACCCAAATAGAAAAGATTTCTTACCGCGATCTAAAGAATTTACAGCTATACCAATTAAGTAAGCTATAGCAAGAATTGGGAAAAAAGCCAGGGGCAAAAAATAGCGCATCAAAAAATTGCCAGAAGCTAAAACACCAACAGTCGAAAAAAGAGGTGCAATTAAAGCAAAGCTTACCAACAAAAGTAGCGGTCTATCAAAAGTGTAACTTTCAATAGGCCTGCTCTTGCGACGCATAAGAAAAGATCGCCATGCGTGGACCATACTGAAACATGCTACGCAAATTACCAACACAATAAGCAAATACTCGATTTTGCTGACAGGTGAAGACAAAATTAACTTGATATTCTCAGAAAAAAGTTTTGAGGATTGAAAAATTGCTTTGATATCAATATAACGATCTACAGATCTACCAATCGAATCACTGAAATACCAACGTAGGCACTGACCTAAAAAAAGGCCCATTACCTGTAATCCGATCAACTCAACTAAAGTGCGCTTAGAAATCCCTCGAAAGAAATAAATGCCGAGCAAGCAGATTAGAAGTGGCACAGAGCATTGCAAGAAAAAAAGTGGGTTAGAGCCATAGGTTAATGTGAGTATTAGAACGCCCGCACATGCAATCAATTGCGACGATAAGGATCGACCGGATGACCCGGAATCATTTTTTAAAAAGTATAGATTGATTGCCAGTACAAAATAGCTAGCAAGAATTACGCCGAAGTAATAGGTATTAAATAGTGATAACGAAACTAATGCAGTCTGATTTACTGCTGGCGTTGGCTCCAAAACAATATATAGCGATATAAGAACCGCCCCACAAACAGTAAAGATAAGACGCCCAATAAAATCCAAGCCAGATAAAGCACCAATCCAAAACAGCAAGGTAAAAACTAGCAGGAAATTAACAAATGCATTTAGAATCAAGGCCCACTCAACCGTAGGTGTTAGCCCAGCACTCACGAAGTAGAGAAATGCTTCTGGAAAGAAAAATAATTGGGAAGAAAAAAGCCACTCGAATGTCTCGCCAGATGAAATTGACTTCAACAATAGCGGCAGGGTAAGCGAATCAGAATTAAAAAAGAAGATATCGCGCCAACTAGTAAGCAAAAGATGGCCAACAACCAAAACAGCAAGTGAGAGCATACAAAAGCTCACCGCCACAATCAAAGCAGCCTTAAGAATATTAGAAGCAGATAGGCTCAAGTTCAATGCAATCCAAAAAGATTAAAACTTAAATAAAGACTTGAGACGGATCTTTGGAACTAATATGAAGTTTTTAATAATCGTATTAGCCGGCATTTTTGATTGACCAAATTCTCGATCGGCAAAATGAATAGGTATCTCAACTATTTTTTTAGCAAAACGCGTAGCTCGGAACTTCAGGTCAATTAAAAAACCATAGCCAAAGTAATCAATTGATTCAATATCCATTGCTCTAATAAGCCCAATCGAATACATATTGAAACCGCCCGTGTAGTCATGAATTCTGCGACCTAATATAGAGCAGGCATAAAAGTTACCCCCTCTTGAAAGTAATTTTCGATACCAGCTCCAGTCAGGGCTAGAACCCCCTGGAATATAGCGGGAGCCCACCACAAAATCAGCCCCTCGCCGTGCGGCAGCTAAAAATTCAGGGATATATTTTGGGCTGTGGGATAAATCAGCATCCATCTGCAAAATATAGTCCGGTGGGTTAGCTAGCTCCAACATTGACTTGAACCCATCAATGTAGGCTTTACCTAACCCCTCTTTTTTCACTCGATTGATCACCGAGATTGAAAAGTTTGGGAAGGCCAATTCCTCGGATAAGGCCTGTGCAACAGCTGCCGTACCATCAGGGGAGGAGTCATCTATTACAAACACATTAAAATGGACTGTAAGCTCTGGCATAGAAATCATTGAAAGTTCGCGAAGTAACAAATCAATATTTTTGACCTCATTAAAGGTGGGTGTGAGGATGGCTAAATTGATAGAATTCACGAATAAGATCTACGCAAAAAAATGCGGACTAAATGGATATGGGGGTTATTATCTATCATGTAAAAAAAATAAGCGTTTATAGATTTAGACTCTTATCTTGAAAATTACCGTTTTTAATAAGTTAAAAATTGGCAGCATTTAATCCAATTTACGAGACTGACTCCGCAATGCATATTTGTTTATTTACAGAGAATTTTAATAAAGGCGGGCTAGACACCTTTCTAATTAATCTCATCAACTTTTGGCCGAATCCTCAAGATAAGTTAACACTTCTCTGCAATGAAAATCACCCAGGAATCGAGATTATCCTGAATAAAACCAATGGCAGGGTAAATGTTAGAAGTTATCGTCGACTTTTTCTTAGCAATATTTCGAGGGGATACTCCTCTTTCTGGAATGGTCAATATAAACCATTAAAAAAAATTTTTGGTGGCATATATCGATTATTTCAATATCCAATCCTCCTTCCATGGTACATATTGACCCTTACAGTTTTTTTTAAAAAATCTCAATTTGAAAGGATGATGGTTGTCAATGGCGGATACCCAGGAAGCCTATTATGTAGAGCGGCTGCAATTGCCTGGAAAATCTCAGGAAAAAATACTAAGTGCATATTTAATATTCATAGCTCCGCATCTAGGCCGAGCAAACTAATTTCACCAGTAGAAAATTTAATTGATCGACTAATTATTACATCGGTCAAATCATTTATTTGCGTTTCTAAAAGTTCTATTGCCTATTTAAAAAAACGTGATGCTTTTTCTAACTCAAATAAAGTGTGTTACGTTTACAACGGCATAGCTGACCCTGCCGGGGAAAACTTTTCAAAATTTAAAAAAATAAAAAAAACGCTTCAGCCGCCCTATGTCTTAATGCTTGCTACTTTAGACAAATACAAGGGTCATGAATTTCTTTTAAAGTCATTTCATAAGATTATTCAAGCAATTCCAAATGCTGAATTAAAAATATTTGGTCATGGTAGCAGCGAACAAAGAAAATATATACAAGATAAAATATCTGAGCTGCACTTAAATGAAAAGGTTTTTTTTGGAAACTTTATACCGAATCCCGAGTCATATATTTTTAATGCCTCGGTAATGGTCGTTCCCTCCCAGGACTATGAAGCTTTTGGGTTAACAATTATTGAAGCAATGGCATTACAGACGCCAATTGTCGCCACTGATGTTGGCGGAATTCCAGAGGTTCTAGAAGGATCTGATGCTGGTTTTATTTGCGGCAAAGATAATTTGGATCAATTCGCCAAAAATATTTGCGATATTTTACAAGACGATTCCTTGGCTGAAAGACTGGGGACGAATGGCAGAAAAACGTTTGAGAAAAGATTCGATGCATCAATAATGGCAAATCAATACTATATGGCACTTAAATAAGAATTTTTATCCCCAGAATGAATTACCATCTTGCAACCACAGCTATTGAGGCCACTTGGAACAACGCTAAATCCAACTTATTTCTTGGGGAATGGTGTCGCCTTTACGATAGAAAGCATATCTGGCAAAGCATGGATACCCTTGTTGCAACTCCATACGGAACTTCAAAATCCCAAAAAGACTCTGATCAACTTGCAATCAATAAAATCAAGGGTGATCTATTTCCTAAAATATGCACCCTATTGAATAACTTTAATCAAGTGCAGTACCCAGATAGATTTTGGCAAATACTACTTGGCCATTGGTTTGATTACCACGCTAAAGTAATTTTTAATCGATTTCATACGCTAGAACAGTGCCTTAATAATTATCAAATATCAAGCATCACTCTGATAGATTCCAAATTCTTTTTTTGCAGGGTACCTACAACATTTGAAAAGGCATTGCTTAATTACAGCAGTCAACGTTGGAATGAATATATTTATGGGTATATTTTTCGAGAAATTGCTCCGCCTAATATCAAAGTTAAATACGTAGTTTCCCAGCCTGATACTAAAAAATTTAATCCCAGAAACGGCAATTCCTTGAAAGGGATTCTTAAATTAGCATGGCGATGCTATAGAAAGCTTAGGAGTCTTCTGCAAGACCAAGAATCGCCATTCATAATTAGAAGCTACCTTCCGCGATCCGAGGAAAAAAGACTTTTAAAACTCTTTGGCCTACCCTCAATTCCCGAGAGGAGTTATGAGCTCAAATCTGCATTTCAACCCGATTTTAATCTTAGAGATAAGCTTTCGAGAAGCCTGGCTGAGCCCAATCAAGATAAATGCTCCAAGCTCATTGCGAAGCTTATATTTAAACAAATTCCGATCTGCTATCTCGAAGATTTTGGCAATCTAAAAGAAGCTGTCGACCGAATTCCCTGGCCAAGCAGTCCAAAATTTATTTTTACCAGCAATCTATTTGCAACAGATGAAATTTTTAAATTGTGGGCTGCTCAGAAGATAGCAACAGGTACGCCATATGTTATCGGACAGCACGGTAACAACTATGGCACCCATCGATATATGAATCCATCAATCGAAGAGGAAACTGCAGATCACTTTATCACTTGGGGGTGGATTGAGAACAAGCAAAAAGATATTTCTGGCTTTGTTTTAAAACTTAATGGGGCACAAACACAGATTTATGATCCAAATGGTGGGTTGCTGCTTCTAGAACTACATTCAAGCCTCATGGTCTCAACTTGGGATGAATGTGCAGAATTTTCTAGCTACTTTGCAGACCAACAGTATTTTGTATCAAAGCTTGATGATGCAATCAAAAAAAGACTTTCCATACGCCTTCATAATGATTTTTCCCGACTCTCCTGGTCTGAATTATCTCGCTGGCACGATTTCGATGACTCGCTAGTGATTGATACAGGTGTAATTCCACTTTCTACACAAATTGGATCAAGCAGGTTGTTAATCTTCAGTTATGATTCCACCGGCATACTTGAAGCCCTTTGCCAAAATGTTCCAACGTTGGCATTTTGGCAAAATGGGTTTGATCACCTAAGAGATAGCGCCGTCCCCCACTATCAAAGACTTGTTGATGCAAAAATTATTCATAAAAGTCCAGATTCTGCCTCCATGTTTATTAACTCTATCTGGGATGACGTAGATAAATGGTGGCAATCTGAACCCGTACAAAGCGCCAGGATGGAATTCTGCAAAATATATGCGAATCTAAGCATTAATCCAGCAATCGACCTCAAGGCGATCCTAGACAGTCTTTAAAACCTATTTTCAACTACTTAAGCCCCTAAAAAAAGGGCTCCAGTCTGTATGGGCCGGCTAAAGTCGTTTAAAATATTAAGTTCATTCAACCCCATTTTTAGTCATATCTGAGCCAGAACCTTAAGAGTAATTTTTAATGCCAACAAACCGACTAGGCCCCTTCCAAACATTTAAAAATGTCAGTGTTGTCGTTACTGGACATACCGGGTTTAAGGGCTCTTGGCTGACAACTTGGTTGCTTGAGTTGGGGGCTAATGTTACGGGCATATCTTTGGACCCCCCTTCCAACCCAAGTCATTTTGATGAAGCTAAATTATCCAAGCTCATTAAAGATAATCGGGTTGATATACGCAATTCTGGGGAACTTGAACGAGTAATCCTAGATGCTCAACCTGACTTTGTATTTCACTTGGCAGCACAATCGCTCGTGAGAAAGTCTTACGACAATCCAATTGAAACATGGCAAACGAATGTAATGGGTACGCTGCATGTGCTTGAAACTCTGCGAAAATTGAATAAACCCGTAAATGCAATCATCATTACCAGTGATAAGTGCTACGATAATGTTGAATGGGTTTGGGGCTACAGGGAGACGGATGCACTTGGAGGCGCCGACCCCTACAGCGCATCAAAGGGCGCAGCAGAGTTGGCCATACGATCACACATAAAATCTTTTTTCCAAGGCGGTAAAACCAATATACGAATTGCCTCTGCACGCGCAGGTAATGTCATTGGCGGCGGAGATTGGGCTGATGATCGCATCATCCCAGATTGCGTAAAAGCATGGTCCCAAAATGCAATGGTTGAATTGCGTAACCCAAGCTCAACCAGACCATGGCAACATGTACTCGAACCACTGAGTGGCTACTTAAATCTAGCCACTGCCCTATCAAATAATAGCTCGCTCCATGGAGAAGCATTCAATTTTGGGCCCCCAGCTCAACAAAACCATAGTGTTAAAGAGTTGGTTGAAAAAATGGCAGCGTATTGGGATCAGGTTCACTGGAAAGATGTATCTCAAAGCACTACCGGACCTTATGAGTCAACGCTACTCAAACTAAACTGCGATAAAGCCCTTCATTTTTTAAATTGGCAAGCGGTCATGGGGTTTTCAGATACAGTTCGCATGACTGCAGAATGGTATCGTGATTACTATAATCAATCGCTAGAGGCCGTTGATATTACAAGATCACAAATTAAGGAATATTCGGAAATTGCTAATGCCCAGGGGTTATTGTGGGCGCAGTAAATCTTAATCAAATCATCATTACTCCATTAAAGCAAATTCCCACTTATGGAGGAGACGTCCTTCACGCTTTGAAAAAGTCAGAAGATAGTTTTGATGGATTTGGTGAAGCCTATTTTTCTTGGGTGCTTCCAAACTATATTAAGGCCTGGAAAAAACATACGCAGATGACAATGAACTTAATTGTTCCCATCGGGTTAGTGAAATTCGTTTTTTACACCCAAGATAATCAGTTTCGTGAAGAATGCATTGGAGCTGAATCATACTCTCGCCTTACGGTGCCGCCGGGAATTTGGTTTGGGTTTCAAGGCATCTCAAATAGTCCAAGTTTAATTTTAAATATTGCCAGCATCTCTCACGATCCTGGTGAGGCAGATCGTCTCAATACATCTGAAATTCATTACTCCTGGAACTAAGCAATGAAAGTTATATTACTTGCCGGCGGCTTCGGCACACGCCTCTCTGAATACACAGATGTCATCCCAAAACCAATGGTCCCAATTGGTGGCAAACCCATACTTTGGCACATCATGAGAACCTATGCCCATTTTGGTCACAAAGACTTCTATGTAGCTCTTGGCTATAAATCCGAGGTAATTAAAGATTACTTCTTGAATTACCGATCACTCAACTCAAACTTTACAGTGGATTTAGCTACTGGATCAGTAACCCCACATCAAATTGACTCGGTCGACTGGAAGATTACTCTGGTTGATACCGGTGATAAATCTATGACTGGTGGGCGTGTTAAGCGTATGCAACCATTTATCGGCAAAGAAACCTGCATGTTGACATATGGCGATGGAGTTGCGGATATTGATTTAGATGCTCTTCTTGCGTTTCATCGTAAGCACGGAAAAATGGTTACGGTTTCTGCAGTGCGCCCAAATGCTCGATTTGGTGAGCTCAGTCTAGATGGAGATCGTGTTTCTAGCTTTAAAGAAAAACCTCAAATGCATGAGGGATGGATAAATGGTGGCTACTTTGTAATAGAGCCGTCATTCTTCGACTTCATTTCGGGGGATGAAACACTTTTAGAAAGGGAGCCGCTAGAAAAGGTTTCGGACGCAGGGGAGCTAATGGCCTATTCTCACGATGGTTTTTGGCATTGCATGGATACCAAAAGAGATCATGAGTTACTAGAATCTCTTTGGGCCGGGAGCGCCCCTTGGCGCGTCTAGACCGCCTATGAGAATCTTAATTACCGGTGGATTTGGCTTCATCGGCGGTCGGCTGGCACAACACCTATCAAACCTTGGCCATGAAATAACCTTAGGCTCTAGAAAAGTTAAGAACCCTCCATCATGGCTCAAAGATGCAAAGGTCGCATTACTAGATTGGAATAGACCCGAGGCGCTTGCAATCCCCTGCAAAAATATAGATCTTGTTATTCATGCGGCCGGCATGAATGCTCAAGATAGCTTCGCAAACCCTATTTTGGCGCATCAATTTAATGGGATTGCTACTGGAAGTTTAGTTAATGCAGCCGCCAAGGAGGGCGTTAAACGTTTTATCTATCTATCTACGGCTCACGTTTACTCAAATCCGCTATGTGGCATCATCAATGAGAATACAACGCCTCAAAATAAGCATCCATACGCCCTGTCCCATCTTGAGGGGGAAAGATTAATTCGCAACTGTAGTTCTAAATACCCAATTGAAGCAGTTATAGCTAGACTTTCAAATATTTATGGTCCACCAGCTTTTTTAGACTCCAACTGTTGGAATCTATTTTGTAATGAACTATGCAAGCAAGCAATTGAAAACGGTGAATTGCACTTAAACACGAACGGAACTCAAAAAAGAGATTTTCTTGACATTAGCTCTGCATGTGAAATGCTTTCTTTTTTATGCGAAAGATCAATCGGATCAGAAAAATTATGTGTATTTAATGTTGGCACAGGTAATTCGCAAACCTTGCTTGAAATGGCCGGCATTATTCAAAGTCGCTGTAGTATCAATTTTGGATTTATGCCCAAAATCAGAATAAGCGCAATAAAAAATATCGATAACAATTCAGATCTAGTTTTTAACGTCGACCAAATTCTTGAAGCTGGATACTTATTCAAAGATAATAAAGTTTCTGAAATTGACAACCTATTAATGTTTTGTAAAAAGTATTTCTAATCCTTAAATAATTGTGATTTTAATCAATTTACCCCTAGTATCAGTTGTAATTCCAACATATAACCATGCTCATTTTTTAAAAAAAGCCTTGAGATCTGTAATTGAACAAACGTATAGCAATTGGGAGGTCATTGTCATAGATAATCATTCTGATGACAATACAGATGAGGTAGTTGCATCATTTTTAGATAATCGAATTAGATTACTAAAAATTCATAATAACGGATCGATAGCAAAATCTAGAAATTTAGGAATTAAATCCTCGAAAGGAAGTTGGATTGCATTTTTAGACTCAGATGATATTTGGTATGAGAGAAAGTTAGAATTATCTATTAATACGATACTAAAAAATCCAATAATAGATGGTTGCAGTACGAATGAATTATTAGTTAATACGACCAGCCAAATTTCTAGAACACTTCATCATGGCCCATTTTGTGATAATTTTTATAAAGTTCTTCTGCTTGAAGGCAATCGATTATCAACTTCTGCAGTCATGGTTAAGAAGAAATTTCTTGACAATCATCAAATATTATTTAGAGAAAACCCAGAATTTATTACCGCAGAGGATTTTGACTTTTGGTTACTAATGGCTGAAAAAAATGCTAAATTTTATTTTATTCAGTCAGTACAAGGGGAATATACAATTCATCAAAACAATGAGTCTGGAAAAATAGCATTTCATCTTAAAAATGTTAAAAACGTATTGAAAGACCACGCTTACCATCGACAAAAATTTACCATAAACAAAGACAGTCTTTGGAACGCAATACAGGCTAGACTGCTTATTAGTCAATCTAAAAAATACTTTTCCGAGCGGAATTATCATGCAGCAATTTCTACTTTAATAAATGCACTAAAAATATCTCCCGCCTTTACTCTCTTATTAAGCATTAAAAAAGTTTGGGTCTACAGGAGCTAGTTGTGATGAAAAGTTATATTTGCTTAGTACAAGATAGCATCCACTTTTTTAGTGAACTTTTTCACAATATTTGGAATGCCCCAGGAAACCTTGTTTTTAAGTTAGTTCTTTTTTGCCTTTTTCTTCCATGCTTTGGCGCTTTTTTTAACGTCAATATATATCATGTGCCAATTTTCATTGGGGTCGTAGCAATCCTCTTAATCTGCACCCTTAAACCTAATTCTCGCCCAATATTAGTGCCTGGAAATTTACAAATTGCACTATGTGTACTAATGATATTACTAATAATTCAGATTCTAAGTGGTAGGGGATTTGGCATTCTATCTGCTGGCGGTTACGTAATTCTGATGTCAGTAATACTCTTAGGAATAATGAATTACCAAGCCCCAAATGAATCAACTATCATAGGATGGGTCAGCATCATATTTCAAACCCTAGCAATCGGAGTTGGAATTGAATTAATAATTATCTTACTAGGAAAACAACCGGTTCTTACTGAACTTTTTTACTCGGAAGTCACAACACATTATAAAAACTATAATCCTGCCGATTTAATCCGCTTTTTAGGACTGGCTCCAGACTCTGGCGGTCCAAATAGCATATTACTTGGATCTCAAGTATGCGGCATGCTATGCCTTTTTTCTACCTTATGGTTTTTCTATCTTTATAGGCTTCCAACTAATTCGTATAACCGAAAGGCCGCCTTCTACTGGCTTGTAGCATCATTTATTTTATTATTGTTTACCATAAATGGGACAGTAACGCTATTGGCAGCATTTGGATTTTGTTTGCCGTACTATTTCTCAAAGAATAAAAAACAAAAACTTCAAGCATTAATATTTATTTTTTTGCTTTTAATCACTTTATTTATGATGATTAATCAAGGAATTATCTTAAATAGAGTTTTTTCTGGGGAATTGGCAATATTCTCACAAGAAACTCTTAGTATATTTAAGAAATCCGGTCTAGAACATGATGTAAAAGATATTTCAGTATTTGATTTTTATATTTTAATCTTTTTTAGACCAGTTGAGCTTTGGTATCATTCCGATTTATTTAGCCAGTTTTTTGGCGCAGGCAATAGCCTCTTTTTGGATGAGAATATATATATCGGGGGAGATTTCGGCTTTGGTAGTGAGATCCTTTTAAAGACAGGATTAATTTGGGCATGCGCATTTACATGGATAGTATTGGTAACTTGCTTACGCTCACTATCTTTGCCACCAAAAACCTTTGGCGCGCCCCCTCTCTGGGTAGGACTTGCTAGAATTAATGCGTTAATGGGATTTTTGTGGTTGATATCTCTCATTCACTATACACCATCTACACAAAATGCTGGTGGGTATAGTCTTTTTGCCCTAAATCTGGCGCTTGTAATCTACTGTAAAAATCGGTCAATGTCAGGGACGAAATAAATCCATGGATGTTTACGACCCAACCTCCTACATCACATCGTCCAGAAATATCTTGGCTATTCACGATCCAAGTCAAAATATTCGTTTTTTTAGTTTAGGTAGACATGCTTTTAAAAGCGCCCTTCAATCCTTGGAAATTGGTCCTAGCGATACAGTACTAGTGCCATCTTTTCTCTGCAAAGAGATGTTAGCCCCAATACATGAGTCCGGAGCAACCCCAATTTTCTACGATATTGATTTCAGCCTTAACGCCAATTTACTTCCGAAAGATTCAAGTATTAAGGCAGTATTAGCAGTTAACTATTTCGGTTTTCCACAGGAATTAAGTAACTTTAAACTATATTGCTCGAATAACAACATTGCCCTAATTGAGGACAATGCCCATGGCTTTTTAAGTGCGGACCTTAATGGCGAAGCACTTGGTACGCGCGGTGACTATGGAATTTTTAGTTATCGAAAAACCCTGCCTATAAGATCAGGAGCTAGTCTTTTATTGAACTCTCAAAAACATATTTTGAAGCATAATCAGATACCCTATACCTCTAACGGCACATCAGTTTCTCAGAAAATTCGTGTGGCTCTTGATTGGCTTGAAAAAAAATTTAAAATTCAACTCATTCCATTTAGTAAAACATTAATTCGATCCCTTAGAAAAATACTATTGGGATACAAAATTAAGCCCGCATCAGATGTATTAGAGTATTCAACACCTCTACCAGAAAATCCGCCAACATCCCTTGTGTATAGTATTCGGTCACTTAATATAGCCGCTGAAATTAATAGGCGCCGCCTTTTATACGAACATTTTCATGAGCGATTATTTAAAATTGGAATTAAGCCTGTATTCGGCTCGTTGACAAAGGGCGTTTGCCCCTATGGTTACCCTTTTTTTGCAAATGATGCGCTTGCTTTAAAGGTAGTTAAAATAGCAAAAGATTCTGGGTTTGATTGCTATAAATGGCCAGAACTGCCGTCCTCGATCAGAATTTCTGCTAAACCTCACTACCACCAACTATGGGTAATTAATTTTCTATGCTAGCTTGGGATTCCTACAATGGTACTGCTGATGAATGGAATAATTCGTTATCACTAGCCCAAGATAAAAACATCTTTCAATCCTACGAATGGGGGCAATATAAAGATTTACCAAAACTTATTACCAGTAGGTATATTGCTCGCAATGAGAAAGGAATTGTTTGTGGGATGTGCCAAGTCTCAATCAGAAAACTGCCTTTAGGCCACCATTTTGTTTGGTCTGCTGGTGGCCCAATTTTTCAGTTTAAAAGCACAAAGCAAGACTATATAGTCGATTTACTCTCTTCTTTGTTTGAAAAACTACATGAAGATTATCCTCGCTCATTAATCCGCATCCATAGCCATATTGCAAATTCACCTGATCTGGCCTTTAAATTCAATAAAGTCGCGACAAAGCCAATATTTAAGTTGAATACTGGCTTTACTATTAAATTTATACTTAAAGATATTCCTGATTTTAGGAAAATTATGTCTTCTAAACACCGCTATTACTCTAAGAAGTCATCAGAAGTCAATATTCAGTGGGTTCGTGGCAATGATAATTCCGACATAAATTACTTAATTAAATTACACCAAGAAATGGTTGTTAGTAAAAATATCTCCTCAATTAGCCTGCATCCAAATGAGTTAATTCGTATGCGTAATTATTTAAAAAATAATTTATCGGTGCTTACGGGATTCATTAGTGGAGAACCTGTGACCTCTTGTTTGACTCTAGATTTTCAGGGAAATAGTTTTTATATGGTTGCCGCGACTGGAAGCAAAGGTAGAACAGAAAGTTCTGCATATGCGATGATTGAAAAATTAATTAGCCAACTTAAAGATAATAACGTCGCTAATTTTGATTTTGCTGGCGTCGATCCAATCACAAAAGGCGCTAATGGTGTCAATCATTTCAAAATGGGCTTCGGTGGCAATCTCATTGAGCAACTTGGGGAATGGGAGTCAGCAAGCAGTGAACCTATCAGGATTGCCATTAACTTTGCCATTCGATTTAAAGGTGGAAGAGCATGAGATGGCAGCAATTCGCCCAAAAAATTATTTCTGAATGCATTTCTTTGGCACGTGTTTCTAAATCTCCTAAGACAGGTTTGAGGGTAGTTAGCTACCACTCCGTAGGCGGTGAAGCGTTTGGCGATGATTTAGGCTTAAGCACAATCTCAATAGAATTGTTTAAACAGCATGCGCTACATCTTGCCAACTACAAAATAATCACAACAAATAATTGCAACCCCCTGAACAACCAGCTCTCAGTAGCCATAACATTCGATGATGGCTATAAAGACAATCTTTATACCGCTGCCCCGATCCTACTTGAGAGGAGCTTACCATTTACAGTTTTTATTGCTACCGATCTAGTATCTAAAAAGGCCTTTGGATTCTTAACTCCAAATGAGCTTAAGGAGCTAGCAAAGTATCCCGATATCACCATTGGAGCTCACGGGAAAACCCATATACACCTTACAAAACTTAAAGATTCACAAATTTATAGCGAACTTCGAGATAGTAAATCATATCTTGAAGACTTATTGGGCATACAAGTTAATTCTATGTCCTATCCCTATGGCGATGTTGATGAAAGAGTGATGTATGCAGCGGATCTTGCTGGGTATAAATATGCCTTTACAAGTAAATTTGCTATCAATAACTCGCTAACAGGACGCCTAAATCTAAATAGATGCGCTATTTTGAAAGGTGATAGCACCAGGACTTTGATTCAAAAAATTAATGGCGACTGGGATTGGAGGGGTATGCTAGGAACAAATCCCGTATGAACGGGATCACCGTCGTTATTCCAATCTTTAATGAGGCACCTAATCTACCTTGTTTAATAGATGCTATTACCTCACAGACGCTGAAGCCTGATGAAGTAATTTTTGTAGATACGGGTTCAAGTGATAATACTGACCAAGTCATTTCTAAATACATTAATCTAAATGATTCTCTCCTAATGCGCCATTTAAAGAACCCGGGGGGAATGCCAGGCGGGAATAGAAATGTCGGAATTAATGAGTCAAAGTATGAGTGGATTGCCTTCTTAGATGCCGGAATAATACCAACAAATAGATGGTTAGAAGAGCTAATGAGATGTGCAAAACAAGAACAGTCAGAAGCAGTTTTTGGAAAATGCACATTCACAGGCACAACAGCATTGTCAAATGCTATATGCGCAATATCTTATGGATGCACAAGTCATCCTGTAATACCAGCATCAATATTCAAAAAAAATATATTTAAGAAAACAGGATTATTTGCAGAACATCTAAGAGCGGGGGAAGATACGCTATGGTTAAAATCATTTGATCTCATATTCGAATCACGTGAATCAACCTTGACTAATGTTGCAATTTATAACTCTTTTCCTAAAAGTTTAGATGAATTAATAAAAAAATATTACTTATATGAATGTAGCGTTATTTCAGCGAGAGTTGGTTTATCTAAAGCAATATTATTAATAATATTTTTTATTATAGTAATAATTACTTTAATACTTGAAATATACATTTCAATTCTATTATTTTTATCATATCTGTTAATTAGGGGAATTATTGATCCAATAAGAAGATCAGATTCAATTTTATGGTGGAGAAAATATCCTCTATCAGTTATTCTCGCACCTATTTGTGCACTAATCATAGACCTAACAATTATTTATACTCGTATTAAAACAGCTGTAATTAAAAAATAAAGGAACTATTTATTCATACCATAACAATTCACCATACTGTTTATTACAAAATACTGTCACCGTAAACTCAAATGGAGAATATGAATGATCAATAATAAATCTGGGACTATACCTTCTTATAACCGATGAAATCTCATTAACATCAACATGAAAATTTAAATTCGAAGATTTAATATTAGAATTTGAGGACAAAAAATTATAAGAAAATCCATATGTGGCAATATCTATAGACTTTTTGATTATCGAATCTACATAATTTATCATATTTTCATGCATACCATTTCCAACACCAAAAATACCACTCCCAACGATAAAATCACAAGGAGTATTAAAATCTAAAAAATCAATATTAAAAATATTTATATTGTTAAAATCCTTAAGCCTTTTTTTGGTTTCAACATAAAATTCATTAACAAGCTCTAACCCTATATATTTATTAATAGTAATATTATTATCAATTAAGTAAAAAAATAAATCGCCATATCCACATCCAACATCAAGTATAGAGTCAATTTTTCCTATATTCAGATTTTTTAATAAAATTTCAAATCTCAGCCTCTGATTATCCCTATTCCAGCCTAAACTCTTTGACGTAAAACCAAATTCTTTTAACAAATTTTCATAATAGATAATATTATATTTTGGGTCGAAATCATTCATGGATAAGATTTCAGTTAAAGATTTTTTTTAATGAAGATAGATTATGCATACCAACGCATTTATTTGTTAATAACAAGTTACTATTAATATCCATATTATCCTTAATAAAATGATATGTTGAAAGCCTTACAGCATCAAGACCTTTACTTAGATCATAATCTATATAATATGAACCATCAAAATTATTTATTAAAAAATTATTATTATTATCAATAGAAGCGGCCAATTTATTTTTTAAATTTTGAAGCCTTCCATTTTTAAAATAAAAATCATTTAAATCATTATTTTTTAAATTATTATGGAGTACATCAAAATTATTCTTAAAAATAAAGACGTCAAATCTGTATCTTGATAGCTCATTGTTTTTAATTCCTCTTTTTAAGTCAACCTTTACTAAACTTATGTCTTTAAAAATATGTGGTAATAGATGAAATAAATCTGGATTGTATAATGTTTCATTTTCTAATTTAAAAAATTTATCGGGATTTTTATATCGAGATTTGAACTTTTTTTCTAAATACCATGTATGAATTAAAGAACGTACATCCCCTATAAATATAGCTCCATTTTTATTTAATTTACTAAGGGAAATATGTAGTACTTTTAAAAAATACTCTATATTTGGAAAATACTGACTTGCTGAGTTAATAATTACGATGTCGTATTTATTGTTATCAATTTCCAAACAAACTGCCTCTTTGTGGCAAAAATCGAATTTCTCATTGCTTTTGAAATATTTTTTAAGTCTTTCGATACAAATGAGTGAACTATCAATTCCAGTATATTTACTACATTTATTATTTAAGTAGGCTGGAAATAATCCATTACCACAACCAATTTCCAATACAGCACTATCTCTTCTTAAAATATAATTGATTTTATTTATAGAATTAGATGACCATTCTTCAAGGTCCTCTTTTAAAAAAGGTTTATTATCGTAAAATTTCTTCCATACACTAAAGTTATTAATAAAATCATCTTCATCAATTTTATTATATTCATTATCAAATATACGAGCCCACAATTTAACTTTACTATTTATCATTGAATTATATTAAAGTTAATTGCACATCATAAATTCTTTTGTATTTGGACCAAGATTCATTAGCATATCGATGAAACTAACGTTGTGATCAAATGGTGGAAATAATTGCGAGTATTCTTTGTAATCATCATAATTCATCCATTCTATTTCAATTTTATTGAACTTAAAAAGATCTACATCTAAATAATTCTTTGCTGATGGTCCCGATAAGTAATAATTTGCATTTAGTTTTTTTAGTAACTCTAATACTCTTTGACCCTTCTTTTCTTTAAGATTAAATTCCGTTGAATTCATAAATTTGGTATTAAAATTCAATATTTCATTTGAGATAAATTTAATAATATACTGATTCATTTCTGATAAGTTATCCCACTTTCTTTCTAAATAAATTGGCTTTAAGAAAGAAGCTGTATATTTAAAATAATGAGCGCAATAGTATGATGCTTCAATTTTTCTCCAGTGACTCAATTGCCAACTATTATCTACAATTTTTACCTCATTAATCTTTCGATTTTCATTTGATCCGCAAGGCACAGTAAGCCATGATTTTCCACTTTGTGTTTTAATTAAATTTCGATTTCGCCAATCTCCTTTTGTATATTGCAAATCGTCATGAAATATAAAAATATCAGCTTTACCAATTATGTCAAAATAGCCCTTCCATGGAATATAGTTTGATTGTAATATTGCAATTTTCTCCATTATTTTAAAAATATTTTTTTATAATTATTATTATTTGTATGTCAATTTCGCAATACCAAATCCTGTTTTCCCGTAATTATTGCCGTTATATAGCATATAATAATCATTATCGTAATTAAAAATATTACAGAATACTTGTGCCTCGCTATCCCAATCTTGTCCACTGGATTTAAATAGAAAATTTTTATCTATAATCCATTTATGTTTATCATTATGATCTTGATAAGCTGCCTTTAACTTATAATTTCCATTAATATTATAGCTATAAATCATTGTTGTTCTATTTCGTGTTGAAATAAATGCCGGTCTTGTAAATGCTTTTGCTTTAGGCTTAGTTTTATTATTATTTTCTAATAAAATCTTGTCACAATAAACCCAATTCCCATTTTTAATTTCCGCACACCTTAAATCAAATTTATAATTATTAAGATTATTACAGTCGAATTTATCAATGCTATCATAATACATAAACAATTTTTTATTTCTCTTAAAAATCGTTGGATAGCCAAATGTAAAAGGTTCAATTTCACTTTTTTTGTAAATTGGCAGTTTTTGAATTCTTTTAAAATTAAATTTATTATCAACAATTGCAATGCCAATTTCAGCTGAAAAGGGTACATCAATTTTTCTTGTCCATCCCAAGTAGTAGGCATATAAAATTTCGCCAACCTTTATAAATGAAGTTACTTGTACACCCGAGTCATCAAAATACCCTAAGGTATTAGGTGAAAAACTTGGCTGTTTATTATTATTTTCAAGTAATAACCCTGGTTCCCATTTTTTAAAATTTAAATCAACAAATGTAGTGTGAGACTTACCATAAAAATCTCGTGTTGAATAAAAAATTCTAAAACTATGTTGGTTAATTTGTAGAGCTGTTGGTAATGATGCGTGACTTGTCATCCAATCATAATTTGATTCAGGCTTATATAGTAATCCAAGATTTTCCCACTTCATTATTTTGATATATTAATTTTATTACTTATTTGTCCATAGAATTTTGTCGGTGCTGGAGAATAAACACCATTTCGTACAGTATCAGTTGATATATATGTTCCAGCACCAATTAATGTTTTATCAGCAATAACTATTTTTGGTTTTATTATTGAACCCATACCTAATAGTGAATTATTACCAACACTAACATAAGAGCCAACCGATACACTAGGTGAAATGTATGTGAAATCTTTAATTTCAGTATCATGAGAAATGTTTACATGCTCCCATATAAATGTACCAGCACCTATTATGACACTTTCATGTATAGATGAGAAATTACCAATATAAACATTATCATTCATTGTTCCATCATAAATTGCAAAGGGACTTTTATAATTATAAAATTTAACTCCTTTATTTTTTAGATTTTCATATACTAATTTCCGATTTTCGTTCATTTTTGATGGGCCTATTGCAATAAAAACGAATACACTTTCAAAATTAAATCGTGTATAAAATTGATTAAGGCTGTAATGTGGGAGTTCTAAGAAACTTATTTTATTTGGTTCATCGCTTACAAAGCATATTACATTATCATTTGTATTTTTAATAATATCTTTGTAGATTAACTCTGCAAGTATACCAACACCAAATATTATTACATTCATTTTTATCCAGTATATTAAATTTTAAATTAATAAATCCTTAATTTCAGAATCTGAATCGTAGTAATGAGCGTTATTATATTTATCTGAAATTAAATGAGTTTGCAGTGCAAACAATTTGTTTCTTATATAGTAAAGAAAATTTGGAAGAACTAGTGCGTTAATTTTGCAGGATAAATTTGCTCTCCTTTGTATCTTACTGATACGCAAATCTCTTACATCATATAATTTTTTTAAATCGTTGCTAATTTTTGCTTTATTCTTTATTTTCTCAAAGTTTCTAGCGATAAAATTTCCGAAAATATATGCATCTTCAATTGCCATTCCAGCCCCTTGACCAGAGAGTGGATTAATTGAATGAGCGGCATCACCTATTATGATGAAATCATCTGAATAACAGAGTTTATCTATAAATGTTTCATAAATATTTGATGTAACAATTTCATTCGTCAATTTAATGCAATTTAGTATATCCATCGGCAAATTAAGATTTGAATTTATAACTCTACTTATATCAATGTTTTTTCTTATAGTGCTTAACTCATCATTCGTTAAAGGTTTCTCAGACTTAATATGGGTATACCAATATATGGCTTTCAAATTATCTTCAGAATTTATTATTGAAAATCCTATAAATGATGAACGGTTTATTATTACTGATTGATTAAAATTATTAATTTTTAGAAGTGAAATTATATAATCTAGGTATTCTTTAGTGCAATAAATATATCCACCAAAATACATGATTTTACTAAATTTTCTAATATATTTACTATTTATTTTTAATCTATTTATTGATGAGTTGCCATCAGCTATAACTGAAAAGTTTTTATTAAAATAATAATCATATACTTGCTTTTCATAATTATAATGAATATTGTTATCAACTGTTTTTGAATATAGAATATCAATTAAACTTTGTCTTTTAATACCAATAGTTGGCTCGCCATAAATTTTTTCATTACCAAGTTCTCTTGAACAAAGTAAAGTTAATTTTTCATCTAGAAAATTTACATAATTTATTACCCATCCCTGATTTATTATACTTCTATAGCAATCGATTTTTTTTAATATGCGGATTGAGTTTGGTGAAAGTGTTATCGAACCACTAATTATCTTTCCCTTTTTTTTCATTTCAAAAATTTCAGACTTAATTCCTGCTTTTGATAGAACAATTGCAGTTGTCATTCCGGCAATACCACCCCCAATGATATTTATCATTTTTTAATATTTATCCAATTCACTATTTTTAACTATTTCTCTTATTATTACCCTTGGTCGCTTTTTTGTTTCTGTATAGATTTTAGCTATATAGATTCCAATAATACCAATAAATAAAATAAGCATTCCACCAATAAGCCAAATAGATGCAATTATTGAAGTCCAGCCCGCTATAGGTTTATTAAGAAAAAGCCACTGCAAAACCAAAACTATATTTAGCAATAATGCAATAGAAGATATAAATAGGCCGACATATGATATTAAAATTAGAGGTTTATTGCTAAATGATGTTATTGCATTTATAAATAGAGACATTTTCGCTGTAAAAGTATATGTTGATTTTCTATTTCTTATTTTTTTAACATATATTGATACTTGTTTAAATCCCACAATTTGCCATAACCCTGCTAATGTTACTTCACGTTCTTCATAGAGAGTTAATGCGTTCACATACCTCCTAGTCATTAGTCTTGCTGTAGTTAAATTTTCTTCTATAGAAAGTTTTGTAAAAAAATTGAATAACTTATAGAAAAGATACCCAGTTACTTTTTCAAAAATACCACCTCTTCTACTTTTCTGAACTCCATAAACAACATCGCATTTATTTAATCGCATAGCCTCTAAAAAATTAAAAAATAATTCAGGCTCCTCCTCTAAGTCACTATCTATTAAAAAAATTAAATCTCCTTTTGCATAACTCATCCCAGACATAATTGCATTATGATGGCCAAAATTATTTGATAAATCAATTAAATATGTGTTTGTGTCAATTAAAATAATTTCTCTTAAAATTTTATCACTATCATCGGGACAGTTATTATTAACATAAATTATTTCATAATTTGCATTTGCATATTTTTTAGCAACACATGTTAAACGTTTGTGAAATTCAGTTATATATTCTGCCGACTTAAATAATGTAGTAACAATAGACAAATTTACTGTTTTTTTATTATTCATTATTTTAAATTTTTTCTAATTTGGCCAGTAATAGAGTGATTTCTTTGATACTATCTCTTTGAATAATGGAGTATTATTATCAACATTTACTCCATAGTAACTTGAAGAATAGTCTATGTAATTACAATTATTCCATGAATGAAAAATATTTACCCACGCTCTCTCTGATATTGCTACATAAATATATGGAATACATTTCCAATCTTCGAAAATTTTGATATTATTTTTCAAATAATCCTTATTTGCAATTACTATAGTATTCGATGAAGTTTTATCACGTAAATCAATTAATGAAAAGATAAAGTTTCTATTTTTTTCTTCATTAATAAGATTTTTTTTAAAATTACTCCATTCATAAATGTCTTTAATTATAGAAAAAAGAATTAATATGATAAGGAATATGTATAATTTATTTAATGTGATCGTATATTTTATTTCAGATATTTTCAATACTAAAAATGGAATAGCAATAAAGAATGCAATATTTGAAATGTAATATACTGATCCACCCGGTATTTTTAGTATTATAACTGAAATTGAACCAGCTAATAATGATATAATAACAGCTGTTAAATAAAATTTATTATAAATTTTATCTTTTAAAATCAATATTATAACAATAATGCTTACTAAGAAGTGCATTATAAAAAAAATACTGTTTAATGTAAGATGCAATATTGTTTTATTAATCCTATTTTTTAATTCAAAAAATATAAAATTATTAATCTCTCCATATTGATAAATAAAATCAAAATAATCAATATTAATTGTTTTAATTGAATTAATGTAAAAATTAACGAGACTTACTATAATTAAAAATGTTAGGCTAATAATTAGCGATAATTTGAATCTTATATTTACTTCAATAATACATATACGAGCTAATATCAATACTAAGTATAAGGCTCCTGTAGAACCCTTTGTAAGGCTTATTAGAAAAAGCGATAGAAATATATAAAAAAAATCATATCTATTTAAATCTTTATTTAATAGTCTTTGTACTCCAATCATTAATAAAATTAATGATAACAGATAACTGTCACTATTAAAGTAATTATTCCAAAAATTCCAACCATTTAATATAGTGGGAAATAAAACTAGTATTATTATTGTTATTATCCAGTATTTATATTGATTACATTGATTATTTAATTTTTCGCAAAATGAGCAAATTGAGTAAAATAATAAAGGGACTAATAGCAGCCATTTAGTTATTTCTGATGATTCAATTATTGGAATTTTACTTATTGAACTTATTCCAGCATGAATACTATGTGATAGAAAGTGATATGGCGTGTATACAAGCCCATGCAATCCTGTTGATATTGTTTGATGATTTTTAATCATTGCTGCAAGTGAAGCATGATAAAGAGTATCAATACTCCCAACTCCATTTAGTACGCTTATATATTGAGTAAATGGTTGTGGTGATATTAAATTGTAAAGGGTAATTAGTATTATTGAACTTACCAATGAAGTTTTTATGGAATTTATAAAATCTATTAAATTGCTTTTTTTTATTAATATATATAACGAAAATATAGATAAAATTAATATTAATATTAATATTAATTCTGGATTAATAAAAATATTTGATATTATCGAAGTTATTACTATTAATATTCCAAGTTCTTTGTTTTTTGTTAAAGATTCGATACAAAAGTAAATAGAAATTAGTGATAATGATATTAATTGTATATTTAATGAATTAATTAGTGTGTTTCTATTTTGTACAATTAAGTTACAGTACAGCAGGATAAAAATTGAAGTGAAAAAAGTTAGCCAAAAATAATCTATATTTAATTCTTTCTGATTATTCTTAAGATTTATGTAATTATTTTTTTTGAATTTTTTTAGGGCTAAATAGATTTTTTGCATTTAATTCTTTACTTATGCTTTTTTTCTATTTCAATTGCTTTTATTAATGTATTTACAACTTTAAACTGTTCATCTGCTGTTATTTCATGCCATAAAGGAAGTCTTATAAGTTGGTCTGCTACTCTTTCGGTAATAGATAATTCATCATTTACTTTATAATATTTTTTCGTAACTTTACTTAGATGTAGCGGTATATAGTGAAATGAAGCCAGAACATTCATCCTTTTCATTTCTCTTAAAATATTATTTCGATTTAGATTGTTTTCTAATATTATGAAATAAATGTGGGCATTATGTTGATTTTTTAAATTTAGAGCTGGTCTTTTTAAATACCCTTTCTCTTCCAGCGGTTTAATCAATTGATGATAGTTATTCCATAATTCTATACGCCTAGAAGTAATCATTTCAGCATTTTCTAGCTGAGATAATAATAAGGCAGCCGATAACTCTGGCATTACATAAGATGAGCCCTTACTTACCCAAGTGTATTTATCAACCTCACCATTTAGTAATTGTTTTCGATTTGTCCCTTTTTCTTTTATAACTTCAATTTTTTCAATTAAATCTTTATTCTTTGCAAGTATACATCCGCCCTCACCGGCAGTAATGTTTTTTGTATCATGAAAACTATATGCACCAATGTCTCCAATACATCCTAGCAAGGATGTATCATATTTTGACATGAAACCTTGCGCAGCATCTTCTATAACAAGTAATCCATATTTTCTTGCTATAAATAGAATTTTCTCCATCTCGCAGGCTACTCCCGCATAATGAACACATACAATAGCTTTTGTCCTTGTTGTAATTGCTGATTCAATTTTATTTTCATCAATATTAAGAGTATCTTGTCTTATATCTACAAATACTGGCACATACCCGTTCAATACAAATGCATTTGCTGTAGAGACAAATGTATATGATGGCATTATGATTTCATCGCCAATTTCCCCATCCAATGCTATTGCCGCAATTTCAAGTGCTGCAGTACAAGAATTCGTTAAATAACCCTTATATGGTTTTGTTCTATCTGAAATCCAGCTTTCGCATAATTTTGTAAATTGGCCTCCTCCTGAATAGTGGCGTGATAACATGACTTTTTTTAAGTAATTAACTGTATTTTCATTAACATATGGTCTGTTATAGGGGATTAATTTCATACATCTAGCTTTGTAAAGCTTTCCTTAAGTTTTCTTTTATCAATTTTACCAGTCTCAGTAAGTGGAAACTTCTCTTTAATAACTATTAATTTTGGAATCATATAGTTAGGAATTTTCTTTTTTAGGGCTAATAATATATACTTCTTATCTAATAATTTATTATTTGATTCTATTGCAATCCCTAATAATGCATTTGAATCAAAAAAATATGCGCAACAGTTTAAAACTGAATCTATAGATTCTACGGCAGCCTCAATATCTCCTAGCTCAATTCTATATCCTCTATATTTTATTTGTGAATCATTTCTTCCAATAAATATTAAGCGTCCACTTTCATCATATTTTCCCAAATCTCCAGTTCGATATAATTTAGATTTGCATTCGGTAATAAATGGATTATTGATAAATTTTAAATTTGTCAACTCAAGATTTTTCCAATAGCCAAGCGATAGGCATTCACCGCTTATAAAGATTTCTCCAATAACATTAGACTTTTTTATTAAATTAGGCCTCATGCCATCATCGGACATATTATCAATTAGCAAAATTTCTGAATTATTAGATGGATATCCTATAGGTATTCTGTCTAATTTTTCATCCCTTGGAATTACGAAGTGTGTGCATGTTATTGTTGCTTCTGTAGGGCCGTACATATTTATATAATTAGCATTTGGAACGTATTTTCTCCAATATTCAAAAATATTAATTGAAAATTGCTCTCCAGCGAAAAAAATGTTTTTTAATTTCTTTGGGGCCAATGATTCTAGCGCGTTTGATTTTGCAATATTCGTAAGTGCGCTAGGGACCCACATTACTGAATTTATACCATTTTTATTAATAAATTTAATCGTGTCAATTGGAAATTTTATAACTTTTTCTGGTATAAAATATGTTGTGCCTCTAGAAATAAATGGCGTGTAAATATCAACAGCAGATATATCAAAATAAAGCTGAGCCATGTTTCCAAAACGTGTCTTTGAATTCAGTTTAAATTCATATACAAACCATTGGATGTAACTTAGTAATGAGCTATGGGAGATCAATACACCCTTTGGCTTTCCAGTTGATCCAGAAGTGTATATACAATAAGCAGGATCGTTTGGTTTTGATTTGTTCTTTATTAAATGATTTAAATCCCTTATATCATTTTTAATATTTAATGATAATAATGATATATCCAAAATAGTTGTTAGATTTTTTTTATTGAAATCAAAATTTGAAGGGCTGCTACTATCTATTATTATCAAAGGGCTATTTAGCTCTTCTATAATAGAATTAATTCGCTCTGAAGGAAGTTCGGGGTCTAAAGGCACATAGAAATTTCCAGAAATCCAAGTTGCTATGAAAGATATTATCGAAAGATGATTTCTTGGTAGGATTATCGCGATCGGTTTATTAATTTCACTAATATTAAAAGCTGCATTTAAATTTATAGCAGAGTTTACAATTTCCTCATAAGTAAAAAAAGTATTTTGAGAAAAAATATATTTTTCTTTGGGAAATTTATAATAAGCTTCTAAAATGTGACTTAACATAATGAATTTTTATAATTATTCTATTTTAATATGGCTAATCCAATGCCAGTTTTTCCATAGCCGTTCCCGTTATAAAACATAAAGTCTTGTCCATCATGCTTATAGATTGATGGATAAGTTACAGAACTATTTTCCCATTGTTGTGCTGTGCCTCCCCATGCAATTGGACCCTTTCTTTCCCAATTGATACCATCTAGTGATATTGCTTTTTCAATCCTATATCTGCTACCTCTCACACTAAAATACATTTCGTACTCATTATTTTTTTTTCTTACAAAAGGTCTCCCAAAAGCATATTCACTTTTTTTCATGTAGGTAACAGCTGAAATTTTTGGTCTTGTCCAGGCTATTCCGTCGTCAGAATAGGCAACTTTAATATCGTAATAATGCTTTATAAATTTACTTTTTTTTTGCCAGAAATCCATGGAGCAATACCACATTACGAATTTTGATTTTTTTGAGTCCCATAAAACAAAAGGGCTTGCACATGTATATGGCTCTATTGTCGAACGCGTTAAAACTGGCCCATCAAAATCTCTAGTAAAAACACCTGTTGTGCTATTAAGAGTGGCCAAGCCTATTGAATTATTTACTATAACTTTTCTAGTTAAATTCCAACCTGTATAGTAAAGCTTTATTTGCCCTCTAATTGAGCAAATAGAGCCTAACGTAACTCCACTGTCGTCAAATGCACCTAATTTTCCTGGGCTTAAGATTGGGGTTAAATCCATTTCAACAATTTTCATTTTTTCAAAATTAAAAATGCCACGCACAACATGGGATTCATTTTTTATATCTCTTACGTTGAAATAAATATAAATACATTCATCACTTAAATTAGCGGCTTTATAAATTGTTGGGAATTGTGCATGGGTGAATTTACATTTTTTAGGGAAAAATTCTGGGTTAACAATTAAATTTTCTCTGTACCATTTCATTATTAAATATCCACTAAATTTTCTATCATAAAAATTGAAATTAAATTAATATTAATAAATATATTTATAAATTTTTTAAAATTCAATATTTAAACAAGGTTTTATACAAATTATTATTTTTTTTCTAAAGATATGTTTATTAAAGCTATTTTTTTTCCGCTAATTTTATTTCAATAAAATCTGCTAACTTCTCAACCGACGAAAAATTTTTGTGCGAGAAATCATCTGCTTCAAATATTATTGAGAATTTTTCTTCTATAGCAACCATTAACTCCATTAATGAAAAACTATCCAACTCATCTAAATGATGTTTATTATTTTCAAATCCAGGGTATATCTCGTCAATAATTTTAATTATTTCACTTATTATATTTATCATTTTTTTTAATACACTTTTTTTAAATTATGTACTTCTATTAATTTTATTTTAGTTAGTTTGTATAAGATTAATAAATTTATTTTTTTAAAATTCTGTATTAAAGAAATTTTATTTGCAACGTAATTTGGCTCATAATTTTCAGACATTATCAGTTTAATTTTCGTGATTATTTCTTAATCAATTTAATCTTTTAAACCCGCTATAGCACATGGGACCTCGTAGCAAATTTTTTACATCCCTACCCTCTTCGCATTCCTTGATTAAACTAAAAACTGGATCAAGTGCCTGAAAGAAGCCATCTAATATTTCAGGGGTGTGTTCTATGCAAGCATAAACTGTGTTGCTTGCTAAGTACCCCTTTGTCAACATTTCTTGTGTAATCAACGTTTTATAAGCCAATGCATTCTCACTGACGATTGTGAATCCAGTTAGAGCTGGCAGACCCCAATGCTCTATCTTTATATCATGTTTACTAGCCAGATCTTGCCATCCCTTGCGAATGGCGAGACCAGTCTCAGTAATTTTTTCCCAAGACTTTACCTTTTCCATTATTTCTAATGTTTTTAATGCTGCGGCGGGACCAATGCGCTCAGTCCAGAAGGTACTGCTGATAAATGTAGTCTGGGCAGCCTCCATAATGGCGCGTTTTCCAATAATGGCTGTAATTGCATAACCATTACCCAGAGCTTTTCCAAACATTGCCATATCGGGCTCTACTCCATATTTTTTATGAAGCCCTCCAAAGGTTTCCCTGAATCCTGAAGTACATTCGTCAAATATAAGAACGATGCCGCGATCCGTAGCTAGCTTTCTAACTTTGTGAAGAAAATTATCCTCCGGCCCTTTGTTGCGAACGACCTCCATCTTAATGACACCAATGTCATGCTCATTCACTAAAGCCTCTAATTCCGTATAATTATTATAAGTAAATGGCAAAACCGTACCTCGAAGATCTCTTGGTACGCCATTTGGCTCTAGTCCAGGCAAGAGATGGCCATCTAAATGTTTTTCATTGCCCAAATTGGCTGACAAATACCAATCATGCCAACCATGATAACCACAGATTGCCACTTTATCTTTACCTGTTGCAGCCCGAGCAATGCGAATCGCAATCGCATTAGCCTCACCACCTGACCGCGAGAATCGGACCATATCTGCCCAAGGATGTAATTCCACCAAACGCTCCGCTAGGTAGACTTCTTCCGGACAGTTAAATGTAGACATATTGCCAGCATCAACTACTTTTCGAACCGCCTCATCGACCTCTGAATTGCCATATCCCAGGGTATTAGTGCCAATCCCCATAATGGACATATCAATATACTCCTTGCCATCAAGATCCCATACCTTGCATCCCTTAGCCTTACTAAAGTAGGTTGGCCACTGATCAGGCAAAAACATTTCTGCGCGCTTGGAGAGAAGCATATTCCCGCCTGGTATGACCTGCTTTGCTCTTTTCCAGAGTTTTTGTCCAGCACCCATCACCGCTCCCTCATTGCGAATTATGTATTGATTCAGAATAAACCATTCTGGATGTTGGTCCTGTAGTATCAGAACTGTCTTCCAGTCAAAATCTGTATTTGGATAGAAGTGGTTAAATACCTTCTCAATCACAACAAAGTCTGCCGGCTCATCTACGGTCCATCTGAGGCTTGAAAAATCCTCAGCATTTTTGATGGTGGCTGTCTTAAATTTTCCTGACTCACGCAAATATGGTGTTACATGCTCGTGATCAAATAGCTTGTCGGACTCTTCTTGCGCCCTTTCAAGCGCAGCCAATTTGAAAACTTCAATATCAAGACCGTCTGGTAGTGTTGGCGGATAGTTATTGCATAAATAATCAATATCTTGATCCAAAAACTGCTGAACACACTCATCAACCAATACGGGATCAACCAGAGGACAGTCGCCAGTGATTCTGATAATAACATCAGCCTGATGTTTTTTTCCCGCCTGAATATAGCGATCCATCACATCATTCTCGCTACCTTGCTCACATGCATAACCAATTTTCTGAACATGATCAACTAAAACTTTATTGCGATCATCGATCGAAGTTGCCACCACAATTTGATCTACCAAAGTTGCTTTTGATAATCTTCCCAAAAGTAGCTCAATCATAGGAACGCCATTAATTAGTTTCATCACCTTGTTGGGCAAGCGAGTTGAGCCCATACGCGCCTGAACAATAGCAACAACCTTCAATTGACTCTCCACAAGGATGGGTTAATTAAATCTAAATCTTCAGATTGAATTTCGGAATGGGTAACCGATAGATTAATCATCTTGGTTGCCGATAAAATTTCTTTTAGCTGATCAATGCCATCAACTCCTACAACTACGCGATCAACACCATCAAAACTTAAGGGATACGCTAAGCAGTGCTGCAATGCATTTAATCTCGAACCCTCTAGATCGGCTTGCCAGACATCCCATAAAGCATCCCATTTAGAAAAATATTCAGGAATCAATTGGCGATCCATGAGTAGCAAACCCTGAAGAAATGAAGAGCGTGTATGAACTTCAATTCCACGATCCTTTAGTTGCCCCAGCCAACCGCTAGACACTAAGCGTCTGTCAACTAAATTCAAAGGAGCCTGAATAATGTCTAAAGGAAACAGAGTCAGAATGGCATCTAGCTCACTAGGGTCATAAATTGAAATGCCTATCTTATTAACCAAGCCCTTATCCCTTGCTTGCAATAGAGCTTTAAAAAGATCTGGCCCAATATCGCGCAATAACTGACTAGGCTGATGCAGCAAAAGGCCATGCAGCTCATCAATGCGCAAGCGCTTCAATGAAGATGAAATTTGGTCACTTACCCAAGAGCCGATTGATACACCACTAGGTACCGGCGGAAGCTTACTGATGACATGAAAGTCGTAGACCCCAATTTCACCCAGACTATCCTCGCTATTGCCATAGGAAATAGCAGTATCAATGGTATCAATACCCCATGATAACGCCTCATTCAGGATTGTAGAGCCATCGCTTCGTTGAATTTGCCCAGACTGGTTCGCAACACCATAAGCAAGTCCAAACTGTGCTGTACCAAGCGCAATCTTTGACGTACTTTTTGATAGGTTTTGAACCATGAAGGATTAGATTTTCAACATCTTCTGCTTATTGGCATCGATCCATCCACGCAACTCTTCCACGCTCATCCAGCTTGGATTGTTATCTGAGCTGTAAGTGAAATCAGGCGATACCAATTTACCGTTATTGATACGGTAAGGATCCTGACTCCAGTCATGAATTGCGGGCAGTATCTTGAAATGCTCTGGATACTCATAGGTATATGGCGCATCCTCAAACCCAATCATCTGCTCATGCAATTTTTCACCAGGACGAATGCCGATAACCTTTTGCTCAAGCCCAGGAGCAACAGCTGATGCTATATCTGGAATCTTCATTGATGGAATCTTCTTGACATAAATTTCACCACCAACCGCATCATCAAATGCATGCCAAACCAGCTCAACACCTTGCTCCAGGGTAATCATAAAGCGTGTCATACGCTCATCAGTAACCGGTAGTGGCCCACCTTTTTCAGCTTCATTCAGAAAGAATGGAATAACTGAGCCACGTGATCCCATGACATTTCCATAGCGCACGACTGCAAATCGAGTTTCATTTTTTCCAGAATATGAGTTACCGGCAATAAATAACTTATCAGACGTCAGCTTAGTTGCGCCGTATAAATTGGCCGGACTGCTCGCTTTATCTGTAGAGAGTGCAACTACACGTTTCACACTTTGATCTATACAGGCATCAATCAAGTTCATTGCGCCCATTACGTTTGTCTTTACGCACTCAAAAGGATTGTATTCGGCAGTAGGAACGATTTTGGTCGCAGCAGCATGCACAACATAATCAATACCTTGTAGAGCGCGAGACAAGCGATCCTTATCGCGCACATCACCAATGAAGAATCGGACTCTATCATCGCCACCATATAGCTTGGCCATTTCCCACTGCTTCATCTCATCTCGAGAAAAGATTACCAATCGACTTGGATTGTACTTTGCCAAAGTCAGCGGGACAAACATGTGGCCAAAGGAGCCAGTGCCACCGGTAATGAGAATTGAAGAGTTTTTAAGCATAATTAAGTTGCTCGCTAGTTAAAAAATGTCGCAGTGTTGATTGGAGAATTGTATTGCCTAGATCTAAGCCCATCACCTGAGGCGCATAGATTTGGCAAGTTTTTTGCCATTGAGCATCGCTTTCGCCAGCCAAATAATCCATTACTCGATAAACCTCATCAGAATTTACTGACGCCGCCCAAAAGGGGCCGTTTTCTGGCAATGATCCTGGCCAACCAAAGCGCCTTGCTGTACTGTTGATGAATTGGCCTCGCCCAGCAAAAAAAGCTGTTTTTCTACCCCTTGCCAAGGACTCATAGCCTAAAGTAGAGTCAACGGTTACCACTAGATTGGCAGCATCTAACTGTTGATATGCGCTAAGCGGAGATGAGCTGGGTTCATATACCCAAGTAGCTTTTGTAATTCGCTCTTTAAAGTATTGGTACTCGGAGCCAAATTTTACGGTTTCACGACCACAAACTCTAAGGGTTTTGCCACGGACAGAGCACCATGAATCTAGATATTGAATCAGCAAACCATCTATCGCAAAGAACTCTTCCCAGCCATATGCCTTTCCATTAGTATCAAACACAATCGGCTTGCTGGGGATTAATTCTGGATGATACTGAGATAGAAATAAAACCTCATCCAGATACTTTTTCGGGGAGATTCGAACTAGATTATTTTTGAGGGATCCGCTTGGAATGATGTTGCTAGCAATCCGTGATTGGTAATACGCGCCGATAGATGGATTGTGAACAAAAATTGCATCTACTTTCCAGCCGCGATCAATAGAAAAGCGATCAAGCCAGTTATCTCGAGTACCATTTTGTAGCAATATTGTTTTAATTCCATCAAATCGATTAGAGATCTCATAAAAGAGCGGATCATTATCGATAAAGCTTGCTACTACTTTAGGCTTAACTAAGCTCAAGAAGGACCAAACATAAGCGCGATCAGGACGACCATGCCAAAAGTCTTTAGTTAACATTGACTTAATTACCGCATGTACATTAATCAGCCCGCCATCTAGCACTAGGACCTGATACGAAGCACCACCTAAATAGTGATGCAATAAATCACTACCCATGGGATAGTAAATTACTACATCTGTATGCAGCGGCAAGCTCCACTGCTTTGGTGCGGCTATAAAGACTCGATAGATCCAACTGAGCTTATCTCGCACTTTTAAATTTTGCCCTGTGAATTGGCTACTATTTTTGCCAAATGAAAATCTAATTCAGTATCTATATCAATAGCTTCCGCTTCAGACTCAGCAACTAAAGGAATCACTTGACCGCTACCCATAAAGCTTTTAGTTGCACGTAATAACTTAGGAGATATCAAATAAAAGGCGCCGCTGATTTGATATGCAAGTGGCAACTCTTGTGAGCGCTTTGAAAAATCTACACCATCAATAAAAGGAATTAACTTCTCATCAGTAATTTTTAAAGTCCAATGCGGGTGGGTTTTTGCATTAACAACACCTATCACCGGCAAAAGAGGATTTTCATTGAATAATGTAATGCCCTTTTGCATCATCTCCTTATTACGAAATGGAGAGGTTGGCTGCAATAAAAGTACTCCATCAATAAAGCCATTTTCTGACTCATACCAATCAACCGCATGAAGCGCAGAATCAACAGAAGAAGATTCATCGGTAGCTAAATGAGCTGGCCGCAACCAAGGAACTAATGCTCCACCCTCACGCGAAACACTTGCAATACCTTGATCGTCAGTCGACACCAATACATCACTGATCTGAGTTAATCCTGTAGCAGCATCAATAGACCACTGAATTAAAGGTTTTCCACTCAGCGGAAGTAAATTCTTCCCAGGTAGGCGTTTGGAACCCCCGCGCGCCAAGATCAGAGCGAGTATTTTCAAGAGCGAAATCCCTCTGAAGATCTAGCTTTTGCAAGGTCATCTGGCCTACCGACATCCAACCAAGGCTCGTGCATAGGATATGCCACTGTACGTTGATCCTTCTCTTGCAGACGCTCAAAAAGAGTAGGCATGTCACAACGAGTATCCCTCTGTAATTCACCCAATGAATCTGGTTCGATGACGTATACGCCAGCGTTTACATGTGAAAGCGCAATTGGTTTTTCTTCGAAGCCAATAATCTCGACACCATTAATTTCAACCACGCCAAAGGGGTGCTGCCATTCATGTACGCGCACTGCCATCGTTGCAGCAGCTTGATGGCGTAAGTGAAAATCTAATATCTCTCCATAGCGAATATCTGTAATGACATCACCGTTTGTCACTACAAATGGATATTTAGGCAAAGGATCCAAAAGACTGAGAGCCCCAGCAGTCCCAAGGGGGGCTTTTTCACGCAAATAATCAATGCGCACACCAAACTTACTCCCATCACTAAAATACTTTTCAATCATATGGCCCAAGTGATGAATGGCAAAAATGAAATGGCTAAACCCTTCAGACTTTGCACGCTCAATGATGTGCTCAAGCATTGGCTTGCCTTGAATCAGCAGCATTGGCTTTGGGCAGCTCTCAGTGTGAGGCAGTAATCTCGTACCCATACCACCAGCCATAATCACCATAGAATTAGGACGGGCTTGCACACTTGCAACCTCGTCCCAAATGTGAAGTCCGACGATTTTTCCGTCATCATCAACCACGGGTATTTGTTGCATCTTATTTGCCGTCATCATGCTCAATACGGTATCTCGAGTCATTCCAGCAGGCACCACCAATGCATTTTGATGAACAATCGACTGAATAGGGCTACTAAGCGTTAATCCCTTAAGCAAACCTCTACGAATATCACCATCCGATACGGTCCCTAGAAAATGACCCTCACTATCAGCTATAAGGATAATTTTCAACGCAGTATTATTCAGATTACGAATCGCGTCTTCTATTGAGTTGTTGCTCTTTAATATGGCTCTTTCCCAAGCAATATCACCCATAATCACTGCCTCTCCCTAAGCAACTGAAATGCTTCTGCAGCCATAAATCCTGATGATGACCCACGAACTTTTGCCAAAGATCTAATCGCCTCCTCACTTCGTGGAAAAGGAAATTTATGCATTTCTGATGCGTAAATATTCATAATTTCGATCTTTTGATCAATATATTTTTCGATATCGACAAATACATTAGGGGAGAACTGCTGATCATTATTTAAACCAAAATCAGTTTCAGATAAAGTCTCGTAAGCTAAAATCTTTTTAATGGATGGGTGTCTAAACCATTTTGTGCAGCTAACAGCAGCGTCATATGAGTATTGATGATCAGTATGAACATCTCCTCGATGCGGAATGAATAATTCTTCAGGTAAAAAATCATTAAAAATATCAGAAATATCTTTTACCAACCCTGACATCGGGTGCTGATCCAGTTTTGTAGTGGCATAGTTTAATTGATATACACGTTTAAAGTTATATAAATGTGCTACTTTCGCTATCTCAGAATTTCTTCTTTGAACAACTTCTGCGCTCCAGCCCTCTTCAGTTGTAACTTTAGTAACAATAAGCCAGGCTATCTCGCAGCCTTCAGACAATCTTCTTAGCAATGTTCCCCCAAGGCCTAAAGTTTCATCATCTGGATGCGGAGCTATTACCATTATTTTCATATGCATTCCCCAACTTTCGCATTTAAAATAGGATCGGTACTGAGCAAACAAATACTATCAATGCCACAATTAATCACGAGCTTTCCAGAGTTAATTGCGATAACTTTACCGGGCTCGCAATTTAAAATATTTCCCGAAATAATTTCCACATCTAAAACTTTTATCTCATTTAATTGATGAATAATTAATGCTCCTGGATAAGGATCAGACAAAGCCCTCACAAGGTTATATATTGCTTTAGCCGGCATACGCCAATCAATCACCCCATCTTTTTTTGAGCGCTTTCTCCATAAATTTGAGACTGTAGAATTCTGTTTAATTCGTTGATATGTCCCAGATATCAAGGATGGCATGAATTCTGAAATTTGCTCTAAAGCAACAATGCAAATTCTGTCGTAAAGAGTGCGAGCATTATCGGAATCATAGATGGGAATTTTTTTCTGAGAGAGAATATCGCCAGAATCCGCACCTGAATCCATAAAAAAGAATGTTGACCCGGTTTCTTCTAGCCCTAAAACTAAAGCCCAAATTATGGGATGTCTTCCGCGGTTAGCTGGCAAAAGAGTCGGGTGAAAACCAACAACTCCCATATTGGGAATCCTAAGAAGCTTTTCGCCAAGCAACCTAGACCAGCCAAAGCAAAAAATAATGTCAGGCGATCTTTCTCTAATCCAATTCAAAGCATCTTCCGAATTAATATCTTCAAAAAACCGAAGGGGAATATTTGCCCTTAAAGCTATAGGAGATAGATCAAAAAAATCGGAATTTATGGCTGAAGACTTGGCTCCACAAATACCAACAATATTAGCGCCAATTTCAAGAAGGTGCTCTAGAGCTTTGCCTGAAAACTCAACAGAACCAATATAGAGAATTTTCATGACTTGCTTAAGTTGTAAAAATTTTTGTGTATCAACCTGTCCAGCTCAACAGATTCCAATACTTTTATAATTTGATTGGAAGCCCCACCGCTTCCATATGGATTTATGACGTTCCGTAAGATATTTTGGAACTGAGCCGAGTATAAAACCTCGATAGCATCAGTTATATATTTAGTAATAGGAGGGCAATTAATGACACTCTCTGCCATTAATCTTCCCTTCTGACGATCGCCAATATTAATTGTCCCTTTTTTGAATGATGGCATCTCTGCCAAGCCACTAGATGAGTTACCCACAACACCATCTACGAACTGCAAACAAGATAGATACCTCAGATGACCCAAAGAAGTAAATACATAGGCATTACTATGCTTAGAGCAAAAATCTTTTAATTGACCCATTAATGCACGACCATCGGTATCTGCATTTGGCATCGTAAATATTAATTTGGTGTCCTTGAGAGCCTTCAAAGCTTCCAACAATTGATTCATTTGGTACTGAGCCGTATCTTTTTCCAAAGTAACGGGATGGAAGGTAATTAACAGATTATTTTTGCCAAATTGAAATCCTAGAGACTCCTCCAATTTTGATTTCTCCAGTAACTTCATCTTATGAATAGCATCAACCCCTAAACCACCAACCAAATAAACCATTTTGGGTTGCTCGCCAAGCTGTATCACGCGATCACGATACTCCTTTGCTGCTACAAAATGCAAATGTGACATCTTAGTAATTGAGTGACGAAATGCTTCGTCTATCAATCCCTCAGTGGCTTCGCCGCCATGCAAATGGGCCACTGGAATACGCGCAACTAATGCAGCCGATACTGCGGCAAAAATTTCAAAACGATCGCCTAAAACTACCATGATGTCTGGATTTAGCTGCGCCAGTGCATCAGCAAAACCAATCATTCCCAAGCCAATTGACTTTGCAACGCCTGCCCCAGAGTCAGAACTGGTCAACATCTCAATCTTGCGATCAATGACGAAACCATCATTCTCAATCTCGCGATAGGTCATTCCAAACTCAGGAGACAAATGCATTCCGGTTGCAATGATCTGCAGGTTCAATCGAGGGTGCGATTGAACCTCTTTCATTAAGAATCTCAGCAACCCATACTCAGCGCGAGTTCCCGTTACTACGCACACATTTCGTTTCATAAGTCTATCAATTCATCAATTTTGAAACTACGTTTAGCAGGTATTCCAATTAGCTCTTTAAATCGCATGGGCGAAATACCATTACCGGGCCGCTTTGCACATAAATTATCTAAGGAAAATAATTCACCCTTTTGTATAGGTTTGGCAGCAACCAAGGATTTTCTAGCAGTTTGAATATTTTTAGCTTCGCTAGGGGCAACCTTTTTGATCCCATCGCCAAGGGATAACTCAATATTACGAATAGAGTCAACCATTAACACCAGCTCATCTGGCTCCAGGCTAGCTTTATGATCTGGGCCAGGTAATTCGCGATCAAGCGTAAAGTGCTTTTCAATTATTGTGGCGCCCAAGGCAGCTGCAGCAATCGCCACCTCAATTCCATTGGTGTGATCAGAGTAACCCACCTTTACGCCAAACTCCTTGCCAATAGCTTGCATAGCCAATAAATTGACCTCCGATATCGGCGCAGGATATTCAGTCGTGCAGTGGAGAACGGTAATCCTATCTCTTGATTGACCGGCGCTCTCCAGAACCTCGAGTGCTTGAGCAATCTCATTCATCGTTGACATACCAGTAGACAGAATTACCTCGCAACCTAAGACGCCTATTTGTGCAAGATATGGTCCATTGGTAATTTCACCTGAGGGTACTTTAAATTGAGTCTGCCCTAATTGATGCAAAAAATGAATGCTTTCTGAATCGAATCCTGTTGATAAGAATTGAATATTGTTCACTTTGCAATGGGCAATAAGCTCATAGTGCATTTCAGGAGAAAGCTCTAGACGCTTTAACATTTCAAACTGGGTCTCACCACCATCAGTTGAAAGTTTTTGATAGTCAGCCTTTTGCGCATCCTCGGTAACTAAACTTCTTGCATTAAATGTTTGGAATTTAACGATATCAGCACCCGATTGGGCTGCAGCTTCAATCAATTTTTTAGCAAGGAGCATATCCCCATTGTGGTTAACACCTGCCTCAGCGATGATAAGAACATGTTTTCTCAAGATTTGACCCCTGCAAGAATAGAACCATCCTGAAGATTGTGGCGAACTATTTGCCCCATTCCTATTAGACAATTTTTACCAATGGAGACTCCCTCTTTGATTACGGAGCCACTTCCAACAAAAGATCCCGCATCCACACTGACGCCACCATTAACAATGACGCCCGTCGATATATGGCAATGGTTACCCACTTTTGAATCATGTTCAATCAGCGCCTTTGAATTAATGATGCAGTTCTCGCCCACAATAGCACCAGCATTAATTAGTGCATCATGCATAACAATTGTTCCGCTATTAACAATGGCATGATCTGATACATAGGCTCGGCTTGAAATAACCACAGGAAAAGCAAAGCCATATCCAAGTAATTTTTCATACAGTTCAATTCGAACCTTTGGTGACTTAATTTGGCCAACGGCAATAAGAGCATTCCGATGTAATTGAGAAAACTTTTCAAGATCCTTATCCGTGCCTATGACTCGACACCCATCAACCGTGGTGCCAAGCTCATCCGGGCTGCCTATTAGGCCGGTAATTTCATACGCACTGGCGTGGCCAACGACATCAATGCAAGCGCGTGCATGCCCACCTGCACCAACCAGAATTAAGCCTATATTGTTCATAGGTTGTAAATATCCGCCTTATACAGCTTGAGGTTTTCAGATTTTGCGAACCAGTTTGCGGTTTCTTGCAAACCGCGCTTAAAGCCATCACGCCCTCCATAGGCTGGCTGCCAATCAAAAAGTTTCTTTACTTTCGAGTTATCGGCCCACAGACGCTCGACCTCAGACTTCTCAGGCCGCAATCTAACTTCATCCGTAATGATTTCAACATTCACATTCATAGCCTCAGCAATTAACTTCACCGTATCACCAATCGAAATCTCAAAATTACTACCAAAGTTAACAACTTCACCAAGCCCTTGATCAGAATTTAAAACTGAGATAAATGCACTTACCGTATCCATTACAAAATTGAAATCTCGTGTTGGAGAAATTGCACCCAGCTTAATTTCACGCTTTCCATTGGCAATCTGCGTAATGATGGTCGGTATCACTGCACGAGCAGATTGCCGGGGCCCATAAGTATTAAATGGTCTGGCAATTACTACGGGTAACTCAAATGAGGTAAAGAACGAGTTCGCCAGCTGATCGGCGCCAATTTTTGTAGCAGAGTAAGGGGATTGGCCTTGCAGCGGGTGCTCTTCTGTAATGGGGACGAAACGGGCTGTGCCATACACTTCACTGGTAGAAGTATGAATCACTCTTTTGACACCAAGCTCTTTTGCTGCTTGAAGCACATTAAGTGTGCCCTTGATATTAGTGTCAACATAAGTATCAGGGGAATGATAAGAATATGGGATGGCAATGAGAGCGGCTAAATGGAGTACAGCATCACACCCTCTCATTGCCTCTTTAACGCCATGTGGATCTCGAATATCCCCTGTAAATACCTCGAAATTTCCTCGGACACTTGGATCACAATGATCCAACCACCCCCACGAATTAAATGAGTTGTAAAGAACAAATGCCCGCACTTTATAACCCTGGCGCACTAATTCTTCAGTCAAATGCGAGCCGATGAAACCATCAGCCCCAGTAACTAAGATGGTTGAATTGGTTGATAGGGGGGTAGATTTGCTTGTCATAGAATCAATTCTTTAGTTAAACGGGTTTTGCCTGCACCACATCCTGATAACTTCCAGTGCGTGCAATTACGCCATCTGCAAGCTCGATAATTTGGGTGCACTGTTTTAGCGTTGAGGTCCGATGGGCAATGATGATAAGCGTCAAATCTTGGTCCAATGCCTCAATAGACTCCATTACTGCAGACTCTGTTTCATTATCAAGGGCGCTAGTAGCCTCATCAAAAATAATTACATCAGCTTCTTTGTATAGAGCGCGCGCAATTCCAATTCGCTGTCTTTGACCACCTGATAAGCGAGCGCCACGCTCTCCAACCATGGTTTTATAACCATCCGACCAGGTCTCTATAATGGATGCTAGTTGCGCTTTTTCTGCAGCATGTCGTACCTTGACCATATTAATTTCATTCTTCGACACACCAAATGCAATATTTTCCGCAATAGAACTATCAGCCAAAAAGATCGACTGAGGAACGTGAGCAATATGCTTTTGCCATGCACGAATGTTGTGTGTATTTAAAGCAAGCCCATCAATGCTTAGATCTCCAGCTGATGGTGCTAACAACCCCATCAAAATATCTGTCAATGTACTTTTGCCGCTACCTGTTTTACCAATTAAACCGAGTCTTGAACCCTTCGGGATCATTAGCGAAATATTTTTAAGAACAAGATGTGAATTATTGCCGTAACAAAAAGAGAGATTACTTAAATCAATGGCTCTCTGAAATGGCAACACCAATGAATCCTCATGATGATTCATTGGCATAGGCTGGTCCAATAAATCTAGTGAATCCTCTAATGAGGCTTGTCCGCCCTTAACGCTGGACCATGCTCCGTATATTTGCTGTAAAGCCGGCAACATTCTCTGAGCACCGAGTGCCAATGCTCCCAGTACTGGGATTGCACTAGCAATTCCTTCCGGTTGAATGGCGAGAAAGTAGGCGAGCACTGATATGAGCACCATACCCAAGGCTTCAATAGCAAAGCGTGGGGCGCTAATCAAAAACACGCTACTACCCTGTGCGCGCCGCATTGGAATATCAGCATTGAGGTAGCTCTGGCAGTAAACAGATTGCGTGCCATCGAGCAAAACATCGCGAATGCCCCCTAGCCCCTCTTGCAATGACTTAATCACCTGCGTTGACTGAAGAGCAACCTCACGCCCATCCCTCAATAAACGACCCTTGGTAATCCACGCAATTGCTGTATATATGAGCCCAAACCCCACAAAGGCTGCAATAGCGACCTTGGCACTAATCGAGAGTAATGCCAATAAAATTGCAATCAGGATGATTCCGGAACTCATCATATTTAGCAACATCATGATGGTGCTAATGACATTATTGGTCTTACTTGCAATGCCATTAATAATCTCACTACTATTGCGAGCGAGATGGACAGAATAAGGTTGGTATAGAGTGCGGCGGTAGATATCAATACTGAGATCCGCCCCAATGGCATAGGTAATTCTTGTACTGGCCCAAAGCAATGTCAATCGTATGAGTCCAGCCAGCAATGCAAAAATTGCGAATATAGCTGCAATAGGAAATAGCATCTCCTGGGGAGAGTTAATTCCTAAATAATGAATTAATGGCTGAGCAAGTGCATTTTTGAAAATCACTTCGGGGGAAACAAGAGCAGTCAAAAATGGGAGTACTGCTCCGATACTAATAATTTCAGCAAGAGAAGCCAACAACATGAGCACAAATAAAGACGCGAGTTGACAGCGGCGTTGATAGCTAATATGCCCCCAAAGACGCTTAACCAATTGATTGAGAGGTTGAGGGCTTGATTGAGTCATTTAGCCTGCACCTCGACCTGCAAATCCCTCTTCTCCTGCACCGTGGTACTGGCAGAATTCGCAGTTTCCAATTTCAACATTTCTATTTCTGAACGAAGAGATTCATACTCCTCTAGCTTATGCCTAAGAAAGCTAGTTGTGAGCGCAGCCTTTTGTGCAACACCTTGTGGCGTTAGTAGATAGGCGTAACCCAATTTATTCTTACTTTTTGCAAAAGAGTCAATCTTTACCAGCCCCTTCACTACAAGAGCCTTTAGACAATAGTTCGCCTTCCCAAGGCTAATCCCCAGCACAGCTGCCAACTCACGCTGAGTTAAGTCTGGGTTCTGAGCAATTGCTCTGAGCACCTGAAAGTGAATTTCACTAGAATCTGATTGTTCTACCTCTGACATGCCACCCTTAAATCCATATTTAGGTGACAGTTTATTACATATTGTTCAATTGTTGAACAATGAACTAAAAATTCTTAGTGCTTGAATATGTTTAATTATTTGTAAGTGATTACTAACTTAATGTCAAATATCACGTAGACGTAGAAATAAAGTTTAGGTCAAAATAATCGTAATTCAATCCAGCAAACCTAAATATAAGGAGATAAATATGGCAAGTAGCCAAAAGATTGGTCTTCGCAATTCTGTAACTGAGTGCGCCCATTCAGTAAAAAAAGAAAATGCAGGAAAGTATTACAACTACGCTATCAAAGACTGTATTAAATCAATTGCAGCTCAAAAAGATGCACCAAAAGAGTAGCAATATTTTGCTTAAGCGCTCAACGTGGGCCTAAAAATAAATGCAGCTAGTCAAACTCTCGCTTATAGATTTATAGTACCGCCACTTGCGATAGCTCTTGCAATAGCATCAATTACCCTTAAGTTTTCCAAACTATCTTCAGCGCTAACCAAGGGCATTTGTTTGCCGGCTACAACTCTTCCAAAGTGAGACATTTGCAAGACAAGAGGATCTTCTCTGTGAAACTATGAATATGTGAGCTCATGGGAAGCCACCATGAAGGCTCTTGCGCCCCCGAATAATCCTTGATTTTCATCGAGGGGATTGCAAGACTTCCTTTAACGCCCCCCACTACATAGCAGTCCTCATCATTTGACTGAGGATATGCCTTACTTTCACCGGAAGTATGCTCCCAACTTCACGCAGAAGACGTTGTATCAGACAACATAAAATTACCAAGAGCACCATTTTTAAAACGGAAATTAATAACTGCAGTATCTTCCACCGGGTAACCTCTGATTGCGCTGGAAACTATCGCCTGGACACTTTCGATTTCTCCACAAAGCACCCTAAAATTGTGTATTTCGTGAATCAAGTTTATGAGGATTGGTCCACCGCCAATTTCCGATCTCCACGGGGCCTCTTTATAATAAGAAGCAGGCTTATAAAAAGTCGCATAACCCGAAATTAAAGTCAGAGGCCCCAAGCAACCAGAATCAATAATTTTCTTAGCAGTACTAATAATTGGACTATGAGCGCGATGATGCCCAATTAAAACATTTATATTTTTTTCGTTAGACGCCCTTACGATTACCTTTGCATCGGAAATATTAGTTGTGATTGGCTTCTCTAAAAGTATTGGTATTCCTGCATTAATACAATCTATTGCCTGTGATTTATGGAGTTGATTGGGTGTTGCAAGAACAATTCCATCTGGTCGATCCGCCCCAAAAATAGAGCTCAAATCCTCATGCCATGGGACTCCTTTTAACTTCGCCAGTAATTTTGCATCATTGGAAGGATCGACAATTGAGTGCGGCTCAAGCTCAGAATTTTTACAGATAATCTCTAAGTGGGCTTTCCCAATTAACTCCAACCCCACCACTGCAATACGAGACTTATTCATGAGCGAATTTCCATCCAAGTTATATGCAAGAATTATCCTAGACTTGAATAGTATAGGGAGCTGCTAGTTATTAAGCGATAAAAAAGGCTGCCAATTGGCAGCCTTTTTTTCTACATACTGTTACTTGCTAGTTAAGCCTTCTTGGCATAAGCAGAGCACCAGCCTTTACCTGCAACTTGCTTGCCAGCAAACAAAGAGCAGCCGCCTGCAGCAGAGCCAGCTTTGCCTTGATAGAGCGCGCAATTGTCACAAACTTGACCGGCAGCGTACTTAGGGAATTTTGCTTTATCTACTTTAGAGGCATCAGCTTTGTATCCCAATGCAGCAGCCTGAGGATCCGTTTCGGCAACCATTGCCTGCGCTTGAGCAGTGTTATTTAATGCTAAGGTTGCAGCACCTGCAGCTGACATAATCATAAATTGACGACGCGTGGTTTTCATATTTACTCCAAGAGGTTGTAGATTCACGACCGAACATAGTGCAGAACGACTTAGTCGACTATTGAGTACTTATCTTATTGATTTATAAGTATTTTTTAATAAGAATAATTCTCAATGCCAATTCTTTTCAAGTCTCTTAATTTCATTCCAGAGCTGCTTGGCTGAATCACCCCAACTTTGCCAATGCAAGTCAGAGGATTTTGGATGCTGATTAGATCTGTATAAGGCCAACCACTCTAGCACCGCATTAGATAAGTCTTCGGGTGCAAAACCATCAAAGTAATATGCAGTGTTACCGGCTACCTCATTAAAGACCGGCAAATTACGCGCAATCATTGGCGTTTGATGTTGTGCAGCTTCTATCAAAGGCAAACCAAAGCCTTCGCCGTATGAGGCAGCAATTAAACAAGTACAAGTTTCATAAAGCTTCTCAAGAAACTGATCGCTAGCAGAATCTATCCAAAACAGCCGTTTACCAGCTTCGCTATGAGAAATAATTCGCTGGTGTAATTCTTCCACTAACCAACCTTTTTTACCGACTATCACTAAATTGATTTGCTGGTCTTGGCTCCATAGCAACTCAAAAGAATCCAGCACCTGTTGATAGCCCTTGCGAGGTTCCAGCGTACCCACCAATAAAAAACTAGGCCGCTCTTTTAATTGCGCAATGATTGCATCAGCATTTGCTGGCATACCTTGTGTAGGCGAGTTACTAATATTGGCGCCCAAGTGAAACCAAGAAGCCTTAAAGTGATCAGCATGAGGAATGGACTCCTCCACAATCCAATTTTCCAACTCATCAGCCACCGCCTTAGAGATCCCAATTGCCGCATCACTTTCGCAAACAACGCGCAACCAATTTTCATGAATTAACTTAACACCGTGCTCACCCGGCCAGAAATGCGGAAATTGAATCGGCAGTAGATCGTAAACAACAAAACAAACAAAAACACCATTCCGCCTCATTGCTTTTAAGGTATCGCTTTGAAAGCGTGTCGTGTGATGTTGAAGATCTAAGCCCAAGAAGATGTCGCCTGGGAATGCTTCTATGACATCATCTACAACGACCTGATTATCTTTACCTTCAAGTTTCGCAAGAAATTTACTGGCATAACGATATCCACGATTACCAAGTGTTGCGTACACTAACTTGACATTATAATTATCGGGAGAAGTCTTTAGAAGCTCAGTCAAAATGGAGCGCGTAACTCGCTGCACTCCAGTCCCAGCATCGCGTTGGACCAGCTCAGAAATATCAATTAATAAATTATTTTTCCTGCCCTGCGGGGGAAATGACTGCGCAACACCTTGAGCGCAACACAATATATCGTAGTCACTGGGTTTACGATTATTAATTGCAGTTATTTGATGCAAGATTTTTTCAATAGATATATCTAAATCAATGGCATTTGGATTGCTATTCAACAGACCTTGTTGTGCTTTTTCAAATGCTTCAATTGCACGCTTAGCAGAAACTTCCCAAGAAAACTTCTTGGCTTGAGCATAGCCACACTGGATTAACTCACTTCGAAAATCACTGTCAATCAGTACATGCTCCAGCTTCTGGGCTAACTCTTCTGGAAGATTTGGATTAAACATGCCAGGATGCCCCCCCATTACTTCTGGGATGCTTGTTGTGTTGGAAGCTAGTGTTGGAGCGCCAAAGCTCATCGCCTCCAGAGGAGGCAAGCCAAAGCCCTCAAAGAAAGAAGGAAAAACAAATACCGCGCAATGTCGATATAAAGCAATCAATTGGTCATCGGGAACATAACCCGTGACGATTATTTGCTTGTTTCCGCCAAGCCCTAATCCCTTAATATGTTTATGCAACTCAATATTGTGTCCAGAAAGGACTAGCTGGTGGCTAATACGAATATCTTCTGGAAGCTTTTTATAGGCAGCTATCAAGCCGGTAATATTTTTGCGAGGATCACCGCCACCGGTATACAAGATAAATGGCTTAGTGATACCCAATTTCTCTAAAGTACGTTGACCGGCATTGTTGCCATCGGTTAAATCCTCAGAAGAAAGATCACTTGCCGCAGAAATATTGACCACATTCTCCGGCCTTACACCTAAAAACTCTACCGCCTGCTGACAAGAGAACTCGGAAATACCCAGCAGCAGACTTGCATTTTTTAATTGCCCAATTCGTCTGAAATAAAAATCTTTGAAGCGTGGCTCCGGGTCTAAATATTTCTTGGGATCTAAAAGTGGAATGAGGTCATAAAACATAATGCTTACCGGTACACCAATGTCACTTAACCCGTCAACACTAGTCACTGCATTATCCCGATAGCCCTCAAACAAACTCGAGATATGAATCAGATCAGGCTTTAGTTTGGCAATGAAAGCCTTACGAATAATTTGATTCACTTGTGTTCGCCAGGCATTGCGTGCATGACCCTCAGACGCTGGAACAACCGGCTGCCATACACATATGTGATCTTGCGGCAAGATCCCATATAACGTATCACGAATAGCATCAATTGACTCCCCAAAGGCGCCATTCAGAACAAGAAAAAATTCATGCTGAGGGGCTTGCTCTATAAGTGCCTTAGTAAAAGAAACTGTATAGCGCCCAATACCGCGAAAGCGGCTGTCGGTTTGCACGCCCTGCAAATCAATAACAATACGCATAATTAGCGCATATCCTGATTGTGCAAATTTTGTAGATCGAAGTAAATCTTCTGAGCTCTAGGACTTAATGCATCCATATCAAGTGTCTTTACTCTTCGGCGCATCAAAGCGAAGACTTGCTCATATAAACCCAGCTTTCGAATAATAAAAATAAGATATGCACGCAAACGCTGGCGAATCACATTCATAAATATTATTTTTTAAAAAATGGGGCGAAGAGTTTCTTTAGGAAACGCAAAGGCGCCTCTAGTCGAGTGACTCGTCTTTGCTGATCTTGCAATAATGCATAAGCCTGGGCTAACTGCATATCAAAGCGATCGACCAATGCCTCCAAAGAAGAAACATTATTCACATGGACAGAATCCAATAATATTCTCATCTCATCAGAGTTGCCTGCCTTTTGCCCAATTACCGCATAGTCCCTACTCACCCCAGAAAGAAGAACGTTCTGAAGGGATACATGACTACCTGCATCAACAGAAATATCAGGATTTAGGCCAATTTGTACTGATCTTGAAAAACCAACAAATTCCATCAAAAAAGTCAGCAATTTGGATGGTAGCGGGGTGCTATGCGTTGGATCCAAATGAAAAGTTGAGCTGGCAACATGAATGTTTTCAGAATTGGGGGTTTCCAAAATCAAAAGGCCGCCGGGAGATAAGACGCGATAAGCCTCTTTGCACAAGGCAATTAATTGATTAAACGGCAAATGTTCGGCAACGTGAAAACCAGTAATCATCTGCAAGCTACCATCAGGGTGTTCTCTTAACGCCCCTATAGCGTCCTGATGTTTTACATTCAATTTATGCTGCCTACAACTCTCTAGCATTGCCTCATCCAGATCAACCCCGGAGGCATTGACGCCTTCTTTTTTTAAAAGCTCTAGCCACTCACCTCTCCCACATCCAAGATCAAGTGCTTTAAGTTCTGGGTAAGAGGCTCTTAAAGATTGCATATATGGAAGATATGCGGACTGGCGGAGCTGTATAGATTCAGTCGAACCACGATACTTATTTTCAAATGCCAAGTAAAAATCTTGGTCATCCGGAGAATGTGACTGCACTGAATCTGGATTGGTATTCATCGTGTAATTTTTAATGCTGGGTTTAGCCAAGAACTACCTATGAACTCAGGATACTGCATGTTCACAACCGAGAAAATCACCGCAAGCTCCCGCCACTCATAGTTATTTGCAATATGATTGCTAGCGCTATGCAAGGCAATAGCCACTGAATAGCTTCCGACCCCTAAATTTGCAGGGAATGTCATTGCAATAGTGAGATTCTCGCCCCCCCTCAGACCATACAACACTTGATTTAAATGATGGGTATTTGTTCCAAAAATATCTTGGCCTAGACGATCCTTGATCAACAAACCAACGACCAGCTCTGGAATGTCGCTATTAATTTGAATGTTGACTTCTAGTTGAACCGATTGCCCAACGCCGATGACCTCCACAGATTGACCTTGCGCGTCCAATAAGCGCACGCCCTTAATGGATGCTTCACCAGTACCAGAAATTACCTGCGTTTGGCCGCTGCTTGCTTGATTAAACTCAATCTCATGTCGACCTTTGTCGGCTAACAGAGCATTGTAGTAATTCATAACATCTTCAGGCTTACCCTCATGCACGAGATGGCCGCCGTTGATCAAAATTGCACGATCGCATATTGACTGTATTGCCGCTTTATCATGGCTAACAATTAATAAAGTGGTACCCAGCGCTCGATATTGCCTGATACGTTCAAAGCTTTTGTGCTGAAAATAAGCATCGCCTACTGATAAGGCCTCATCAACTACTAGAACATCAGGTCGGAATGCTGTCGCAACACTAAAAGCAAGTCGCATTTGCATACCACTGCTATAAACACGCACCGGCTGATCGATATACTCCCCTATTTCCGCAAACTCCAAGATTTCCGGAATTACTTGGCGCATTTCTTTGGAGGTATGACCCAGCAACTGTCCCGCCATCATTGCATTCTCCCGACCGGTAAAGTCAGGATGAAAGCCCATACCCAATTCAAGTAAAGCCGCCAATCGCCCATTTACCATAATTTCACCCAAAGTGGGTTGTATGGTTCCCGCAATCATTTTCAAAAGGGTGCTTTTACCAGCTCCATTAATGCCGATAATACCCATTGCTTCGCCCGGCTTGAGTATGAAGTTAATGTCTTGCAACACCCAATGCAAATGATAATGAACCTTACGCCCAGGAATAACCAACTCAGCGAGTCGAGCCCACCGACTTGCGTATTGCTTATAAGCCTTGCTTAGACCAGAGACGATCAGCGAATTCATTAAAGCTCATCCATCATGTCGCCAATATGGCGACTAAACAAAATCGCAGCAATACTGCAGGCTATTACTGCAATGCTAACCGGGTAAAGAAGGGTTGCCCAATTAGGCCATACTTGACCGGCAATTGCCTGCTGAAAACCTGAAATAACAGGCTCCATAGGGTTGTATGCAATCCAAGTTTGCGCCCAATCAGGAAGAATTGATTTCAAATAAACGATAGGAGTCAACCAAAACCAAAACTGTAGAAAAATACTAAAAAATTGGCCAAAATCCCTAAAGAAGACATTAAGAACTCCGAAAGATATACCAATGCCAATTGCAAAAGAAGTCAGAATAATCAGCAGCGGGATAACTGCCAAATAGCTAATGCCTGGAAAATTCCCCGATACCAATAAGAAAATAGTAAAGAGTCCAAAAATAATAAAAAAATTCAATCCGGCATTTAACAGCACGATAATTGGCAAACAAATCCTTGGGAAAGTAATCTTCTTTAAGATATTGGCATTATCTATAAAAGTATTTGTAGAGCGGGTAGTAATTTCACTAAATAGACCCCAGGCTAATATCCCGGAGCATAAGTAAATACTGTAAGTCATGGAGCTTGTTGATCCGGGGAATTTCGCATGCATCAACTGAGAAAAGATCAGGGTATAGACCAAAATCATGGAGAGCGGCTGCAGAATAATCCACAAGATACCGAGTAGCGAGTTTTGGTATTTAAATTGAAAATCTCGCTTAACGCTGCCTACAATAAAACCACGGTATTTCCAGACTGAATTGATTAATTTCATCATTCTAATTTTACATCTAATAAATTACTTTACAGTTGATATCAAAGGAAAAATAAAGCTGAATTTAGTAAAAAAATCATTTTTCCTACTATCTTTAACCTAGCAAATCTATTTTATGCAGTACTTCAATAATATTTGAAATGCCTAAAAATGTCATAAGAAACCCATTTTGGCATTGGAATTTTAAAGTGTTTCGGATTGAGCAAATTTGCATATCAAATAATTTTTAGGCCCGATCATGTTGCCAGACCACCTTAAGCTTGATTTTTTACATGGCCTATTTGGGCATGATTCATCTTAAAATCCTAACCCAATTTATCGGCAGTACGAGTGGCATTAATACATTCGAGATTTGAAAAAATTAAGTTAGGAATATTTAATATTTTGCTTTGGGCTGGTTGTAATTGACAACAGATCCAGCCTCTGCAGCCTGAATTACAGCAGAAAATCTATCCGCCATTAAATCAATGTATAAACTAAATCGATATATTTTAGGCAATAGACTACATCTTAAAAAGTTCATGATGTTTTAAAGAACGAATTTGCAGCCTAAGTAAGCTCAACTACTTTAAGTGCTTAAGAATTGCAAAAATTAACTTAAAAATAAAACCAAGAGCTTTAGAGTGCGAATCCTATAAAAAAATTACATCCCAAAAGTATAAAATTTTGAAGCTTTTTTGCAACTTTAATCTACTCGGTTTTTACGATGAGTACTTATTTTCCAGAGCAACTAAGGCAATATCAAGCACCTCTTGCACAGTTGGAGATTTATGTAAATCCCCAATATTGTAAATACCACTAGACCAATACCCCTCAGTCTTCCAACGCGGCGAATCACAGTAAATCTCTATAGTAGGCTTATTTAGAACTGCTGCCAAATGGGTAAGGCCAGTATCTACACCCACAGTCAAAGCCGCATCATTAATCACTGAAAACGATTGCTCGATCGAAAAGGCTGGCGGCACTAGGCTTCCAGGAGTCTGCGCCGCAAGTATTTCGCTTATCGCCCTCTCGGATGGACTTCCCCAAGGTAAGACAACCTGAAAACCACGTGAAGACAACTCTCTTCCGAGCATGACCCAATTTTCATTGGACCACCGCTTTGCCTCCCTAGCTGTTGAGTGAAAAAATAAAACATAGGGAGAATTCAATCCAGCGACTGCAGCTTTAGGAATAAGCTTCGTAAATTCATGCGGATAAAACCGCGGGGATTCTTGGCGCGTAATTAAAGGTTGGCCGATTGCAGAGCACATAACCCAACGAGAGCGGTCCACCGCATGACATTGAGCAGGAACTTGGACTGATTGGTTATAGAAGTTTCGTGCCAGTGGCTCGTATCCAGAATAATCAGTGGCATTTGCGAGCCCAGCGATTACGGCATTAGGGCTCTTTTTTGCCAATGCACACACCAATGCGGACTTTAATATGCCCTGGGTTTCGATAATGACATCGTATGAAACTTGCTGAAGATCTTTTTTAAATGCAAAGAACTGCCTCCAATTGTCAGCGGAAAGAAGGCTTTTTCTCCAGCGACGCAGTCCAAAAGGAATAATGTGATCAATCCCTCGAAACCCCTCTGTTGTCAGTAAAGGTTGCAGCAGATGAACATACCCCTCTTCAACCACCCAATCAATTTGCGCATTGGGTAAGCGAGAGCGTAAATCCCAAACAATGGGCAGGTTATGCAAGACATCCCCAAGCGAGGAGAGCTTTACCAATAAAATTTTCGGATTTGAGGTTGGATTTAGATTCACAGCTAGTTGCAGTTAAAACTTAGGAGCAGCATCCCAAGCGAGACCCGCTAGATCCTTGGCATTCATATTGGGCAAGATGCTTTGTGGCAATGGCCATTCAATCCCTACAGTGGAATCATTCCAAGATAAACATACCTCAGTCTGCGGATGATAGTAATCGGCAGTCTTGTATAAAAGTTCTGCAGTCTCCGAAAGCACTAAGAAGCCATGAGCTAAGCCCGGGGGAATCCATATCTGCCGATGATTTTGCGCACTTAATTCAACTCCGCCCCATTTGCCGTAAGTTACCGAATTTTTACGAAGATCGACAACCACATCAAATACGCTACCAGCAACCACCCTAACTAGTTTGCCTTGTGGTTTTTCCAGCTGGTAATGCATGCCACGTAAGGTCCACTGATGAGAAAATGAGTGGTTATCTTGAACAAAATTTACTGCGAAGCCAGTAGCCTGCATAAAATCATGTGCGTTAAACGACTCCATCACCCAACCGCGCTCATCAACAAATGCCTTGGGCTCAATGACTAAAACATCTGATATTACTGTAGGGATAACTTGTAATTTCAAGGGCTCACTCAGCTATAAATTTTTTAGGCGAGAAAGGGATGGGCTGTGGTGAGCTATTCAATTCATTCAAAATCCTGCGTAAATACTGACCATACGAATTTTTACTTAATTGTGTGGCAACCCTCTCAACTTCTTCCGCGCTGATCCATCCCTGACGGTAGGCGATCTCTTCAGGACATGCCACCATTAAACCCTGACGTTTTTGTAGGGTAGCAATAAAGCCTGCGGCATCCAAGAGCGAGTCATGTGTGCCGGTATCCAGCCAAGCTAAACCGCGCCCCATAATCTCTACATTTAACTCATTATTATCAAGATAAATACGGTTCAAATCAGTTATTTCCAGCTCTCCACGTACGCTTGGCCTAACTGTTGCCGCCATATCGCAAACCTGGTTGTCATAGTAGTAAAGTCCAGTAATTGCAAAATTACTGCGTGGCTTTGATGGTTTTTCCTCGATAGAAATAGCTTTTAATGTTTTATCGAACTCCACTACACCGTAACGCTCAGAATCATTTACGTGATAAGCAAAAATAGTTGCTCCGCGATCTCTTTGGTCACCATTTTTTAAGTGATTCGCCAACTCATGGCCATAGAAAATGTTGTCACCAAGGATTAGGGTGCTCGGATGATTGCCAATGAAACTTTTGCCCAATATAAAGGCTTGAGCCAAACCATCCGGAGATGGTTGAAAGCAATACTCAATATTTAAACCCCACTGGGAACCATCGCCTAGTAATTCAACAAAGCGGGGGGTATCGTGCGGGGTGGAGATCAGCAAAATATCCCGAATTCCAGAAAGCATCAAGGTGGTTAAGGGGTAATACACCATCGGCTTGTCATAAACCGGCATCAGCTGTTTGGAGATGCCTTTAGTTACTGGGTATAAGCGTGTACCCGACCCCCCTGCCAAAATGATGCCTTTGCGTGTTTGCTTCATGTGCTGATGCCCATACGATTGAAGTTTTTATTGTAATGACTGCACGTAGGTATCCACCAAATCCTGCCACGGGGGAAAAGTTTGATCTAAACCTAGGCGCTCACATTCGGCTTTGAGGCGGGCATTTTGTAAAACCGAGTACGCTGGGCGTTTGGCCGGCCGAGGCATTTGATCACTGGTAATTGGAATGATGGCCGCGATGCTGGGTACTTGCAAACTCATCTCCCTTCGCAGTGCGCTTGCGATTGCCACTTGGGCAAGACCGAACCAATTGGTCTGTCCATCAGGAACCGCATGGTAAATACCTGACTCAAATGACTGAATCTCAAGCCCCTGGTGACTAGCTTGGATGATGAGCGCAAGACTAATATCCGCTAACCAATGGGCGCTAGTGGGCACCCCCCATTGATCGCTCACAATGCGTAATTCTGATTTGGATCTCGCCAACTGCATAATTGTACGAATGAAGTTATTCCCCTCGCCATACAACCAACTCGTTCGAAAAATCGCATAACGTGCCATAGGATGGGGCTTGCGTGCTGCAAAGATTCGTTGAATAGCTAATTCACCTGCGTATTTTGACTCACCATATACGTTGATGGGTGTACACGCATCCGATTCCGAGTATCCAGACACTCGATCGCCCGCAAACACATAATCGGTAGAGTAATGCATTAGAGTTGCCCCCACCTGATGGGCGTATTGCGCGAGCACTTCGGGTACCTGCGCATTAATACGATGGGCAAGTTCCACCTGCGTTTGCGCTTCATCGACTTGCGTATATGCTGCTGCATTAATTAGGAGAGTTGGACGTAATGCATCCAAGCGCTCACCCAGTAATTCGAGATCGAATAGATCAAGATCTGCGCGCCACCAGGCTGTGATGTCATCGGGCGATGCCACTGCCTTGTTGCAGGTGAGTGTTTGCATCACGGCACGCCCCAACTGCCCATCTCGTCCTAAAAGAAGGATGCGCATGGTTATGGACGGTAATGCGTTTTTAACCATTGCAGGTACTCGCCACTGCGGACTTGGCTTAGCCACTGCGCATGATCCAAATACCATTGAATGGTTTTGCGAATGCCACTTTGAAAGCTCTCACGAGGTTGCCAGTCAAGCGTGTGCCCGATTTTGTCGATATTCATCGCATAGCGTCGATCGTGACCGCGGCGATCGCGCACAAAGGTGATTTGCGTTTGATAAGAACTGCCATCGGCTTTGGGGCACAGTTCATCCAAAATTAAACAAATGTGCTCCACCACTGATAAATTGGTCATCTCCGCATTACCCCCAATGTTGTAGGTTTCGCCAATTTTTCCGTGTGCCAAGACCGTTCGAATCGCATCGCAGTGATCACTCACGTACAACCAATCCCGCACTTGCTGGCCATCACCATAGATGGGTAATGGCCGCCCCTCGAGTGCATGAGTGATGACCAATGGGATTAATTTTTCAGGAAACTGATAAGGGCCGTAATTATTAGAGCAATTAGTCGTGAGAACGGGCAAACCATAGGTATGGTACCAGGCCCGCACAAAATGATCCGAAGCCGCTTTCGATGCGGAATAGGGACTATTAGGCTCGTACGGATGGGTCTCGGTAAATGCGGGTGCGTCGTGACTAAGTGAACCAAACACCTCATCGGTAGAGACATGTAAAAACCGAAAATCATTACGAAGGTTTTCATCCAAACCATTCCAATAGCAGGTTGCACATTGCAAAAGCGTAAAAGTTCCCACAATATTGGTTTGTAAAAAATCACCGGGCGCATGAATTGAGCGATCCACATGGCTCTCGGCAGCAAAGTGTACGATCGCCTGAGGTTGATATTGCGCAAGAAGCTGATCCACAAGCGCGGTATCACCAATATCGCCATGCACAAAATGATGATTCGAGTAGGCAGTAAGGCTCTCTAAATTACTTAAATTACCCGCATAAGTGAGTTTATCGAGGTTCACAATGGAGGCATTAGGATTATGTGCAACATAGTCCAACACAAAATTACTGCCAATAAATCCAGCTCCCCCGGTCACTAAGATCATGTTCTTAACCTCAAAATACCTCTGAAATCGTTGTATAGTTGCCCATAAAAGTTCATTCTCTCATTAAAGCGCATGATATACGGCAATTACATCCAAGCAGATCGCGTCAACAATGCGTCCTTTGCGCCCGAAGATGCACACCATAAGTACAACCCCACCTTTGCACCACGAACCTTACGCGAGGCCTTCCTACTGCATGACATTGAAATCAACACGCCGGATGTGAACGAACGCTTGGGGCATTGTGCCCACTTTAATCTTTATTTAGATGGCCAATTACCGCTCTCCGACACCTTGCCCAATTATTTAATTGCGACCGAGAATCCCGTCATCAACCCCTTAAATGCCAACAACGACTATCTTCAAAAGTTTGCGCATGTTTTTACTTGGAATCCAGCTTTTACTTCCCCTCCAAACGCATCGCTTCTCTTTATCCCAAATCAAATTCATCAATTTACTAAGAATCACCCTGCTGCCCTACCCTTTTCAACCTTTGCCGAGCGTTCTATTTTTGCCTGTCTCATTAACGCTAACAAAGCCTTTACCAAACCTCTACCCAATGACCTCTATCAAGAACGCATCGTAGTGATTCGTTGGTATGAGCAGCACGCTCCAAAGCATTTTGCCCTTTATGGTCTGGGTTGGCATAAACCCACGCATCAATTTACTTGGCAAGGGAAATTACTGCGTCGCGCTCAGCGACTTGCCACGCAAATGTGGGGCTATCGCCCCTACCCCAGTTACCACGGTGATGTAGTTGATAAGTCGATGGTCTATGGTAAGGCTAAGTTTGCCTACTGCTACGAAAATGTTGGTGGTTTGAGTAATTATGTCACTGAAAAAATATTTGATGCGCTCTTATCGGGCTGCGTTCCCATCTATTGGGGAGCGGATAATGTGAGCGCCCTCATCCCCCCCAAATGCTTTATTGACCGGCGCGACTTTGCAAGTACCCAAGCCGTACACCACTATTTAATGAATATTACTGCGCAGCAGTATGCTAATTATCAGCGCCACATCGAAGATTTCTTGCGAAGTGCTGCAGCGAATTGCTTTGATATTTCCCACTACACGCAAGTGATTGTGCAAGAGATTACGAAAGGCCTTAAAAAATAAAGCGTGCCCATAGGGCAAGGATTAGGCGCTCTAGACGAATAAAGGGTGTTCGAGCAATGCCATTGCCGCGCCATTGAAAACGGGCATATATCTGCCAATTCACAAAAAACGACGTTTTCCCAATAACTTTTTGCAGTTGTTTTAAAAAGACGGGGGCAGATTGCAAGCGCACTAGCCACGGCATCGGCCTTGGTGTTAAATCTAAGTGGACTCCAAGACCCTCTAAATAGTGCTTTTGTGTGTCTAAAAAAATCTGCCGCGCTGCCACCTGATGGGTAATGCTCGTTTGAGTTGCGTGCAAACGGTAAACCATGAGTCGCTCTTGCAAGTTCGCAAATGAATAGCCTTTAAGTGCCAAGTCAACCCAGAAGCAATAATCCTCGACATGACCATATTCAGTCCGGTACAGATTCTCTTTAAATACATTGGTGCGCCCCATAATGGAGGGATTGCACAGCGGACTGTAAATCGTCATGAGCGCTCGAATATCAATATCACTATAGCTTTGTTTGGACTTTCGTAGGGATCCATCATGATTATTCAAAACCCAGTAGTCGGTCCCACAAATATCAACTGGATTGTGCTCCAAGAAGTGCAACTGCTTTTCAAGACGCGTCGAAAATGCTTTATCGTCCGCATCCAAAAACGCAATGTACTTGCCGCGGGCCATTTGCGTAATTTCATTACGCGTTGCCACAAGACCACGATTTTTGGAGTGAGATAAAG
>Ga0214921_10000464_pt1 | contig 75226 bp, 65 predicted proteins | sample LL1505_MetaG_FD_177992 | JGI IMG/M metagenome (GOLD analysis project Ga0214921, IMG submission 177992) | Freshwater microbial communities from Lake Lanier, Atlanta, Georgia, United States - LL-1505 | ecosystem: Environmental > Aquatic > Freshwater > Lake | place: USA: Georgia | collected... | reverse complement strand
CTAATCACCATTGATGGGGCCCCACCTATCCGCCCATCCGGGCACGACCGCAGCAAACACCGCGTGCTCGATCCTACCGCCCCTTGGTTACGCGCCCTCGGCGTGACCAACAATCGCGGTCAACCCCGCGATGGAATGGCACATAAGTTTCGACAGATCGAAAAGTTCGCCGAACTCCTCCGCGACTTGCTCGCCGAAGCCGGTCTCGATACACTGGCCATTCGCGACGCAGCGCCCCTACGCATCGCCGACATGGGTGCTGGCAAGGGTTACCTTACCTTCGCCCTTGCCGCCCTGCTCGGCCCCGGCGCTGAAATCACCGGCCTCGAACGCCGCGCCGAGCTTGTAGCCGCGGCAAATCGCCTCGCTAACGATGCTGGTTTTTCCAGCCACCTTCGCTTCATCGAGGGGGACATCCCAGTGGCGCCTTCGCCGGTGAAACCGCTGGACGTATTGATCGCGCTCCACGCGTGTGATACTGCTACCGACGATGCCCTCGCCGCAGGGCTCACCGCGGGCGCCCGCCTTCTCGTCGTCTCTCCCTGCTGCCAGAAGGAACTGCGGCCCCAACTCACCCCACCCGTGGTGCTCGCCGATGCCCTAAGACACGGTATTTTTCAGGAGCGTCAGTCCGAATTTGTGACCGACGCCCTGCGCGCGCAGTTGCTCGAATGCGTCGGTTTCCGCACCAAGGTCTTCGAGTTCATCTCCACCGAGCATACCGCGAAAAATGTGCTCATAGCCGCCCATCGCGTCCACGCCATCGGCGACCCAAGCTTCGCCGCCCAGCGCACGCGTCTGCTCGACCGCACTCGGGCCTTTGCGGCCTTCTACGGCATACGCGAGCAGCGGCTCGCGCGCCATCTCGGCATCGATCTCACTGCCTAAACCGCCATGCCTAACCTCTCCGCCCTCGACTGGGACGCCCTCGACCGCCTACGTGCCGTTTTCCTCGCACGAGAAGCGGCCGCTTCCGGTCCGTATTGGCAAACCCAGTCCGCCCTCGCCGCCTATGACGCCACCTACGGAGAACGCATCGGCTGGAAATGGGACGCCCTCCTCGCCGAGCTCAGCCTCCGGGCTTGGCGACCACCCGCCGGCACAACGTTAGTGGATTTCGGCTGCGGATCAGGCGTAGCCGGTCGCCGCGTGTTAGATACCTTTGGCGCTGCTCATTTTTCAAGTCTCGCGCTCCTTGATCATAGCCCGGAAGCGGTCACTTTCGCGGCCGCTCGAGCCCGGGTAACATTTCCGGGGCTTAAAGTTCAGACCACACCAGAACCAACCGAGCCTTATACCCTCGTGGTTAGCCACGTGCTCAATGAGCTCACCTCAGAGGGCCGTGCCGAGCTACTGGCACTCGCCACCCGCGCCGCCGCTGTGCTCTGGGTGGAGCCAGGCACCCACGCCGACGGTCGCGCCCTTGCCGCCGTGCGCGATGAACTCCTCAGCGCCCACCGAATCGTGGCGCCCTGCACCCACCGCGAAAATTGCCCGCTCTTTGCCGAAACCAACGCCCGCGACTGGTGCCATTTTTTTGCCAGTCCGCCCCAAGGCGTGCAAAACTCTCCCGATTGGGTCCGTTTCGCTCACCGGGCTGGCCTCGACCTCCGCAGCCAAGCCTACTCCTGCCTCGTTCTGGAAAACCAATCCCGCCCCGGCTCTGGGCTCCACGCTGCAGCCAGCGCTCGCCTACTTGGGCGCCCCGAGGTATTCAAGCCCTACGCTAGGTTCCTAGCCTGCGACGCGTCTGGCCTACATTGGCTTGAGTTGGCGAAACGAACTAATCCCGCTCTCGTCAAACGCCTCGCCAAAGATCCTCCGCTGCCGCTGTATACCCTCAGCCACGACGGTCGTAAAGTATCCGCCGCCATCCCGCTGATTGATCCGCCTGCATCCGAATCGCCAACCTCCACCGATGATGAGGATTTGTAAACCCCAGCTTGACTCCTGCGCGCGACTATCGCGATTCTAACCCTTTAACCAAATCTCACCATGGGCCAACAATACAATAAAGGTATCAAAAAGAAGCGTCGTCTCGCCTACCTGAAGCGCAAGAAAGTGGCTGCTAAACTAGCAGCCGCCTCCGCCAAGAAGCCCGCCAAGGCCAAGAAGTAAGGGGCCATCCTCTTCCCTAAAACCGCGGCCCTTTCGAGTGCCGCGGTTTTTCGTTTTCACTACTCGCCGTTCCGCCTCTCCCCTTTTCCTCAATGAGCTCGGTAGTCAAAGTTTCCCTCGTCTCCCTCGGTTGCGCCAAGAATCTCGTCGATAGCGAGATCATGGTCGGTCACCTCCATCAAGCCGGCATGCAAGTGGTCCCCGACCAAGACCAAGCAGACGTCGTTATCGTAAATACCTGCTCGTTCATCGATTCGTCCAAGGAGGAGTCGATCAATCATATCTTGGAGGCCCACGAGGCTCGAGGCATGAAGAAGCGCCGCGCCGGTCAAAAGCTGATTGTCGCCGGCTGCATGTCGCAGCGCTTTTCCAAGGAATTGCCGAAAGAACTGCCAGAAGTAGACGCCTTCATCGGTCTCGACCAGATCACTCGCGTCGGTCCCATCATCGAAGAGCTGACCGGGGTAAAGCGCGCCAAGGGCGAAGCACCTCAGAATTTCATTGAGGGTCGGAGCACCTACATACCCGATTATGACACGCCCCGCTTCCGTCTTACCCCGAAGCATTTCGCTTACATCAAGATAGCCGAGGGCTGCAATCACCCCTGCGCATTCTGCATCATACCCCAGATCCGCGGCCGCCATCGTTCCCGCTCGGTTGAGAGCGTCGTCGCCGAGGCCCGTCAGCTCGTCGCCGAGGGCGTAAAGGAGATCAATCTAATCTCCCAAGATACAACCTACTTTGGCATGGATACTTGGGAACAGAGGCCCAACCCGCGCTCGCCCGTCGATTCTTCCCGCGGCACCGCGCTCACCACCCTGCTCCGGCAACTCAACGCTATCCCGGGCGACTTCTGGATCCGCCTGCTTTATACTCATCCGGCCCACTGGTCCGACGAGTTAATCAAGACCATCGCCGAATGTCCCAAAGTAGCCCGCTACATCGACATTCCGCTCCAACACATCAGCGACCACATGCTCGGCCGGATGCAACGCGAGACCTCCGGCCAATACATTCGGAACCTAATTGGCCACATCCGGGCAGGCATTCCTGGTATCGCCGTGCGCACTACGTTCATTGTCGGCTTTCCCGGCGAGACCGAGGACGACGTCGAAGAGTTATGCAGATTTATCCAGGAGACAAAATTCGAGCGCCTTGGCGTGTTCCGCTATTCTCAAGAAGAGGGCACTAAAGCGGCAAAGATGGAGGAGCAACTCGCCACTAAGCTGAAGGACGCCCGCTACCGCCGCACCATGTCACTTCAGCGCGAGATCGCTGCCGAAGTGAGCGAACGTTTCGTCGGCAAAACCCTCCGCGTCCTCGTCGAGGAACCTGGTGTCGCCCGGGGCGAGGCGGATGCGCCTGACATCGATGGTCGCGTCTATGTGCCACGCAACCTCCCTGTCGGCGAGTTCGCCAATGTGCTCATCACCGGCGCCCGTGACTACGACCTGCTGGCTTTACCCAAGGGTGAGAAGCCCAAGGAATACAAGGTTGCCAAGATGGCGCAATAAACCGGCGCCTAAAAACAGTGTAGGCAATTCTCAAGGTCCAGCGGCGAGAACTCGAGCGGCCTTAAGATCAATTTTTCCTGTTCCGAGCACGGGGATGGTTTCCACCTTCTTTACAATACGGGGTATCCAAAGATTAGGCACTCCCGCGGCCGCTAGTTTTTCTCGGATTAGCTCCGCTGTGAGTTCCGCTCGAACGGTGAGCAAGACGAGTGCCTCCCCTTTGTGTGCGTCAGGCACACCGGTAATGAATACGGGGTAGGTTTCCCCCTCCGCAGTTACACTCGCTAAGCAAAGCTCAATCAGCTTTTCCTCGATGGTTCCATGCGGCACCATCTCGCCACCAATTTTAGAAAAACGCGATAGTCTGCCTTCGATCCAGAGGAATCCAGCCTCATCAAATCGGCCAAAATCACCAGTGATGAACCAGCCCTCATGAAAGGCCTGGGCCGAGCGCTCCGGGTCCAGTAAGTAGCCGTTAAAGACGTTGGCGCCACGCATGACGACCAACCCGCTGGCTGTAATCGGCAACGGGGCTAGGGTTACTGGATCCAACAAACGCGCGGCCATGCCAGGCAGCATCCTACCAACAGAGCCGGGGCACTGCCCGCGCTGCGCCTCTCCCGTGCCAGTTGTTACCGGTGGATCAGGCTGGTTTACCGAGACGACAGGCGAGGTCTCCGTTGAGCCATACCCCTGCATGATTTCCAGATGAAATTTCTCCCGTGCCAGTGCCGCTAGATCTTCTGGGAGCTTCTCCGCCCCTGATACAAGCACCTCAAGCGTCCGCAGATCACGCCGTTGTGCCTTGTTTAAAACCGGCCGGACAAAAGTAGGGGCTGCAACCCAGACGGTGCAGGCCTCCTCGCGAATCGCATCCAGGATACGGCGGGATTCCAAGGCGCTCGGCACCGTCACCACCCGGCAACCTCGCAATAGCGGATACCAAATCGTGACGGTGAAGCCAAAACTATGGAAAGGCGGCAGGCAGCCCAGCATCACTGCCGTGTCCGGCAAAATGGCGAGCGATGAAATCTGGCGGCAATTTCCGATTAGGTTCCGATGGGTGAGCACCACCCCCTTGGGTTCCCCCGAGCTACCACTGGTGAACAACAGCCCTGCCTCAGTATCGCCCCCGGTAGACGGCAAGCCGAGCAGGAAAGGCAGGCACTGATTTGGCAGCAACCAGGTAGCGATAAACCAAGGCAGGACGGCCCGTTTACCACCTGCCGCGTCCAAGGTAGCAGAGAAATCCCTAGTGTCCTCGGTCCAAGGGAATTCACGTATTTTTGTCCTCAGCGTGTCAGCCGTGAGAATGGTGTGGATATCGGCGATACGCAGACTGGCCTCAAGAGCCGGACGACTGGTGGTGAAGTTTAGGTTGACCGGAATTTTTCCCGCACAAAGCACCGCGAGGTTGGCGATGGTCGCCGCTCCCCCTGGCGGCAGCACGATGCCGATTCGTTTCTCGCGCACAGTCCGGCGCAGGTGACGCGAGAGCGCAGCCGCCGTCGCCAACAAGCCGGCGGCAGATACTTTCCTGCGAGTGTAGGTGCGATCGATAATCTCAATTCTCCCCGGTCGTTTAGCCAGCGCCCGAATTACTTCGGTGGCCAAATGACGTCGTAACTGGGGATGGGCGGAAAAAGCTTCCGCCCCTAGCTCCAGCAAGGCAGCCCGCACCGTCGCCGTGTCCGCTTGCCGTGAAGGGATGGGCTCACCCCAAACCACCGTCACCGGCGTCGGCATTAAACGTGGGGATTTGAAAACGTAGGCGTTACCGGAGAAGGAAAAAACAGAGCCCCAAAGACCGTCATGGTAAACCGGCACCACGGGCACGCCAGCGAGTCGCGCCATGAGTTCAAAGCCACGCTCTAGCTGCATCACTTGGCCGGTGCGCGAAATTGCGCCTTCGGGAAATACGAGAACGTATTCCCCCCTTCCAAGGCAGTCCACCACGCTACGGGTAGCACCAAGCGCATTGTTACGTGAAACCGGGATCGTGCCGGTGAGGCGGAAAACGAGCCGAAAAAGCCAGTGTGCCGCCATTAGGTTTTCGTGGCCCACAAAGCGTATCGGCCGCGGACAAGCGAGCTGGAGCACAACTACATCAACATAGGACAAGTGATTGGCCAGTAGAAGAGCTCCACCTGCGGGTAACCTAACGACGTGAAGCGAATGAACTCGGTAGAGACAGTGGGCCAACCAACGAAGGGGAGTGGCGATATACCACGGTGCATACTGGGCGCGCATGGAGGGAGAGGAAATTAGGCAGGGATGCAGCTCGATTCGGCTTCCGATAGTTTGAATTGCCAGCTGCGAAGGTCGGTAGCGAGCGCCGCAAAACCTGGAAAGTCGTGCTCAAGCCGACCTGGGTCGCGAGCATGACGCCGAGCCGCTGCCGTGGCTCCAACTACAGCTTGGGCAAGGTTAGGCCGTTCAGTGCCATAGACCCGAGCCTTGAGCTCGCGGCGGGTGTAGGGTGCCCGGCCAGTTACGCGGCCCGCTACCCAAGCAGCTTCGCCGACCGTCTCATCGTTACCACAGAGATACCAAGCCTCAGCGGCAGGAACAGCTAACCCGACTGCGCGGAGCATGCGATCTCGGCCGCGCGCAGGTGGGAGATGGCGGGTTGCGCGCCGAAAAACCGCCCGAAGTTGGCAGAGTCGGCAGCGAGGATGGAAATAACCTGGAACCTCGTGGTGGGCACCATGCGGCTCGGTGTCGTCCGCATCAACAAGAACAACTAAGGCGTCAGCATCAGTGTTGAAATGGAGGTGGCGAGCGACCGCCGGAAGAATCTGAAGCACGGAAGGCCAACCACGCGCCCGCAATCCGGGCTGAACCTGAATGAAGGAACGCCCAAGAACAGCTTCAACAAGGATGGCGAGCGCGGCTTCATCCACCAAGGATTCGCCCATTAGGGCCAGACGCAGACACTTCGCGTTCATGTCGCCTCGGGCACTCCGCCAAGAATACCGGAATACCAGAGGTCTCCAAGCGTGCCTCCGTCGGCCAAGAGTTCGGTCAAATCAGCTCGCTCTGAGAGCCGGGCAAAAGTGGCCGCACGACCATGTTTATCCGCGATCACAATCTCCTCGGGGTGATCTCGAAAAAGATCGAGCAATTGGGGCGAATGCGTGGTGGCGATCACTTGCACCGGCGCGCGCATATGACCGTAGTCAGCGGGGTGAGTCAGGCGGTAAAGCACATCACGGACACCGCGCAGAAGGCGCGGATGGATACCGCGATCAAGCTCCTCCAGGCAGACAATTGCAGGCGGCACGGGATCATGAGCCAAGGCGAGCAAGGCTAGGACGTAGAGCGTGCCTTGCGAAACTTCATCGGCAGGCACCAAGACGGGCGACCCTCCGCCCGTAAGGCGAAGCGCAAAGGTGCTGCGGTTGGTATCAATCACGAGATCGGCATATTCAGGGAAAAGCTGCAGCAATTCTGCGCGCAGTCCGGCAAAGGCTTCGGGCGAAGTCTCGCGCAGTGCCGCGAGGCAGGCGGTCAGATTGCTGCCGTCGGATGCGAGCTCGTGGGAAGCGCCCGCCTGAACTGGACGGACTATTGACCTAGAATCTAGCAAGTAAGCGCGGGCAGTAAGGAGGCGGGCCCGTAATACCGACCAATCATTCAGCTCTCGAGCAACGATGCTGGGCGTCAACTGCAAGAGGTCACAGCTTTCCTCATCACGACAAGTCAGCGTCGCTTCAATTCCATCGTGGGGCGGATTAAACCGGAAAGCGATCTGAGCGGAATCTCTATCACTTTCAGTAGCTGCTTGCGACATCGGTAGTCGCGCAAGCGTGCGGAGGCGCAACACCGCTTGGATTAGGCTAGTTTTGCCTGAACCGTTTGGCCCGATTACGAGGTTAAACGGTGAGAGCTCGATCCGGGCAGAACGGAGCGCCTTGAAATTCCGGAAAGCAACAGAGGCGATCACGTCTTATTTAAGGCCTGAAGCCGAGTTGCAGTCGAGCTCGGTTCGCGCCGAGGGGTCACCAGTGGAAGCGCTCCGACTATGACCCGTGATATTGCGCTGGAGCGCGTGATTAGGCGCCGACACCTTGGACCCATGATGCCAGCTTCCGACGCTTTACGCACCACCAACCGCTCGCAGGCGATCGCCATGCTAGTTCTGGCAACAGCGTTCTGGGGACTCAGTTTTCCGTTAATTAAAACCCTGATGCTGATACACACTAGAGTCGATTCTACAGCCAGCTCTTGGTTCGTGACTACTTACGTGCTGGTGCCTCGGTTTGCGCTTGGCGCGTTTCTTTTAGCCGTCTGGCAATGGCGAGCCTTGCTTGCAGGTGACATCCGAAGCGGTGAGTGGATACAGGGCGGAGTGATCGGCCTATTTTCGACTGCAGGGATGCTTTTCCAATGTGACGGCATGCAATACACGGCCGCCTCGACGTCGGCATTCTTGACTCAATTCTATGCTATTCTGATCCCGATTTACGTCGCTTGGCGGGCTCGGCGCGGTCCGGAATACTTAGTATGGATTTCTTGTGCGCTGGTGCTCGCCGGCGTGGCCGTGCTAGGCCGCTTTAGCTGGAGCGACTTTCACATGGGCCGTGGCGAGATTGAGACCCTGATTGCTTCGACCTTTTTCATGGGCCAGATACTTTGGCTGGAGCGCCCTGAATTCGCAGGCAACCGCCCTGCCCGCCTCTCGTTGGCTATGTTCACTACTCAGACGGGGATTTACACGTCTCTACTGCTCGGACTAGCCCCCGCTACAGGAATGTCTGCCGCGCTCGCGGCCCCTTGGTCTTCAGGGCCGTGGATAGCCCTTACCTTGCTGCTTACCCTGGTGTGCACAGTCGGGGCCTATGGTTTGATGAATGCATGGCAACCAAAGATAAGCGCCACTGAAGCTGGCTTGGTGTATTGTGCTGAGCCGATTTTCGGTTCACTCCTAGCGCTGTTTTTACCGGCACTCTTCTCTGTATGGGCAGCCGTTGAGTATCCAAATGAAACCGCTACTTGGACGTTATTAGTCGGCGGAGGACTTATCACGACCGCCAATGTATTGATCCAACTAAAGCCGCCCGCTCGCACCGCTAACACAGAACCACATTCCACTCTAAATTAAAGCTGGGTAAGAAGTTGTTCTGCTGCTAGGCAGGGCTAAATAAAATCGCTAAAGCTCAATATTCAGCGACTTAAGTAACGGAAATCTAGCGAATCCGGATCGACTAAGCTAGATAAGTCAACGTTTGGGGTATAAGTTACCTAGGCTTCATGCGATAAATCGAAGCCTAGGATCGGAAACGTTATCGAGATAAAAGTTAGTGAAGACTGGGTCTACTCTGCCGATTTGTTAACTTCAGACTCAAGGGGTGCCGCATCGCCTGCACTCGCTTCGGTTGTGGTCGCCGAGTTGTCCTGAGCTACATCCGTGCCGGCAGCTTCCACACCCGCCTGGGCCAACCGAGGCTCAACTACAGCAACCGATTCCGTTGGAGTAATCTCAGCCTGTAATGGAGCTTCGGATACTAAAGACTTAGGCGCCTCGGGGAAGTTTTCCGGATCGATATCTGAAGCTTCAATTTCACGCTTACGGGCCTCAACCATCGCAGGAGGACAGAACAAGGTGCCGTCCACAAATTCAGTGACATAGCCCTCTTTGACCAGATAACGAAGGTCGCCCTTCAGTTTGAGCAACTGCTCCTGTTCGAGGACAGGAATGGGTTCTGGAGTCACGCCTTCGGCAGGAACTGGACGCGGATCCAAGCCGAGGTGTTTGGCCGCGAGCTCACTGCCTTTGACCATCGGATGCGCCTCAATAAAGGCGATCAATGATGCCAGCGAATCGGAGAACGTCTGCCCGGGAACGCGGAAGCGACGCTTCACCGCGCAAACGTAGCTGATGCCTTTGGAGCCCTTCTTAAAAATCGTGAAACTCTCTCGGCGCAGGCGTCCACGCAGGGCGTTGGCGGTATCGAGCGGGAAGCGGCGCTGGTTGGCCAAAGCGCCATCGACTGCGCGGCGGATCTCACCGGATTCAGGCATAAGCTCTAGGATTTTGCCTGGGAAACGCAACTGTTCAACCGAACGCACTACTCGCCCACGTGCCTCGGTCAGCAGCCATTGGCGGGCCTCTTCCAGCGAATCGAAATAGGGCAGAGCGGGAGCGGTTGGAGCGGTTTCAGCGACCGCCTCGGGCGCCGCGTCGGTTGCGGGAGCTGCGTCAACAGGCGCGGAAGCATCTGCAATCGTCGCCACTTCCTGCTTGGGTGCACGCACCGGAACAGGCTTAACCGTGTAGCGAGTGGTCTTCTTCATCTTCTCCAACCACTGCGCGACTACCTCGGCATCACGGACGGTCTCGATCTTGCTCTTATAGGCTTCAAGAGGGATGCGGATGTTAGCCGCATGATGCTGAGCGAGGATGGAGGCGTAACGATGGTAATTGGGCGGGGCGAGCAGCGTGCCTGTAATCGTGCAGCGGTTGATCACTTGGAAATTACCCTTGGGCGCTTCAACTTCTACATCATTGGATTCGAAGAAGTTACCCAAGTGCTTTTCCAGGACGTGAGCAATGGCAGCATCCTCAGTGTCGAAGGGCACGCCATCCGGGACCGATACGAAAAACGGCGCCGCTTTGACGTTAGGCTGGGCTGTGGCCTCACCTTCAATCTGGGCCGTGCTGGGTTTCCCCCCAGCTTGGATACGCTGCACGACCGCGACGAAACGTTCGTTTTTTTCAACGACTGAACGAGCAATATAAAAGAGTTCAAAAGTCCGGCAGGATTTGCGAATTGCCTCCGATAGGACCTTAAAACTGGCATCCTCTGGATAAAAAGTGACGTTGAAAAATGGACTAATGTAAGGCCCGACCGGCTCTCGCGGAGGGCCGCGAAAATCACCACGAGGAACACCGGGACCTCCTTCCCGACGAGCACCACCGGCGCCAGCACCCTGGCCTTCGCGTCGCTCAAAACGCGGACGTTCTCCGCCGCGGTAGCCGCCGGGGCCGCCAGAAGAACCGTCGCGCCGGAAAGATGGGCGTTCGACGCCCGAAGGCGCGCCCGCACCAGTGGGAGCTGCGGCCTCATTAGATTGAGCTGCAGGTGAAGGGGCAGAACGCTTAAAATCGCCACGGCGATCACGCACGACCGGGGCACCACCGTCGCGGCGGGGACGATCGTCACGGCGCTCTTGTCGAGGCGCACCGCTGGCAGCTCCGCCTTTATCCTGACTCCATGAAGTGCCAAAGCTGAACCCTTGGAGTTGGGTTAAGTCTAGCTTGTTAAGCCCGGAATTAGATTCGGGCGTTTGCGGGGAAGGAGTCTCATCCATGCGAATTAACGAAAGCGGGCCAGTGCCAGCGGAGGTGTGTTGAGCGGGAGTGCGGAGGTGCGCGGAGGGCGCGTTGCAAACGGAGTTTCCTCCGACTGGACCATCACGCAAGCCGTTTTCCTCTGATGAGTCGTGGCGTTTTTGTTACAAGTTTAACCTAATTTATGATGTAAAAACGCTCATTATAGACTCCTTCAGATCGTAACCACGAAACCTCCACTTAGACCGAGTGGAAACCGCCCTCGCGGAGGAAAAGTCGACGGCCGCAACGATCAGCATGGGCGGCGTTGTGCGTAACCAGCACCAAAGCACAGCCAGATTCGGCACATAGCGCGAGCAAGAGGTTGATCACTGCTTCGCCGCTACCCTCGTCGAGGTTGCCCGTGGGCTCGTCAGCCAAAATGAGCTGAGGCCTATTCATTAAGGCTCGTGCGATGGCTACGCGTTGGCGCTCCCCGCCGGAGAGCTTGGCCGGGATATGGGTGGCGCGCTCGGCCAGACCAACCCGCCAGAGCAAGTCAGCGGCGCGCGCCCGCTCGGATGCTCCCACAGGTCCTAGCAGACGAGCAGCAAGAAGCACGTTGTCCAATGCGTCGAGTTCGGGCACAAGGTAGAACGATTGAAAGACCAGCCCTATTAAGCGGCCACGTCGAGTAGCGGAAAGCGTAGTTTCTCCCTCCCAGCGCAGTTCACCCGCATCGGTCGCGTCGAGCCCAGAGAGCAAATTAAGGAGCGTCGATTTACCGGATCCGGATTCACCGCGGATCGACACACTCTCACCCACCTCCACTGCCAGATCTACCCCGCGCAGCACCTGAAGTCGGCGCTCGCCGCTGACATAGCTCTTGTGCAAGCCGCGAGCCTCTAAAATCGGTGCGGTGCTACTCACTGCGCAGGGCCTCCACCGGTTTGAGTTTCGCAGCCCGCCATGCAGGAAGGAGACCCGCTAATGTCGAAACAAGGAGCGCGCTCGTGATGATTAGAGCGAGATCAGTGCCCGATAGGTAGGCAGGGAGTTGGCTGAATTGATAAAACCGCTCCAAGGCGGCTTGGCTGCCTGTTAATCGAGTAAAACCTGCCACAAGGTCGTTGCGGAAGTGCACCACCGCAAAGCCCAGCGCCAGACCCGACACTGTGCCAGCCAAGCCGATAATGACGCCTTGGTAACAAAAACAAGCAGCCACCTGCCCGGGAGATGCGCCAAGCGCCCCCAGTAGTCCGATCTCTCGGGTCTTACGCACCACCGCAATAAGCAAGGACGATGCAACTGAAAAGGCAGCCACCACGATAATGAATAGCAGCAGGAAAAAGATCATGTTCTTCTCCAGTTGAAGCACGAAGAGAAACTCTTGGTTCGCATCCATCCAAGACTTGGCCACGCCATCCACTGGCAAAGCGTGATTGATTGCCGCGGCAGCGCGGTCGGCGTCAAAGCCGTCCGCAAGCTTTACATTTATCCCATGGACCGATCGGCCAATCCCATAGAGTTCCTGCATTGTGCGTAGGGTTACGATCACTACGCTACTATCGAGTTGCTGATGGCCAATCTCGAAGATCCCGCAAACCTCCAGCTCACGCGGAATGAGGATCTCGTCCGCCTTTAACTTTTCCAAAAGTAGCGGAGAATAGACCGAGACCTTGCTGCCCAGCCTCGCACCTATGGTCATGGCGAGTTGTGCGCTGAGAATAACACGGTCGTCGTCTAAAGAATCGTAGTCGCCAGCGACCACGAACTTCCGCAGAGGGATAACGCGATCCACCCGGTTAGCATCTACTCCTTGAATGGCGGGAAATGCGGGTTTATTTTGATACTGAAGCATAACCACACCCTCGGCAAAGGGCGTGGTCGCAACCACGCCTGGCACCTTCTCAATAGCAGCCATTACTGCGCGAGGATCATCCATCAGGCCGCTCGCCCGCACCTGCACCTCACCCTGAGTGTTCACGATCATGTTGCGAATCTCACGGCCGAAGCCTCCCATCACCGAGATGGAAACGATCAGCAGAGCTACCCCAAGCGCTACTCCGAGTATGGAGATGCACGTGAAAAACGGGAACCTCCGCCCGCTAGGGAAAAGCTGCTTAAGCGCTAGGTATAGCGGCCAGGGCATCGCTGCGCGACGAGGTTAAGGTTAAGGCTTAAGTTAAAGTTCAAATGGAGGATTGTTTCCAATCTTCTGTTTGAACTCGGAATTTTTAACCCGCATTTCCCGCGCCTGCGACCGCGTTGCGGAGTTGAGGAAACAGGATCACGTCGCGTATGCTTTCAGCACCCGTGAGGAGGATACAGAGACGGTCGATGCCTATACCCATACCGCCGGCGGGCGGCATACCGTGTTCTAACGCTAGTAGAAAGTCGTGGTCTATCTTTTGCTGTTCCTCGCCCGCCTGAGCCTCGAACATCGAACGCTGCACGTCTGGATCGTTTTGCTCGGAATAAGCCGGTGCAACCTCCATGCCGCCGATGATGAGTTCGAAGACATCGATGGTTGTGGGATCGTCAGCAGTGATCTTCGCCAGCGGGCAGAGTTCCTTAGGCAAGTGCGTCACGAAAGTTGGCTGAATGAGCGTTGGTTCGATGAGTTTGCCGAAGATCTCATTGGATAACTCGAACTCTTCCCACTTCGGATCAGCATATAGGCCGAGTCGCTGCACGCCGGCTATCTTCTCATTCTTTGACCGATCGAACCAAGCGGCGTCTCCGGTCTTCTCAATAATAAGATCCTTATATTTTACTTCGCGCCACTCAGCTCCGAAGTCGATCTCTTGGCCGCTCGCAGCGTGCTTGATTTTCATGGTTGGCCGGCGCGGCGCATTCTCGCCAACGCCCTCGGTCTCGGTAGGCTTTACCACATCCCTGACAAGGTGAATGAGCAGGTCCTTAACCAGAGTCATCATGCCGCGATAATCGCTGTAAGCCTGGTAAACCTCGAGCATGGTAAATTCTGGGTTATGGCGGCGTGAGACGCCTTCGTTGCGGAAATTTCGTCCGATTTCGAAGACCCGATCGTAGCCACCGACGAGCATACGCTTCAGGTAGAGTTCAAGTGAAATTCGCAAAACGAAGTCGGTATCGAGAGCATTGTGATGGGTCTGAAAGGGCCGAGCGGCCGCACCTCCCGCCACACTTTGCAGCACGGGCGTCTCGACCTCTAGAAACTGGCGGTCTTCCAAAAAGCGTCGCACTGCGCTCACTATGCGCGCACGAGTCATCAAGCGTTGGCGTGACTCGGAGTTGACGATAAGGTCGAGGTAACGCTGGCGATAGATCTGCTCGGCGTCAGTCAGACCGCTCCACTTTTCGGGTAGGGGTCGTAGTGCCTTTGCGACGAGAGTAAAGGAGTCCACGCGCACCGTGATCTCGCCTGTCTTGGTCATAAAGAGCGAGCCGGTGACACCGAGGATATCGCCTAAGTCGAGCTGCTTTTTAAAGAAGAGATAGCGCTCTTCACCGAGCACGTCCTTGCGAAAGTAGAGCTGAATCTGCCCCTGCTGATCCTGAATCTTAACAAACGAACTCCCGCCCTGCACCCGAAAGGTCACTAAGCGACCGGCCACCGTAACCGCGACCAGATTATCCTGCCCCTCGACGTAAAGCGCCTTAGCGTCGGCCGAAAAGTGCGTTGGGGAGATATTGGCGCGAAAGGGGTCAAAGCCGCCAGCGCGCATTTCGTCCAGCTTTCGGCGGCGCACAGCATGTTGATCGTTGGATATATCGGGGGCGGAGTCACTCATGGAAAAGTTCAACGTGAGCTTGGCGCGCGCCCCCGGCAAGCCGACGATTGAGGTGGCGAGACGAGCAGGAATCCGTCGCATACTGTTTAAACTATACCTCAACCTTCGTGACCGGTCCCATTCCAGAACCTCAAAACATGCCTAAACTCGTGTCGGCGGTCGCAGTAGAAAGATGGGGCCGCACCGCTTACCTCGATGCTCTCGTCCGCCAGACGGCCTTGCAAACTGCCCGCCTCGAAGGCCTTGCTCCAGATACCCTCGTCCTCACCGAGCACGAACCGGTCTTTACCGTGGGCCTTCGTGCTGGCGCTGATCGGCACCTTGTCTGGGACGCCGGCACCCTTGCCCGTGAACAAATTGCGCTGCACACTACCAATCGCGGCGGTGACATAACCTACCACGGTCCCGGCCAACTTGTCGCCTACCCCATCGTGAGTCTGGATCGCCGTCGTGATCTGCATGCTTACCTGCGTTTCCTCGAGGACGTGCTCATCGCCGTGGTCGCCCGACATGGCCTAGCCGCAGCGCGCCGTGAAGGCCTGACTGGAATCTGGGTCGAAAATCGTAAAATCGCGGCCATTGGCGTATCGGTGCGCCGTTGGGTGACGATGCACGGCGTCGCCTTGAACGTTGCCCCCGACCTGCATCACTTTAGCGGCATAGTGCCTTGCGGTATTACGGCGACCGAAGGCACCGTGACTTCCCTCGCAACTGAATTGGGCACGCTATGCCCATTCTTCGAACAGCTCAGCCTCGACTTTGCAGATGAGTTCTCAATTCGCTGGCCTGGTTTCATAACCTCGGACCGTATCTGAAAAAATCCGTGCCCCAACGTGGAATCCGTGGTTAAACCTACTTCCTTGAGCACTATGGATACGTCGCGCAAACCTGCTTGGCTCCGAGCCAAGCTACCTTCCGGTCCCGGCTACAACGCCGTCCGCCAACTCGTGGACGACCATAAGCTGCATACCGTCTGCCAAAGCGCGCAATGTCCAAACCTAGGCGAATGCTGGTCGCGCGGCACCGCCACGGTAATGATATTGGGCAACATCTGCACCCGCTCCTGCAATTTTTGCGCGATACAAACCGGCCGACCAACTGAATACGACCTCGGCGAACCCGCTCGTGTAGCCGAGGCCGTCGCGACCATGAACCTGAAGCACTGCGTCGTCACCTCAGTCGCGCGTGATGAGTTGAAGGACGGCGGCGCTGCCGTCTGGGCCGCCACCATCCGTGCCATCCGCCACCGCCTGCCAGAGACCGCGATCGAGGTCCTAACCCCGGATTGGAAGGGCCAGATCGAATTGCTTGATGTCGTTCTCGACGCCAAGCCCGACATTTTTAACCACAATCTCGAAACAGTTGAGCGCCTGCAGAAACCCGTTCGGGTGCAAGCCCGCTACGATCGGTCGCGAGCCATTCTGCGCCACGCAAAGTCCCGGGGTTTCACCACCAAGACTGGGATCATGCTTGGCCTCGGCGAGGAAGCACACGAGATCGAGCAGACCCTGCGCGATATCGCCGCAGACCGGACCGATATCCTCACCATCGGCCAATACCTTCAACCCACTCCCCAGCACTGGCCAGTCGCCCGCTGGGTCCACCCTGAAGAATTCGGCCGCTGGAAGGAGTTCGGCCTCGGCATAGGGATCGGGGTCATCGAAAGCGGGGCGATGGTCCGCTCTAGCTACCACGCAGACGAGCAATCGCTCAAATACACTGGCTTTGGCCACCGCAACGACGCTAACGCCCTCGCAAACGACAAGGAATAGTTTGAAATATTTATGCAGCCTAACCCCAGCCTCGTTTTTTTCGCATTTATTCGCCTAGGGTTTGCCTTATTCTGCCTGCCGGTGCTGCTGGCGGAGGCACCACGTGCGCAGCACGTATTTATCGTGAGCTTCGACCAAGCCGCGCCCTTCAACATTGAGGCAGCCAGCATGCCCGTGTTCAAAAAACTTGCCACCGAAGGTGCGCACACCTGGGAGGCCTTCACCATCGTGCCCAGCCTCACGCTCCCCTCCCACGTATCCATGTTGACGGGCGTCGGTGTGCAAAAACATCAGGTCACCTGGAACGACTGGGATCCCGCCAAACCAATCCTAACCGTTCCGACCATCTTTCAACTCGCCCGCACCCACGGCCTTTCGACTGCACTCGTGGCCTCAAAGGAAAAATTTAAAACCTTCGAGGCAGCGGGAGGTATCGATTTCTTTGAACTGCCGGATGACTACCTTTGCGACGGCATCGCCGCAGCCGCCATCCGTGCGATAAAAGCAACCCGTCCCAACCTAATGTTTATCCACTTCGGCGACCCCGACTTTGCCGGCCACCTCCACGGTGTGCGTTCTCAGGAAAAACTCGCGGCGCTGGCCGCCTGTGATGCTGCCTTTGGTCGCATCCAAGCCGCCATCGCTGAGGCCGGCCTAGCCGATTCCAGTGTGTTTATCCTCACCGCAGACCACGGCGGACACGACCGTTCAGCGGAGGAAAACGAATTACGCGCGAAGCGCGGACTAGCCCCACAGCCTGGCACCCACGGCGATGCCACCTCCGACGATGTCACCATTCCTTGGGTCGCCGCAGGAAAAAGTGTTAAATCCAGCTACACGGTCACTGCCCCAGTGCTGCAATACGATACAGCAGCGACCGCACTGTGGCTGCTTGGCGTGCCACTGCCTGCTCATTTCTGGGGACGTCCAGTAGTCAGCGCATTTGACTAATAGGAAGGAGAGGCAGCTTTCCTACTAACCTTTGCGAGCTTCCTGTTACGATGCATAGTCGCAAGCAATTCACTCCATCGAAAATTACCCGACCGTGATCGGCGAGGGCTTTTCACCTACTAGCTGAAGCCGATTGCTCGGGCAAGGCGCTGGGCTGCTTACGGGTAAAAAATGTTCGGGCGGAAATGTAGGACACAAGGCCAAAGCCCCATGCAGGTAAATAATAGAATCCTTGCTATCAAATACTTCAGCTTCTGGAGAGCAGCGGCAAGAGTTTGGCCGTGGCATCTCGTGCTTGGGCTAGCATCGCGGTGTGGCCTTCAGACAAAATTTGCAAACGTGCCTTTAGGGTGGTTTCCGCGGCGATATCCGCGTCACGGATAACTGACAGTGCCGCTTCCTGATTGGTGCGGGCCGTGGTGGCGACGCCGGCTGCGAACTCCAGTCGACTCTGCACAGAACCAACTTGTGCCTGGGCTTGGGAGATTTGATCGAGCGCTGCACCAAGTGCCGAAATCGCACCGGAGTCATCAGCATTAAAGACAAAGGCCCCAGTGGCATTCTGCCGTAAAACCGCCGCTAGCGCTCCTGTGCGGAAATTTAAGACCGGCAGTTTGAGTTCGTCGTTAGCTCCAACCCCGATGGCCAGAGTCTGGGGATTGCCACCGCCAAACAACTCGGCGCCATCGAACTGACCGAGGGGACTAACCACGGCGGTAGTGCCGCCGATCTCATCCTGCGTGCCTCCAATAGTCTGGCGTAATTGGCTGAGCAACTGAGCGGTCTCTTCCGAATAGAGCGCACGCTCGGAAGCACTCTGCAATGCGTTCTGCTTGAGGGTAGCGATCTCACTGAGCCGAGTAACCACTTGGGCCAGGGTCTCGAGATGACTGGAGGTCACCTGCATGCGGCTGACCCCATTCTGTAAGTTCACTTCAACAGCGCCAAACCGTGATTGCTGACTATCTAATTTAGCAACCAAACCCGTGTCGGCGCTATCCCGCGAAGGTCGGTCTAGACGTTGACCGGACGAGATCCGTGTAGTGACGGCATCTGTAGAATTCTGGATGCGGCTAAGGCCGGCAGCCAGATTCGACGCATGGTTTTGGATATTGAACGAGGACATTGACTAAGGTTGCCGGGTCAAGGGCGCGGGGTGAGTTTGGCGAGACGAGGCAAGGCCGGTAGGCCGGAAGGACCACTGGCCATGGGCGGAACAGCGGCGGCCTGATTATTGGCTGCGATCGATTCAAGCACCTCCTTGCGCACGATTGGAATCTCGCGCGGTGCGTTAATGCCGATCTTAACCAAATCACCTTCAATCCGCGTGATGCGAATTTCGATGTTGTCGCCTATAACAATGGCTTCGTTAACCTTACGAGTGAGGACGAGCATGACGGGCGGATTTAGCCGGCGGTTACAAGTGGGTGGCGCGCGCTGTATTGGCCGTGGTTGGCTACCACGACCTGACGGGCGATCCCAGTGTGGCGGTTCATAATGACGGGGCCAACTAGATTAACCGTAGCAGTGGTAGTAGGTCCGTCTCGGACGGTGACAATATTGTAGACCTGCGCATCTTCACCCGAGGCGATGCCGAGGGCTTGTGCGTCGTCATCAAAAAGTTCGGGGGCATAATCAGCGACTAGGCCGGAGGGGTCAATCACCACGAAATGAAGCGGGTCAGGACCATGAAGGCGCAACCACTGAAAAGGCAGTTGATCGGCAAGATGAAAGATTTCGCCGCGGCGGTGTTCGGGGAAACCCACAATGCCAACGGGGAAATGGACTTCACGCACATCCGGCGAAGCTTCGGGCGTGACCACGGGGGTTTTATCAGGGAGGACTTTCATATTAAAAGTGAGTGGATAGTGCGCCGGTTAAGTTAACGGATGTAATCGAGAAGCGACATTTTGAGAATAGTGGCGGAGGAGCTAAGGGCCGCTTCATAAGCTTGGGTTGTCTGGTTTAATTGAACAATCGTGGCAGGTAGGTCGGCATCCACCTCCGCTGAAATCTGCCGTCCAAGTTCATCGATGCGCGCGCGTTGCTGGGACTGAGCCACCTCAATTCGCATTTGAATGGCGCCATGTCCACTCAGGGAAGTAACCAAGACATCCTCAGAATTCTCAAGATTCGGACGCACAGCCTGCACGGCGGCGGTGTTACCACTCTGAAGCGCATCACGAAGAGCGACGAGCCGAGTCATAAAATCGGCGATCCCCAAGTTAGTGCTGCTGTCAGGGGTCGGATGAATAGAGGCACCGTCCCCGATCGGCACCGATAGTCGACTTTGGTTGCCAGCGTAGGCAACCGAGGAGATGCGACCATTGCTATCACGGGTCGGCACATAGGGGGCCTGGTCAGTGGCTGTGCCTGCAAAAAGATAATCGTTGCGAAAGCGGGTATTCCCGAGCGCCACGGTCTGTTCGAGCAACTGGTCGACCTCGGCTGCATAAGCATGCATGGCCTGATCGTTGATACTGCCGTTACCCAACACCGCGAGCTCCCCGGCCCGGTCAGAGAGTTTCTTGATCTGGTCTAGTCCGGCGTAGGAGGTCTTAGAGTATTCGAGCGCCGAGGTTGCATTGCTTGAATACTGCGCAAGAGAGCGGAGCTCGAGTTGGTCTCCAATTACGCGGCCTGCAGCAGCCGAATCGTCTCCGGGTTGAAAGATGCGTTGACCGGTCGCAACCTGATTCTGGAGCTCCGCCTGTCTTGAGCTCAGACGCTTAAGTTGAGCCAGAACGGCATCGGAAGTAGTAGCGGAGGAGAGTCGCATGATAAAAAAAGCCAGATTAGTGAGATCAGCCGCGAACGAGACCGTTCACAACGGTATCCAAAAGGCCGTCGATGATAGAAATGACTTTCGAGGAAGCCTGAAAAGCGCGCTGAAACTTCAGCAAATCAGCCATCTCCTCATCCATGGAAACGCCACTCACGCTCTGGCGCTGTTGTTTGACCAGCGTTTCTATGTTTTTTTGATCCTCGAGGCGTCCCTCTGTGCCCGCGACTGTTCGACCAAATTCCGAGACCACTCCCGAGTAATACTGAGAAAAGGTGCCATTGATCTTATCGCCGGCGGCGACCGAAAATCTCTGGGTGGCCAAATTAACTATATTAGCAGCGATGGTATTGTCGCCGGCCGCGCCACCAGCAGAGGCTTGGAGTGCGGTGGGGTTGATGGAGGTAGCCAGTGTGATCGTGGCGGCGGGTTTGGCAGGATCCACCGTGAAAAAATTGCCCCCGGTGCCGGTGGGATTGTAGGCCGAGTTCACCGAGCTAGCCAATTGCCCAGCAAAGTCGGAGAGGCGCTGCCGAAGAGTCGATACCAAGCCATCTCTTGCCGTAAGGTCGCCCTTGATCGAACCCCCCGTAAGATTGAGATTGATCGGAACCCCCAATGGCGTTGTGGCGGTCATGTGGACTTGGTCAAAGGCGACACTTGCCGCAACAGAAGCAGCAGAGACTAACACGACGGGCGTGCCGTTACTGTCTCGGACAAAAACATCGACCTGACTAGCGTTGTTGGCGTTAGCGCGAGTCTCGGCGCCTATGCTCTTAGCGAGCTCCTCAATGCGGGATTGGCGTTGGTCTCGGAGATCAACCGCGGCACCAGGTGCATTAACCTCGAGCTGACCGATCTGGCCGTTCAGCGCCGCGACATTCGCGAGTAAATTATTCACGTCCTCCGCGCCGGCTTGAATCTGCACATCTAGATCAGTCTGGATTTGCGCTAAGCGGGCATCTGTTAGGTTAAAACGCTGGGCTAAGATGTCTGCGCGTTGAACCAGATTTTGTTTTTCGCCGAGATCGGTAGGGCGGGCAGCGAAAGCCTGAAATGCATTAAAGAAATCCCCTAAGGCGGCAGCTATACCTTGGGCGGAAACTTCTGGTGCGTCGGTGGAGGCTGTTCGATCGATGGATTCGCCTAAGGCGGCTTGGGCTCGAGAATTGGCAGAATCCTCAGCCTCTAAAGCGGCGGTGAGGCCCAGCTCGCGAGCGAGTTGGCGATCGAGCAGGTTATCGCGCACCTGCTGGATGTTCTTGGCTTCAATCCCAATCGATTCGACCCCATCATGAGTAAGGACAGAGCCGCGATTGGCAAAGAGCACGCGCTGTCGTGAATAATCGGGATTATTCACGTTGGCCAGATTACGGCCGGCGGTCTCGACTCCTCGCGATTGCGCGTTAAGAGCGAGAACAGATTGGGAAAGGCTGGAGAAAAGTCCGGACATAACGAGTGAAGATCAACCGGTGGCGCTCAAGGCGGCAGCAGGGCCGGTGAAGGCGCCTACCCTGCCACTGGCGGCGTAGGTGCGGGGACGAGCAGCAGGATGAAGGGTCGCAATCGCCTCGCGATGGAGCTCGACCGCGCGGGCGAGCAAACTGTGATTTTGACGGGCGCGACGGCGCACGCGGTGAATGAGATGATTAACCTCCACGATTAAAGCATCAAGCAAGGCGCGCTGATCCTCAGGGAATAGCGGAAGTAACTGACGGAGGCTCGAATCAGCCGGCCGAGAGTTTTTAATGGCGAAACGAGAGACCCAAAGTTCGCGGGCTTCACGGTGGCGGGCAGACTCGCTCGCCAGAGACTCGATCTCGATTGAAGTCTCGGCAACCGCCTGAACTTCACGGCTCCAGAGCAATGCCTGTTGCTGGTCAAAAAGAGCGAGCAGCCCACCATAGGCGGAAAGCTCGGAACGGAGAAGTTCCACTAGAGGGACGAACGGAAGAACGTTCATGGCAGGATAGAATATAGGGGAGATGGATTCACTCTGCAGCGTCAGCGCTGGAGGGCGAAAGCTGGCGGCTGATTACGGCCGATAAACCGAGGCCACCGCCCGTCGTGATGGAATTTGAGAGCACATCTGTAAGCATATAGGCATAGACGCCACCGCCTGAGCCAGAGCCTTCCGACCCACCCAAACTGCCTCCGCTCATCATCGGCTCAATTGCAGGACCGATCATCTGGCGGACCAAGATAGCCTCAAATTGGCGGGACGCTTTTTGCAGATCAGCTGGAGATGGCCGAGCGGACGATGCAGCAGCACCTGCGGAAGTTAGGGCGGATGCGGCAAGGGGACGAGTTACCGGAGAAATAGAGGCGAGGGGACTCATGATGAGATCAGTTAATTATAAGCTCGGCCTGCAGTGCGCCGGAGGTCTTTAGCGTTTGGAAAATAGCCATCATCTCACGCGTGCTGACGCCGAGGGCATTGAGCGCCGAAGCCAGTCGATCGATGGAAGAAGTGGCTTCGACCACGGTAAAGCCGCCTTTCGTTTCTTTAATACTGGTTTGAGTATTGGGCACGACTGCGGTCTGGCCGCCTGGACTAAAAGCACCTGGCTGCGAGACCGAAAGGTTGGATGCTATAGTGATCGTCAGAGCTCCATGACTAATAGCAACTTGAGAAAGGCTAACCGGTGACGTCGCCACAATGGTGCCGGTGCGCTCGTTGATTACGATACGGGCTAGGCTGTCAGGGGAAACCGTAACCGCGCCAACGTCGGAGAGAAAGTCCACGTCACGTCCAGCGTAGTTCTCCGGCAAAACGAGATCCACCGTCGCGGCGTCGCGGGCTACAGCGAGAGATGCAGGTATGGCGCGATTGATCGCGGTCGCGACTCGGGCAGCGGAGGTGAAGTCTGGGTTTTGCAACGATAGTGCAAGGCGCCCATCACGCACAAAATCGGCGGCTATTTCTCGCTCAACGATCGCACCGTTGCTTATTATCCCCACCGTAGGATGGTTCTTCTGCACAGTAGCACCACCGGCACCACCGGCACCACCGAGAAATCCGCCAACCGCGATAGGTCCTTGGGCAACCGCGTAGGCTCGCCCATCGGCGCCTAGCAACGGGGTTTGCAGCAGCACCCCACCCTGGAGGGATTTGGCATCGCCGACCGAAGACACCGTCACATCTATACGAGCACCGGGCTTCAGAAATGCGGCTATGTCCGCGGTCAGCATTACGGCGGCGGCGTTCTTCGATTTGATCTGGGCGGGATCAAGTTTTAGTCCGTTGCGTTCCAGCGCGTTTGCTACCGAGCGTAGGGTTGTTAGGGCATTGGAATCACCGTCACCGGCCAGACCTACCACGATTCCGTAGCCCACGAGTTGATTCTCCCGCTGGCCTTCAAAGCGTGCGAGATCCTTTACCCGTGCCGCCGACAGGGCGAGGGGTGTGAAGGCAAGAGCAAGACTAAGAATCAAGCGAAGCATAGCTGTTAAAACGGGCGGATTTTTTCGTATAAACGGCTTAACCAACCGCGTTTTTGGGCATCGGTAAGGTTTCCATCCGAAATAAACTCAAGGCGGGCCTCGGCGATGTTAGTTGAAAGAATAGTGTTACCTGAACCGATGTCGGCCGGCCTAATCAATCCGTGCAGAATTACATTTTGTGTCTCGCCCGAGAACGTGAGTTTGCGGGCACCAGCGATGACAAGATTACCATTTGGCAGAACGTCGGTGACCAACACGGCGGCGCGAGCGTTGAGCGACTGGCTGTTGCTCACTTGGCCACCGCCAGCGAACGCATTTTTACCACCAAACTTGATGCCGGGTGTCTGCCCGCCGCGGGTGCCAAATTTATCCACCCCGGGAGGGAATAAAAACTGAGAAACGGAAGCCTCCGATGTGGCATCGGTGGTAGTGCTCTTATTCTGCGTGGAGCTCGTTGCCGCGTTTTCCGCGATTATAATGGTGAGGATGTCACCAACGCGTCCGGCCCGGATATCTGAGGCCAATCCCTGCTCGCGCGAACCGGCGGCCAACCATAGGGAACCAGCACGGATGGATGTCGCGAAAAGGGAAAAGAAAACGACCACACGAAGGATAGGAGGAAATGAGGTCATGGTCTGGATTAGAAACGGATCGCAGCGACCGAAAGGCCGGTTACATTGGCGGTAAACTCCCGCTTGGAATCAGGATTACGAACCCGCACTGGATCGCCACGCGCCGCATCGTGAAGCGCGATAGCGCGAAGGCTCACGGTAAGCGATCCATCGGAGGCAACTACATCGATCGATTGACCACGGCGGACCAAAGGGCGGCGTAACACGTCCCGCGAAGTGAGCAGGCGCCCAGCGGGGACCGCGCGGGCAAAATCAAGTTCGCTGCCTTCCTCAAGCATTAACACATCACGCTCCCGCAGAGCATCATAACGACGAGACTCAATATCTTCACTGAGTAAAGGCATGCCCGCTGCCGCCGGAATGCGCAGGGCTGCGCCAATCCGCCATAGCTCGGCACGCAGAACGAGAGTGTAGCGGGTTCGAGTCCCGTCAGCAGTGGTGGCGAGCACACCGAGTAATAGTTGAGGGGCTAGTTCGGAAGGCGCGTCGATTAATTCCAGATCAGCATCCGCCGGTGCTGCCGAGGGTCTGGGACGATTCCAATTGAGCACAAGGGTGCCCTTGGCGTTGTAACGCTCGGTGAGCAGTGCAGAAATCGTAACCAACCATGAGTCCTCTGAAGTTACAGACAGGGTATGCAGTGCAGACGCCGTAACATCGGCTGGCATTGCCGGAGGACATGTTGCCGCGAGTAGAAACAGAAAGAGGCTAATACGGAAGGGCTTCATAATGCTTAGCGCTTCAGTTGGTTCACGTTTTGAAGCATTTCGTCCGAAGTTTGGATCGACTTGCTGTTTACCTCGTAGGCGCGTTGGGCGGTGATCAAATTCACCATCTCCTCCACTATGTTCACATTCGAGGTCTCGATATAACCTTGCATGACGGTGCCGAAACCCTCGACGCCAGGCTGGCCGGTCTCGGCTGTTCCACTAGATCCGGTCTCGGAGTAGAGATTACCGCCCATGCTAGCCAAGCCCGCCGGATTAGCAAAACGCGACAAGGTGAGGCGGAAAGTCTGACTTCCGGCGGAGGTCTGATAGGTCACGTCACCGGTCTCCGCTACATTGATTGCAGTTGTTCCTGCGGGAACATTTTGAAACCCACTAAGCACAGGCATACCGTCCGTAGTGACTACCTGACCAGTGGAGTTCAGTTTGAAAGAGCCGGCGCGAGTATAGGCCACGGTGCCGTCGGGGCGCTGCACTTCGAAGAATCCATCACCTTGAATGGCAAGGTCGAGTCGTTCACCTGTATTGGTCAGCTGGCCTTGGGTAAAGACTTTGGAGGTGCCGGCTACGCGTGAACCATTGCCGACCTCTATGCCTGTCGGCACCTGATTTCCGCCGCCGGCATCCGAACCGGCGTTGCGAGGTTTCTGATAAAGCAGATCTTGGAACTCAATCGTGCTGCGCTTGAAGCCAGGAGTATTCACGTTCGCCAAATTATTGGCAATCGTGTTCAAGTTAAGCTGCTGGGCTTCCATGCCGGTAGCGGCGGAGTAGAGAGACAAGTTCATGGCGATTCGTAAAAGGCTGCGTTTAGGTAAGGGTTTCGAGCGTGCGCTCCATAATCTTGTCGCGGCTCTGGATCATCTTCTGGTTGGCCTCGTAGGCTCGGGCGATATTGACTAAATCAACCATCTCGCGAAGAGGCGCGACGTTACTAGATTCTTGGTAGCCTTGGAGGATTACGGGCTTCTCCACGGGAACCATGCCGGCTCCGGCACCGGGCATAAAAAGACCACCGGCAAGCGGAACGAGTCGTGCTGGAAAGGTCGCCTTGGATACTGCGATTTTTCCTACAATGGCATCTCCTTGACGAACAAAACCCTCCTCGTTGATTAGAGGAGGTCCGCCTTGGGGCTGAAGCTGAATCGGCTCCCCTGATTCGCCAAGTATCTCGGTCCCCTGACTCGTGATCAAAGTGCGGTCTGCTCGGACCTGCAACTGCCCGCAACGCGTGTAAGCGGTGCCATCTTCAGTGCGCACATTAAAAAAGCCTTCGCCAGAAATGGCAAAATCAAGATTGCGACCCGTGGGCCGATTTTCACCCGGTAAAAACGATATCGCGTAACGTGTCTGAGGAAACAACGCCGGCATACCCTCGCCCCGGTCAGGGCGAGCACCAGGATCTACCAAGACTTCACCATTTGATTCGGAAGCCACCTGCACCGTGCGGCGCTTGAAGCCCGCCATCTCGCTCGACGTTATGTTCTGCGAAACGGCATCCTGCCAGCGCTCGAGGGCACTGAGAGAAGCTGCGCTTTGGTATAGACCGACGTTCATGCCTACCGTTAAGCATAGCAGATGCCAGTTTCATTAAATTCTCTTATTGAATAACTTAAAAAATAATTATTTCTCGCATGAATTCCACCAAGGCGACAGGAAAAAAATGCCGTGTCGTAACTACAGCTGAAAAAGTGGAGGCCCGTAATGGCCAGCGAATCGCAAGAACCCAAAGATTTAAGCCACCAATGAAGGGCTAGGCACATAGTCCGCTAGCTCTTTTTAACCCGCTCACCGTGAAAAAAGGAACGGAATCTATAAACTAGATCGGTCAGGTTTCAGCTGCGTAGAGGCAATCGACTTCGATGCGTTCCCCGCAAGCACAAGTCACAATGATGCGGATAACCCGGTCGCCTTGGCGCACGCACTCTACATTCGTGGTAACACCATGACTTCCGGCAGCGTGACCGTGGGTTCCGGGACGGCCGAGCGCGGGCGGCGCTTTACCGCCGGCAGCCACGGCGGCGACAAATGGCACTGGGGCTGGGACGTTCAGAGCGGGCGTGTTAACCCGTTGACGGTCAGTCAGGAAGGATTTCATGGCTAGCGGGATTTGGTTGGGACCGAGTCTTTTTTTCCAAGTCGCAGGCTCAAAGTTACGCGCTGATTGGATTCTGAATCTGGTGTCGTCAGGGCAAGTGGACGGGTGTCCCCGTAACCGGTCACGCGCTCTATAGCCTGGGCGTCTACCGCGTAGCGGACAATCGCCCGACGTGCGGCATTGGCACGATCGGATGATAACTCCCAAGGGCCGTAGTAAGATTCCTGAAACTCGAGACCGGAGCGAGTATGACCCTCAATGACGACATTGAAACCATTGCGGTCAATCATCCAGGCCAGGCTTTGCATCACGAAATCACCCCACGGGGTCAAATCAGCGGTCTTGCCCGCAAAGAGCGGTTGTTTCGCACGATCATAAAGGACCACGCGCAAACCATCGCTAGAGACCTGAACGTCGATTGGCTTGTTCGCCATAGCTTCGTCCAGATTAAGCAGCCGAAAAAAATCTTTCGCCACCGAGTTTAGAAAATTGAGGTCGATTGAGCGCGCACTGGAGGACTCCACTTCATAAGGACCCTCCGTTTTTCTACTTTCAGCGGTAGCTTTAGAGGGGCGATTACTCTCGAAATTCAAGATGCCGGTTTTACCATCAACGTTAGAGGTAAATGGGTTCTGAAAATAGCGGGCAGTCGCATCGAGGATTTTTTCGTCTTGGGAACAAATCCAAAGAACCATGAATAATGCCATCATGGCGGTCACGAAGTCGGCATAAGCGACCTTCCAAGCTCCACCTTTACCGGCCATGACGGGAATAAAATTGGGCTGACGGAGTGTGCACGGCGCGAGGAAACTGAGTTTATTTGCCTGACTGCAAAGTCTTCAGGATGTTTTCAAGTTCGTCTCCATCAGGTTGCACGGTGCTTTCCAGCGTGCGCCGGGCTATCTCAACCGCAATTAAAGGAGAATGCCCCTTGGCGAAACCGGATACGGCGATCATGATGCAACGCAGTATCTGAGTATCGCCTAGATTAAGTGTATTAATGCGGTAAGCGATGGGATTGACGAAGCCATAAGCCACGAAAATGCCCAAGAGCGTGCCAGTAAGGGCAGCGGCGACCTTTTCACCTACCGCAGCAGGCCCCTCCGATATGGCAGACATCGTATTGATGATGCCAAGCACGGCAGCCACGATGCCAATGGCCGGCAACGAATCCCCCACCATTTGCATGAGGTGGACCGGGTGAGAGCTCTCCTCGGCTTTCGAGTTCATCTCGGCCGTCATCAGCATCTCAATCTGGTCTGGCTTAATCTTACCCTCGATGACGGGCTTCATTCCGTTGAGCAGAAATTTTAATCGATCAGGATGGGCACTCAGAACAGGATACTTTGCAAAAATAGCGCTTTTGGCGGGATTCATCACGTGCTCTTCGAGGGCGATAAGGCCATTACGCCGGCCTACCATGAAGATTTCGTAGAGAAATTTGAGAATCTCGACGTAATCGGATTTGCCTGCCGGTTTGCCCGTTATGGCTAATTTAATTTTATGAATCAGGTCGATCATCGTATGGGCCGGGCTGGCAATGACCAAAACTCCCCCGGCTATACCTAGGATCACGACAAACTCGGAGACATGCAGCAGCACCAGTGGGTTACCTCCCGCCAGCATGAAGCCACCCAGAGCGGCGGCTATCACGATAAATGCGCCGACAAGGATTAACATGATATTGGGTAACGAAAGGTTCGCTTAACGATCCCGGGCTGCATCGATGGTCGCACGCAGTCCAAGGATGGCTCGCGAATGGATTTGGCAGATACGTGATTCGGTAAGTTTAAATACCGCAGCGATCTCGGCCAAACGCATGTTTTCGTGGTAATACATCGAGAGGACACGTCTCTGTATATCGGGCAGTTCTTGGATTTTTTGAGCAATAAGCTGAGAAAGCTCCTCCTGCTCGATGCGATTTTGCACCGGAATAGCCTGCTCATCGGCAATTAATTCATGACGATTGGTTCCGGATTCATCGTTTTCGCCCGCGTCATTGATCGCTATGAAACTAATGGGCCGCACCTCTACCATCCAATGATCATATTCCTTCTGGGATAACCCGAGTTTATCGCGGATCTGCTCGTCAGAAGGAGGCCGGCCTAACGACTGCTCAAGATCGCTAATCGCAGCCTTGATCTTACGCGCTTTAGCTCGCGCGCGACGGGGAAACCAGTCCAAGCGCCGTAGCTCGTCCAGCACCGCGCCCCTGACGCGTGTTGTCGCGTAAGCCGCAAAGGTGTTCTGCTGTTCTGGATTATAACGTTTTACTGCAGCGATGAGGCCAGTGACGCCCACGCTGTAGAGATCATCGGCGTCCACATGCGCAGGAAGCGTTAGCTTCATGCGGTCGACCACATTACGAACAAGAGGCAAGTAACGTTCTATTAACTCGTTGTCATTAACGGTGCCGCCTGCGGACTGGTAGGCTCGCCAGGCGGAAGATGCTGGCGAGGGCCGAGCGTCAACGACAGGAGCGGGGGAGGCTTCAGAGTTCATAGCGGATATAGGTTAAGAATTTTAGCGGGAAGTTTGAGCCGCAGGAGTGGAATTGCGTTGGCCGAGAGTCGTATGTGCGGAGGCAGCGGGTGCCACTGTTGCGGCCGCCTGTTTTTTCTTAGCAGCCTCGGCTTCTTCGGCGGCCTCCGCCGCCTCAGCTATAGCGCGACGAACGGCGACGGTATCCGCAAAAGCACGCTCCAACACACTCCAGAACCAACGCCCGACAAATGCGGTAACTAAACAGGCCAAGGCCGCATCGCGAAGCACAAGGTCAGGCAGGCGTTCTGCCGTATAGCCTGCTATGGCCACCACGGCAAATCCGAGTGCGCCTGCACCTAGCACAAAGTATTTCATGATCGCGAATCTCCGTGTAGCGGAAGGGTGCGGCGAAGGACCGCGCCTAGAACATCTGTCTCCAGTTCGCCGGTGAGGCCTGGACCGGTGCCAAGAAACAGCGGGGCAAGTTCACCCTCGATTAAAAATTCCCATAGCCGTCCGCAACGCGGTGCCTCATCGAGATGCGTGCAGACCAAATGGGTAGCGCCAAAATCTCTCCCGCGGGCATAAGCAGCGCGCAAGGCGTCGGCATCGTAGGCCGCGTTCAACACCAAAACCCGGCCGGAAATGCGTTCACGCTCCAAAAAGCGCGAGCACTCACGCTCCGCCCGACTGCCAGGCGCCGGCAAACCGGGTAAATCCGCAAAAAGAAAGTCGCCACTCGGCTCAGCTGTCGCACCGGCTGCGTAGTGTTCGAGCGGCACGCCCAGCGCTTCGCAAAAAACCTCAAGAGAAGGTGCCGGGTTCGGCCGATCAAACTCCACCTTCCAAACCGTGCCTGTTCGGGATTGTTCGAATACCTCACGCGCCAGCCACTTGCATAATGCAGAGGTCCGCCCTACCCCCGCAGCGCCAAGAAATGCCACGCGTGGAGGTAATAAGCTCGGCGGCCGAGCAGCGGTTCGTAGATCGCGGGAGAGATCAGCCAAGGCTTCATGGAGAGGTCGTTGGGCGGCGTTGCGCCAACCTGGCGAGGCCTCCAGTCGTCCCATGAGTCGCTCCGGGAATCCAGCCCGGCGCAACACGGCAGGCAAGCGCGGCTCCACATGCCCCAATGACTCGTCCGCAGGCGAGGCGGTGGGAACCGGTGCAGGCTCGGCCGGCACCTCTGCAACCACTTCGAATCGGGCGGAGCCAAAAAGACGCCCCAACCCGTTGCGCGCTTCATTACGAACGGAAACCACGCGTGCGGCGGGGCCTAAGCGGGCGCGAATGACTTCAACGGCTTCGGCCGCAGAGCCGACCGAGAAACGGTAGGTGCCGGCAGCACCTTCAGGCGAAGTGGAATCGGGTTTTGTCCGGACCATGGCTTTGATACGTTTCAAGCGGCGACGCGCAACGGCGCACCGGAATTAGCCAGGGCAGGCGGGATAGGGATGATGCCCGCGTTTTCGACCTCCGTGGAGGACGGCAGTTCTTGATACGAAAGAATCGTAACTCGCGGAAATGAGGGCTCTAGAAACCGGCGTAGCGCAAGGCGGATTTCGGCCCCGACAACCACTACAGCCGAACCGCCACTTTCAGTAAGTGACGCCACCCCCTTAGAAAGATGCTCCAGTAAATGCCGGCCAAGCGTGGGGTCGAGCGCCAGGCCAACTTCGCCCGGTGCGCGGTGCACGCGACCGGCTAGCGCCTGTTCTAGTCGCGGATCTAGGGTAAGCGCCCGGACTACGCCCGGACGGCTCTCAAATTCGCCTACGAAATACAGACCTAAGCGCCTGCGGACTAGTTCGCTGAGATCATCGGGGTTCTTTGTGCCGGAAGCGAAATCCGCTATGCATTCTAAAATAACCGGTAAGCCAAGCACGGGAACACCTTCGCGAAGCAAATTCTGCAGGACTCGCTGAATGACTCCAAGATTTACCAGATCAGGAAGAAGCTCCGTGACCAACGCAGGATGCGAGGTCTTCACATGATCGATTAACGTCTGCACGTCTTGGCGTCCTAGTAGCAGGTGCGCGTTGGTTTTTAGGATCTCGGACAGATGGGTAATCACCACAGAAGCGGCATCCACCACGGTATAGCCATTGAGCTCGGCCACCTTGCGCTCAGACTCCTCTATCCATACCGCATCTAGGCCGAAGACTGGCTCGCGGCAAGGAGTGCCACGCAAAGCGACACGACTGCCTGAAATATTCATCGCCATCCATCGCCCGGCATGCACGACGCCACGACCAACTACTTTACCGCGTAAAAGAAACCGGTAGTCGTTGGTTTCCAACTCTAGATTGTCGCGGACCGAAATGGGCGGAACGATAATTCCGCGTTCCCGTGCCAAGGTCTTGCGAACTCCAGTGATACGCACAAGGAGATCGCCGCCCCGAGAGGCATCGGCAAGAGAGAGCAGACCGTAGCCGACCTCGATTGCGAAAACATCCTGGTCAATAACCTTACGGAAATCCTCAGGAATTCCGGAACCCGATCCAGCGGTAGTGGTGTTGTTAGCGGTTTCGCCTGCTTTGCTCGTGCCTCCCCCTTTGCCTCCTACTGCCAGCGCGGAAGACGGGGCTTCGGCAAAGTCATCCGGGCGCCCCTGCGCCAGTTGCCGACCTACGTAGTAGGCTAGGCCACCCAGCAGGGCAAAAGGCAAGAGCGGCATGCCCGGTAGAAGACCGAAACAACCGAGCATGACGCCCACGACACGCAAAGCGCGCGGGTAGCTCGCGAGTTGTCCTCCGATCTGCGCACCAAGATTAGCATTCTCCGATGCCCTCGTGACCAGCAAACCCGCCGCGACCGATACAATGAGTGCTGGAATCTGCGCCACTAAACCGTCGCCGATGGAAAGAAGTGTGAATTTAGCGAGCGCCTCGTTAAGCGACAAATCCATCTGCAGCACGCCGATAGCAAAACCGCCCAAGATGTTGACTAGGGTGATCAGGATGCCCGCGATGGCCTCACCGCGCACGAATTTCGAAGCTCCATCCATCGAACCATAAAAATCGGCCTCTTTTTGAACCTTCAAACGGCGGGCGGTCGCCGTGGTTTCATCAATTACGCCGGCATTCAGCTCGGCATCGATCGCCATCTGCTTTCCGGGCAAGGCATCCAGAGTGAATCTTGCCGTCACTTCCGCGATACGTCCCGCACCTTTAGTAATAACCACGAAGTTGATCAAAACCAAGATGATAAACACCACGAAGCCCACCACGTAATTCCCCTGAATAACAAAGTGACCAAAGGATTCGATCACACCACCAGCCTCACCTTTGGTTAGAATTAGACGAGTCGTGCAGATATTCAGCGCCAGACGAAAAAGCGTAAAAGCGAGCAGTATAGTCGGGAATCCAGAGAATTCAGGCGGATCCTTTACGTAAATAACCACCATCAGAACTAGCAGCGAGAACCCAAGACTCATCGCCAATAATAGATCCAACAGCAGGGTCGGAATCGGCATGATCAACAGCATGACCGTGGCGAATAACGCCGCCGTGAAAATGAGGTCGGCACGCCGCTGGAAAAGCGGCGAAAGCACAGTAGCGCCTGTGGTAGTGGTGGCCGCGGTGCTCATTGACCGAGAGCCTCTCCATTAACGAACCCAGCGCGGCGAGCCGATAGGCGGTGGAAATAGTAACGATGCGTTCGATACACAAAGGCCAGAATACCGGCCACAGCCTGAAATAATTCAGCGGGAATCGGTTCACCGACGGTTGCCGTAGCAAAAAGCATGCGGGCCACAGGCCTATTCTCGACCATCGGGACTTCGTGCTCAGCGGCGAGCGCCTTGATACGACGAGCAAGGGCATTGTCCCCTTTGGCCAGCACCACAGGTGCAGAATCAACGCCACGCTCATATTTCAGGGCGACTGCATAGTGCGTAGGATTGGTAATCACCACATCTGCGGTAGCCACCGCCTTGAGCATCTGGCGCTGAATCAATCGGCGAGCCAGACGACGGATAGCCATCTTCACCTTTACGTTACCCTCCGCCTGCTTGTGTTCCTCTTTGACCTCCTCCTTGGTCATCATGAGGTTCTCGTTCGTGCGGTGCTTTTCGTAAGCATAACTCAGCCCTGCAACACACCCGAGGACCAAGATAATCCGGGAGAGCAGCGCAAGAGTGCCCCTCCGGATGAATTCACCCAAGTAGGATACTTCCACTGGCGTGCTGAAAAGTGGATCTTCCAGCAGGTTGCGCATCGCAAGCCATAGGCAAAATCCAATGGCTAACATTTTGAGGAAATCGACTAACCCATGGACGGCCGTTGCCTTTGAAAAAAGTCGGGTAAACCCGGGTAGCGGATTCAGTTTATCCAAGTTAAAACCCAAGGTGTCAGGCGTGAGTTGAAACCCGCTTTGCAGGCCCCCCGAAAGTAAGGCGGCAATCACACTGGCCGCCAACATCGGCAGCACTACAATTCCAAAAATCTTGGCGGCTGAGTAAACCGGCAACGGCAGAAATCCGCCCTCAAACCGGATAGTGTGCAACTGAGCAAACAAACCAGCCGTAAACTGAGCGATTTCACGGCCACCACTCGCCGCACCAACACTCAATGCACACAGTGCCCCCGCCAGTGAAAAGACCACCCCTAGTTCGGCTGAACGCGCAAACTCGCCACGACCATGCGCCTCACTCCGACGCCTCTCGGTCGGATCTTCGGTTTTTTGGTCTTTATCGTTGTCGTCTGACATGGCTCAGACCTCTAAGCAGTGTAGTTGCCAAGCTTGGGTATACTTATGTTATCTATTGATTTATAGCGATTAAAGATTTTAATAAATCCAGATTACCGCCAATTCCATTCGACTAATGGAGCCCAAACACCCCAGGGGAAAATATTGCCTGGGAACCGCGGCGGGCAGTGCAACCCCTGATAGCAGAGACGGCATCGGATCAGCCGGAGTTAAGTTACGCGTTCACGCCCAGCCTTGGATAATTAAATAAGGCCCGTTGTTAGTGGTCTCCATGACTACAGCGTGACCTTCGTTGAACCCCGTTCGACTCCTTTAAAATCACGAGAACCGTCGTTCTTTCCACCCGCCATTCCAAAGTTTATGAGCACTCCTCGCTGCAGTGTCGTCTCTGCTGCCAACTACCTCCTCTGGAATAGCCGTTATACGGATGCCCTTAGCGGTTGCTTGAGCGCCCGCCGGCGCGGTTCTACTGGGCAGGTGCAAACCTTTGCCCGCGCCGCACTCGGTGCAGGACTGGATAGCCTAGGCTTAGTAAATATGCATGAGCGCGCTATTTTAGCGCTCGCCTCGGTTTTTGAGCCTGACGGCTCCCGTTCCCGGATGCTCCGACGGGCCAGCTGGTTTTTCACCCAGGCAATGGTGCCTTTTGAAGCCGCGCGTCGGGCCTCGGTGACAAAAGGTAGACGGCTACAGATTCGCAGCAGGACCCTCTACTTAAACAACGCGAGACTGGCTCGTGCCAACAAACTTTTGCAGCGCGAGATCGTGCGACGGCGCCTGTCCGAGACCCGCTTACATGCTGGCCGAGAAGAATACCGAGGCCTGCTTAAAGAATCTCATCTCATGCAAAAAAGCTCCGCTTGCTGACACGGCAGATTATCTCCGCCCAAGAGGAGGAGCGGAAGGAAATCAGCCGTGAACTGCACGACGAAGTCGTTCAGACTCTCATAGGCATTAATGTGGAGCTCTCCGCCTTGAGTAAAACCGCCTCTGTCGGCTTGCATGCTCTCCGGGCGAAAATAACGCACACCAACCAACTGGTGGAAAATTCGGTAAACGCTGTTCATCGCTTTGCCCGGGAACTGCGTCCGGCGGTGCTGGACGACCTCGGACTCATTCCCGCCCTTCATTCCTACAGCCGGAGCGTGGCGGAAAGGCGTAAAATCAAAATTCACCTGACAGCCTTCGCTGGTGTCGAAGCCCTTGGCAACGCCCAGCGCACCGTGCTTTTCCGGGTCGCTCAGGAAGCCCTGACCAACGTCGTCCGTCATGCCCACGCCACTCAAGTGCGACTGGCTATCAGCGCCATACCCGGGGCGATTCGCATGGAGATCGCCGATAATGGCTGGGCCTTTGCGGTCGAAAGAACCTTTCGCGCACGTAATCCCAAGCGACTCGGCCTTATCGGGATGAAAGAGCGCGTCGAGATGATCGGCGGCAGCCTGAAAATCGAATCTACCCCAGGTATCGGCACGGTGGTGCGCGCCGAAATCCCCCTTGCTTCCGCCAAGGACATCACGCCGGCAGCCCAGAAAAAATCTTCATGAAAACGACCCAGCCCATTACCGTTCTTTTCGCGGACGACCACGCGATCGTGCGCCAGGGTCTATGCGCCCTACTGCTGGCCGACGGAGGCTTCCGAATTGTAGCCGAGGCCCGCGATGGCCGCGAAGCCGTTTCCCTCGCCCTAGCCCTGCGTCCCGATGTGATCGTCATGGATATCGCCATGCCAGTCCTTAACGGCCTCGAGGCTACACGTCAGATCCTTGCAACCAATCCAGCTGCCCGGGTGGTCGTTCTTTCCGCCCATGACGACGACGAATACATACAACGCATGCTTACCGCAGGTGTAGTTGGCTTCCTGGAAAAACAAAGCTCCGCTGAAGTCCTGACCAAGGCCATCCGCACGGTCGCCAAGGGCCATACTTTTTACAGCCCGTCCATTTCTCGGCGACTCGCCAGTATCGCCTCCTTGGCGCGTAATCACAAAGGTCCCACAAAGAGCGACCCCCAGCGACTCACCTCGCGTGAATACGAGGTGCTCCAACTCGTTGCGGAGGGCTCCGCGAACAAGCAGGTCGCCGCCACACTGCGTATCAGTATCAAGACTGTGGAAAAACACCGTCAGCATTTGATGGATAAGCTAGGCATTCACGACACCGCCGGCCTCACCCGGCACGCCATCGCCACTGGGGTAATTGAGAGCGCCGTCTTACTTACGATTATTGGCAAGGATCCGCCAGTCATCGCTTTGCTCGCAGGAATCCTCGGTTTTGGTGTCATCGCTGGCACCGCTGCCTCAATTGCCAAGGTTTTGTTTATTCTGTTCCTTGTGCTATTCTTCGTATCGTTGCTGCGCGGCAAGTCCGCCTGAACCTTATCGCGCAGGAGCACGCTCTGTAGGGCCAAGCGCCCCCGCGTCACGCCAGCGCTTCAGGAGTTACTGCGCATACCGAGCATCTGCTCGGAGATCCAAACCACCGATTTAGCCATCGGTAAAATCAGTTCAACTAACTCAAGCGGTTCCGCGGGCAGCGGAACTGCATGACGCTTCAATGTTTCCCAAAGTGGGTAATCAGGCGCACGCATTGCGTCCGCCACGACGTTGAGCGAAGCTGTATCCCCATGGGAGGCCGCTAAGGCCAACTGCTTCACCGCTTGGACCAAGGCCACAGTGACTCCGTTCTCTTGCACGGAACTGGTCCCTCTGGCGGTATCCATGTAAAGAGCGTCATTACTTACCCCGGCAGCCTTAATCCATAGAGCGCCAGCCGCACCAAAGCTGATCCCAAGAACCTCCTCCTCTGCTTCTACGGCACTGCTTACGTGCTGCGTGCGTGCCAGAGCGAGTGCAGCTAACAGGGGTTCGTTTAAGGCCACCGTCCACAACCCAATCTTGTCCAAAAGGGCCGCAATCGCCACCTTGTGGGGCAGTGTGACCTTGAGCAATCGCGCAAACTCGAAACCGATGAGCATAAGCACAATAGCATGCTGCCTTAAAAGGCTAAGTGGAATATTCCCGTTTAGCCCACCACGTGCGATACGACCCGCTGCCACGAGTATCGCACCCTTGGTTACCCCCAATTTCTTGACCGCAAATTTGTAATCAACCTCAAACCCTTCGGGCACGGTATTGCTTTCGCTCCGGTTGAGCACCGCTTCCATAGTCGACTCAAACCCTCGCAAAGACTCCAGCATGGAAACGACATCACTATCGACGTAGTTTTCCACGCCATGCAGCCAGGATATGACGTCAAACCAAAGGAGAACAGAGGGGTGATTTATCCAATTATAGCCCGATGGAGTTAATTCGCCCCCAGCAAAAGGGGCTTCCATAATGCGCAAGATAGATTGTGTGCCGAAGCTACCTATTGGTTGCGATAAAATCGCCCGCACGTAGGGCGCTATTGAGTTATCACGTAAAACCGAAGGCGTGGGTGCTTGCTGGGTTTTACGCTGCCCAAAGGGAACTAATGTGCCGCCAGGAACACCGTTAACTACGGAGTTGCCCACGGCTAGGTAGTCGAGTGCACGCCTGCGCAGAAACATCGCGACGTTATCAATGGTTCCGAGGGTCTCCGTGCAGGCCGAGTATTCTGTCCTTCGCAATTCGTCCTCAGCCTGAGCGCCAAGCTTCTCGATTATATGCACACCCAGTTGGTTAAGTTGTTTCGCCATAGTGCGAAACGCCATCGATACCCGCGAATCATCTGCGGAAAGCAAAAGTCGGCGCACGGTCTGGCAACACTCCTCGGCGGCCCCCGCCCCGCTGTTTAATAACCCCGCATATTGCTCTAGCGTGACCTTGAGCCTGCGGCAGGCCACTTCCGCCGGCTCAATCAAACTTTCCAACCTGCCCTTGGCATGCGCCCGCTGCAACTCGGCTAGCAAAGTCTCCACCTTGTAAGGTTTAAGATGAAATCCCTGAACGCCTAGTTCCAAGTAGCGACGAACGACATCGCGGTCACGTGTATCAGTATAAACTGTTAAAGGAATGTCATTTAAGAACTTTAGTCGACGTATCTCAGCGATAAGACCAAAGCCTTTTTCGAGGCCAAACTGGTTGTCTAAAACCACAAGATCCACCAGCGGATTTTTGCGCAAGTGGACCATGGCCTCGGCTATCGATCCCGCCACTAACACCTCATGACCTGAGGCGGTCAGAGTCATCGTAACCAGTCTTTGACTTAGCTTATCATACTCGACCAGCAGGATGGTAGATGGCCTCAAAGCAGGCCCGGTGGAGATCGATGGCGCGGGATTCAAAACAGGCGCACTCGAAGAAGGGGCAGATTCCATGTCAGTTTCCATTACGTCTCAACCTTCTGTATCTTTAATAATCAACACGATCTTTGGTCGATTTTCTAGAGGTTAACTCGCAAGACATTGATCCAAAGCCTTAAACAAGGCCGCTTGATCCATATCCACCCCAATTAAAACGATTTCCTGACGCCGATCGCCTTGGGGCTCAGCCCAGTTCGCCACTACACTTTCCGGCCGGTCCGCCAAAGTCGCCCGCCCCATGGCGATACGCGCCGCCCACCAGACACTTAGCGCCTCCCAGCGAATTATCCCGCCAGCTACCGAAACAAAACCCATTTCATCCGGCATTTCCTTGGTCCAAAAAAACCCCTTTGCCCGCAAGACCCCCGGCAGCCCGCCGACAAAAAGATCTCGCAAACGCTGGCCGTCGAAGCCCCTTCGCGCTCGGTAAACAAAGCTGGTGATGCCATATTTCGCCTCATGACGCGGCGTCCCAAAGATCGTCTGGGGTTTTACCGCGATTCCAGTCCGATCTACCGCCACCCGGTTTAATTCCCGCACCCAACGGGCCGCACTCAGCGTAGCCCCCCCATCAAAACGCATCCTTTCGGTGAAAAACTCCGCCGAAATTTGCCCATGCTCCGTTCGAACAAGCTCTGCGCGTGCATTGAGGCCGGCCACCAGTGCCTCCGCCCTCGCCAAGTCTGCGCCCCCCAGTTCGACCCGATCGCACTGGTTAAGCACCACCACGTCAGCGCATTCGATCTGCTCCAGCATCAGTTCAAATACTGGTCGCTGCCCGCTCCCGGCCACGCTGCGCCCCCGCCCGCCCGCCTTTGCCGCCTCCTCCGCGAAGGCGACTACATCAATTACCGTTACCAACGCCGCTAGCCGCGCTCGGTCAGCCAAACTCCGTCCAAATGGATTTTTGCGGGTGAACAAAGTCGCAACACCGCGCGGATCCGCCACCCCGCTCGTCTCAACCCAGATATGGTCGTAAGGCCCTCTATCCGCCAGCCGAGCGATCGCCTCCCCGAGATCGTCCGCCCCCGAGCAACACACGCAACCGTTGCCCAACTCCACCACTTCCGCCGCCCCGCTCGTGCCCAGCGCCCGCTGTTCCGCCGCCTCCGCCCTCACCAGCGAGCCGTCGATGTTCACCGCCGCCACGTCATTGACCACCGCCGCCCACCGCGCCGCCCCACCCTCACGCCCAGCCGTGGCCGCCTGCCCTAACAAGTGCCTGAGCAAAGTCGTTTTACCCACACCGAGGAAACCGCAAAAAACAGTCACCGGCGGACGGCAATCTTCGAGGATATCCATAATTTCTATTTCCTTTATTTCACAGTCCGCGAGCAATCACTCAATTTTATAGAGATTGAGTCTCAAAACCAACTTGACTGTTTTCTATATTTGATATGGAGTCTCAATCCCATATGAAACCATGTCTCATTTCATCTCATGTTCTTTTCTTTGGCACCCTCGCCCTAAGTTTGCTCACGGGCTCGGCGTGCACCGCCTCAGAGATGAGCGCCGACGTCCCCCTTGTGCTTGACCCGATCGAGATCCACTCCCCCCGCGCCGACGGTTACAATGTCAAGGAAACCACCGTCGCGACCAAGACCGCCACTTCTGTTCTTAACACCCCGCAGTCCGTCTCCGTGCTCTCCAAGGACTTTCTCGCGGACAAGGCAATCACCAGCATCGGCGAAGCCACCCGCTACGTGCCGGGCGTTGGCGTTGCGCAGGGCGAGGGCAACCGGGACACCATCGTCCTGCGAGGCAACAGCTCCACCGGCGACTACTTTGTCGATGGCGTGCGCGACGACGTCCAATACTACCGCGACTTCTACAACCTCGAGCGGCTCGAAATCCTGAAGGGCTCCGCCGGCATGATGTTCGGCCGCAGCGGACCAGGCGGAATTCTGAATCGCGCGACGAAACAAGCCAGCCCGGGCAGCGCTTCCTTTTACGAATTCTCCGCCCTCGCCGGATCGTGGGAGCAGAATCGCACCACGTTCGATGTCAACCAGCCCGTCACCCGTGACGCGACACTGCGCCTCACCGGCGTTTACGAGAATTCCAGAAGCTATCGCGAAGACGTTGAGCTCCAGCGCGAAGGCCTCAACCCGACCGCCGGCTTCCGCCTCGGGGAGCGCACTGTGCTGCGCGTCGGTTTTGAACACTTCCACGAGGAGCGCGTCGCCGACCGCGGCGTGCCTTCCTACAACGGCAAACCGCTCGCCACCAACTCGGGCACCTTTTTCGGCGACCCCGAACGCAGTCCCACCAACACCAATGTCGTCGCGTTCTCCGCCTCGCTGGACCACGGCTTCGAGAACGGCGCCACTTTCCGCAATTCGACCCGCCACGCCACCTACGATAAATTCTACCAAAACGTATTCCCTGACGCCGTGAACCCCGCCGGCACCCTCGTCGCCATTTCCGCCTACAACCAGGCCACCAATCGCGAGAATCTCTTCAATCAGACCGACTACGTAGTCGATTTCGCCACCGGCCCGATAGGACACAAAGTCCTGCTGGGCCTCGAGCTCGGTCGCCAAGTAACCAACAATTTCCGTGCCAGCGGTTCCTCGACCTCCGCCGTCCTCACCGCGCTCGGAAGCGTCGGCACCGCCAACCCGCGCTACTCCGGTCTACTTTTTTTCCGCCAGAGCGCCACCGACGCCGACAACCACAGCGTGGCCAAAGTCGCGGCCGTTTACCTCCAGGACCAGATTCAGCTCCTTCCCAAGCTCCAACTCGTCGCCGGCGCCCGCCTCGATCACTTCACGGTGGATTTCTCCAACCACCGCACCGGCGCCACGCTCGAAACCTCCGACGACCTCGTGTCCCCTCGCGCCGGACTCGTCTACAAACCCATCGAACACGTCTCGTTCTACGCCAGCCACACCCTCGCCTTCGTGCCTCGCGCCGGCGAGCAGCTTGCCGGCCTTTCCGTCACCAACGCCGCACTCGAACCCGAGCGGTTCGAAAACCTCGAGGTCGGAGCGAAGTGGGACGCGACCAACGAGCTCGCCTTCACCGCCGCCGCCTACCAACTCGACCGCTTCCACCAGGCCATCACCGACCCCGCCGCCGGCACCGCCGGCGGGCCTCCGGTCGGCACCTTGATCCTGGTGGACGGTCAGCAGGTCCGCGGAGTCGAGCTAAGCGCCGCCGGCCACTTCACCCGCCGCTGGACCGTGAACGCCGGCTACGCCTATCAGGACGGCGAAAGCCAATCCGACAACGGCGCCATCCCGGCCGGCACCCGCATCCCGCAACTCCCGCGTAACACATTCTCCCTCTGGAACCGCTACGAATTCACCGCCGTCTGGGGCGCGGGCTTGGGCCTGATCTACCGCGACGAGCTCTTCGCCGCCGCCGACAATACCGTGACCCTGCCGGACTTCGTGCGCTACGATGCCGCCTTGTTCTACCGCTTCAACCAGCACCTCCAGGCCCAGCTCAATGTGGAGAACCTTTTCGACACCGGTTACTACGCCAACGCGCACAGCAATAACAATATCAGCCCCGGCTCTCCCCTCGCCATCCGCCTCGGCATCACCGCCCGCTTCTAATCACGCTCAGCCCCTCCGCTTGGTCTCTATGTGGAAAAAAGAAGGGGACCACCCCATAAAGAGTGCTCCCCCTTAAGCTCCACCGGATGCCCACCACAAAAGCGGCGTTACCGATGGAACTAAAATACCCTGCCCGGGCCTGCCCCGCCCGCTGAGTCAACCCACCTAAACCCAGCGCCCATGCAGATCCAAGTCACCATCCCCGACCCAGCAAGGCCCCGCGTGCACGCGCATCTGGCCCAGCTCGCGCCCGAGGAGCGGCGGGCGGCGCTCGGCAGAGGTGACAGCGGACGAGGCCACGGTGCACATCGCATACCGGCAGTTTGCCCTGGCGGTGACGGGGGCATTCGCCCCCTCCCCGACCCCTGCTGCCAAAGGATCCTTGAACCATCGTCCACACTCTTTGCCCGCCGGCCCAGCTCGTCCGCAATGAATTTGAGCCTTTGGTCCGTCCGCGCCTCGCTCGCAACAATGACCACCCTACTTCACCGCCTGCCCCGCGCCTTGACCTTTACCCTGGTTCTGGCCGCGGTCGGCTTATCGTCCAGCCGCGGGGCCAACCCCATTATCACCGACGTCCACACCGCCGATCCCGCCGCGCTCGTTCACAACGGGCGCGTATACCTCTACGCCGGCCAGGACGAGGCGCCCGACAACAAAAGCGACTACCGAATGAACCGGTGGTTGTGCTACTCGTCCGACGACATGGTGACTTGGACCCCGCACGGCTCCCCTCTCGCCGCGACCAATTTTAAATGGGCCAAGGGCTCCGCTTGGGCCAGTCAGGTCGTAGAGCACAAGGGCAAGTTCTACTTCTTCGCCACCGTCGAACACGCCACCATCCAAGGTATGGCCATCGGCGTGGCCGTCTCCGACTCGCCTACCGGCCCCTTCGTGGACGCCCGCGGCTCGGCCCTCGTGACGAACGACATGACCACCGACGTGAAAATCTGGTGGGACGACATCGATCCCTCCGTATTCATCGACGACGACGGCCAGGCCTACCTTTATTGGGGGAACACCAAGTGTCGCTGGGCCCGACTCACGCCCGACCTGCTGCAGCTGGACGGCCCCATCCACACCGTCGAGGAGTTCAAGCGTTTCACCGAGGCCCCGTGGCTGCATAAGCGCAACGGCACCTACTATCTCACCTACTCGACCGACTTCCCCGAGAAGACTACCTACGCTACATCCGACTCGCCCACTGGCCCATGGAAGCAGCACGGGATCATCAACGAAATCGCCGGCAACTGTAATACCAACCACCACGCGATCATCACGTTCAAGGGTCGCGATTACTTCATCTACCACAACGGCGCCATCCAGCCCCACGGCGGCAGCTACCGCCGCTCGGTTTGCATCGATTATCTCCACTATAATCCTGACGGCTCGATCAAACGTGTCGTTATGACCTCGGAAGGGGTTTCTCCAGCTCCTTGAGCCTGCGGTTGGCGAAGATCATGCTATTGCAAATACATGTTTAATAACCGTTTCTTTACCTGATCGTTACCCGAATATAACTCAATTCATGGGTTCGTAACGTGGACGCTTTCGCCGGAGTTGCCCGAGGGCCGAAGGGGCTCGCAGGTTGCTGGCATGTTTTCGCAACCGCTTCTTATAGTTTGGGGAACACCCACCGTGCCCGGTGGTCGCTGGCACCTAGCGTTGGTCAACCTGAAGTTGGATCAACGTATTGGCAAAGATAAGACAGCCACACCTACCCCCATTGAACTGAGCGAGCGAGGTAATCACGTCCTCCACGTGAGCCTCCGCGGATTTTTATTATGGTTACTCGGCCTCGCTATCTCGGGCTACCTGCTCGGGGTCGTCGTCATTCATCAGCGCCTCGAATCACGCTACCCGAAGATTGAACTCTCCTACCTCGACGTCGCCCTGCCCACCCGCTGGCCCGATCTAAACCGGAAACGAGGCAAGGCCCTGATCACCCAAGGCCGGGAGCTCATCGCCAATAAAAAGGGCCCGCAAGGCTTCTCCCTCCTGCGCCAGGGCTTGGCACGCACTCCCGAGGATTTCTCCGCCCGGCTAGATGTTGCCCGCATTTACACTGGCATCCGTATACAGCCGCAGGCGATCAAGTTGCTCCGGGAAGGATTAGTCTACGGCTACCCTGGGCGAGCCTACCTAGAATTGCTGTTTGGCTTGCTGACCATGTCCGACCAGCCTGAGGTCAGCTTGGAAACGGTCAAACTCGCCTTGAACCAGTTCGAAGCCATTCCGGAGGCGGAGCGCACGGTGGAAGAAAAACGATTTTTGGACAAAAGCTTGGTCACTGCGTCAATCGACGCGGGACGATTGGAGGATGCCATGCAGATCGCCGAGACGAGGTTTCCCGACGACGACGCTTTCCGACTCCGCTTGTTGACCGAAACTTTGATCAAAACCAAACGACCAACCGAGGCCACGACGCTCGCCACGCACTGGGCGACTGTGTTGCCAAGCGATCCTCTAGCTTGGCGAACGCTGGCCATCGCCGAACGTGAATCAAACGACTTTGCCGGTATGGAGGCCGCTCTCGACCAATTGGACCGACTAGACTCAGCCCATCCCGATTCTCTCCTCTTTCGTGTCTCACAATACCACCAGACCAGACGCGAGCAACTCGCAAAGATCACCCTGGATCGCCTCATTCTCCGCCACGGCGCTTCGGAGGTGTTTTACGCAGCCGCCAGCGACGCGTTTCACGAGATAGGATACGACGAAGGACTCGATCGCCTCGAACGTGAAATCCTCGAGCAAGGCCTAAGCCTCCACCCTGTGCTCTGGGCCCGACTAAAATTGTCTACCGAAAGGAAACAATGGCCTGAACTCGCGAGGCTGATCGAGCGACTCAAAACCTCTCCTGGGCCCCGTCTTAAGACCGATGAACTAGTCTACCTCGACACGATGGATAAGCTCACCCGCGCCTGCCTCGAAGGCGGTTCCGGCACCCAACGCTCCCTGATCGAGATCGTCGGAGACCACCCTGGCGCCCTCGTGCTCTACCAAACTCTCATCTCTGCCTTATTAGAGGCTGGTCGCACTCAAACCGCCCGCCAGATTTTGGTGCTAGCCGAGGGACCCTTTGCGGACGCCCGAACCCTGCGCGATCTCCGGTCCCGTATCGACGCCGCTCTGGCCGCCACCGCGAATGTCACACCAGCCTCAACCAGCGCGGCCGCCAACATGCCAACCTGGCAAGAATTCAAGGCTCGTTTTGATTCTCGGGTAAACTCCGCCCCGAACGAGGCTATAACGATGTTCTCCGACATACGTCGAGCCCAACCCGACTGGCTTGAGGAACACCGGACCGAGCTCGAAGCCCTAGAACTCCCCCTCCGCGCCCGCGGCAACGACCCCCTCCTCCTCCAATTCCTCGTTAGGGCAATGCTCGCGCGAGACACACTCGCGCCAGAAAACTTACTTCACCTTGCCCGCGAGATCTATCCCAGCTTCCCTGCCAATGCCCGCCTGATCCTCAAGGAAACTCTGCGTTTACACCCAGAAAACGAAGACGCCCTCGCCCTTCAGCGCATCTGGGAACCCGCGCCCACCAGCCCGCCCAGTTCCGCCCTACCCTGACCCGCACGTTTAGCACGATTGAGACAGCTTGACCCTACCGTATTCGGCCTAGCCGCATCGAGCCTCAGCTAAATTAAATTAAATTTCACGGAACCCTCACGCCTGCCGAGGTTCCCAAAACTATACGTTCAAAACCCGTGCGTTAGGCACAAATCCTTCTAGGCTTTAGATGGTTCCCTACAACTACCATGACCACTCTGTCCCAAACCGACCGCGCCTCGAGTGACACTTTGTTGACCGCCCCTGCGCCAGACGCCGCGCCCTCCTTCTTGGAGCCCATCCGCGCCGCCGCCGCACCCGCCGAAACCCCCGAACGCAATAATCTTCAGCTCTACCTGCAAGAAATAGGTAAGACGCCCCTGTTGACCATCGAAGAGGAAGTCACCCTTGCGAACCGCATCATGAAAGGCGACAAAGCCGCCCGCGACCACATGATCAGCGCCAACCTGCGCCTCGTGGTGAAAATCGCGATGGACTACAAGGATTTCGGCCTTCCTCTCCTCGACCTCATCAGCGAAGGCAACATCGGCCTGATCAAAGCCGTGGAGCGCTTCGACCCCACCAAGGGCGGCAAACTCTCCACCTACGCCGCCTGGTGGATCAAGCAGTCGATCAAGCGGGCTCTCGCCAACCAGTCCAAGACCATCCGCTTGCCCGTCCACTTGGTCGATAAGATCTCCAAGATGCGCAAGACCGCCCTAGCCCTCACGGAGGAGTTGGGCCGCGAGCCCACTGACGAGGAAATCGCCATCGAGCTTCAGGTGCCCACCAGCAAGGTCGCCCACCTGAAATCAGTCAGCGTGCGCCCTGCCTCCCTCGACGCCCCCATCGGCGAAGATGGCGACTCCACCACCTTCGGCGAACTCGTCGGTGACGAAAACGCCACCACACCTTTCGAGCAGCTGCGCGCCAATAGTCAAACCACCGCCCTGAACGCCCTCGTCGCCACCCTCGACCCCCGCGAGGCCGAGATCATCCGCTACCGTTTCGGCCTCGACGGCCGCGACGAGCTCACCCTGGAGGAGGTCGGCGCCAAATTCCGCGTCACCCGCGAACGCGTTCGCCAGCTCCAAAATCTCGCCCTCTCCAAAATGCGGAAGGCCCTTGCCAAACAAGAGGAGCAACGCAGCGCCGGGGATATTGAACAGGAGGAAAAACAACGCGCCCGCGAGGAAGTCATCCGTGAATTTATCTCCACGCGCGCCCCAGCCGACGCCGCCCCCCGCGCCTTGCCCAAAGCGCTACCCACCGTGACCACCGAGGCGCCGCGCCGCGCCCCAAAAGCCGTCACCAAACGCCCCGCCCAAGCCGCAGCCGTCATCGCCTCCCCCTTCGCCCCCAAGACCAGTGGCGCCCTCGGCGCCAAGCTCTACGGCAAGCGGTAAGCGGCCCCCCGCCCGCCGGAATCACCGCCTTCCCCCAAACCCGCCCCGACCCCGGGGCGGGCTTTTTTGTGCCTCAACGTGCTTATGCTCCGCGCTTGAGCCCCGCCACCCATTCGGTGAGCGTTTTGCGCTCTGACGCGGTAAGTGGGTCATGATCGCCAGGCGGCATCGCTTCGTCGTCCTCGCGCGGCAACGCCACCCGCCGCAGCACCTCGCTCGCCTCCGGGTCGCCCGGCACGATCCCCGGTTCACCGCTACGGCCCTTAGCCTTGGCCGCCGCAAGCGTATCAAGTCGCAGCCGTCCCTTTTGCTTTTCCTCTCCATGGCACTCCACGCAGTTGTTGACCAATAACGGATGCACCGCGTCCGCGGCCAATCCCGCCGCCCCAAGCGGGGAAACCCGCTCCGGCTTCCCCGTCGGGCGCGTCCAAACCATCAATCCATCGCCATGGGTGAGCGTAGCCCCAAGGTGCCCGGCCAGCGCGGTGACACCTGTGAGCAAGATCAACCCTACCCGCCCCGCCAACAAGCCGCGCCTTGCTCGTAACCACCATGCGAACACCGCCACCACCGCACAGCCCACCCCCGCCCACCGGTGCCAGCCCAACGCTGCCTCAGGGTAATCACCCTGCGCCGCCAACACCCAGCCTGCCGTCGCCGTTAAAAACGCCCCGATCGCGTTCGCTGCAAGCAAACGCCCGACCAGGCACCGCCCCGCCGGATCCCGCCAAGTCCAGATTTCGAGTAAAAGGGCCGCGACTACAAAGCCCACCGGTAGGTGCAGCAACAACAGGTGCAGATTGCCCACGACGGGCGGCAGAACTTCAAACCACATAAAACCACCAAACCGCCCTGCCACCGAAAGGCCAACCCCTGTTTTTCCCTGCCTCCAAATTCACCTCGGTTCGAGCAAGGCTAGGGACGCGCTATTTCCGATCGGCTCCACCCGCGGCAACTGGACCGTTGTTTACACCCTCTTGTCCGCTTCTTCCGGAGCTACCGGTCGCCACGCCAGCCAGCCAACAAAGCCCAGACCAGCCCAAAGCGCGAGCGTGCCAGCCACCTCATGCATCTCCTGGTATCGCCCCGGAAAATACGGCGCGCTGAGCGCTATAACCAATATCCGTGCGACATTCGTCAGAAAACCCGTCGCTAAGGCCAAGGGGATCAACGCAGTCACGACCCACCAGCGCCGGCCTGAAATCCCCCCCGCCAAGATGGCCACCAAGGCCGCTGAAGTGATGAGGCCGAATCCATTGCATTCCGTTGCCACTAGAAAATTCTGCCCCGACACCGTGAGAATGAGCTGTGGGGCCGCCGGAGTGCCGCTCAGGGTCAACCGCGGCGCGATCTCCGCCGCGTTAAGCACCCACGCCGCCCCCCCGCCCGCAAGTTGCCGCAAGGGCCAATCAAGCAAGGGAAAAGCCAAAATAATCACCAAGAGCGCCGTGAACCCCGCTACCAAGGGCCGAAAATAACGATAACCATTCACCCCGAAGAGCGCCCGCAAACACCCAGCCAAAGCGAGAGCGAAGCCAGGCAATACCAACAGACTCCATTTGCATAGCCCCGCCGCCCCCACCAAAGCAAAGGCCCCCATCAACAAGCCCAACGTAGCGTTACCGAGATCCCCCACCATCCGCAATTGAACACGGTGCCGCCAAGCAACCAAACCCGCCGCCATAATCAGGAGCAGTAACCCTTGCCGGATCTGCGCGCGCGCCACCGTCTCCTCAACGATCCAACGCGACACCGGCCAAAACACCGCCGCTGCCGCCACCACCACCCCCCACGCCATCCAGCGCGGACCCAGTTCAGCGGCGGACTCGGCGCGGGGCTTAGCAACGGTCTTAGGTTCCATTCACCATCAGTATGCCTTGCCACGTCCGCGCACAAGCGCGGCCTAGGCCTGCTGGCGCCAGCCAAACCAATTTTAAAACTGAAGCCGCACCGCCCTTGCCCCGGATCGGCCAGTCACTTTGCTCCAATTAAACCGCTGACGGACCACTCTCCTGCCAACGGCCCTCCACTCATGTCCAACCACACCTGGAATTTTTTTCGCATCGGCGGTTTCGACCAAGTCGCCCTGACCTCCGCCGCTGATCTTGAAAACCTCCATACCCTCGACCCTAAGCTGTGGGTGGCGCTGTCCTGCCCAGTCAAGGGTCTTGAGCTCGACGAGAAAACCCTCACCCTGATCGATACCGACGGCGATGGCCGTATTCGCGTGCCCGAACTGCTCGCCGCCATCGCTTGGGCTCGTCCTTATTTTAAAGATCTGGGCGTGCTGCTCACCGGTCGCGACACCCTCACTCTCGACGCCTTCGCGCCCACCCCCGAAGGCCAGTCCGCCACCGCTTCCGCCCAACGTATTCTCGCCTCCCTCGGCAAATCCACCGCCACCGCCATCTCCCTCGCCGAGGCCTCGGACACCAATAGACTCTATGCCGCCGCCCGCCTGAACGGCGACGGTATCATCACGCCCGCCACCCCCGAGGACCCCGCCCTCGCCGCTGTGCTTGTCGATATCCTTGCCACCCTCGGCGGCACCCCTGACCGCTCCGGCTTGCCGGGCGTCGATCTCGCCCGCACCGATACCTTTTTCGCCGCCGTCACCGCCCACCTCGAGTGGGCAGACCAAGCCACCTCAGCCGCGATCCTAACCCTCGGCGCGGCCACCTCGACCGCCGCCTCCGCGGTCGCCACCGTGCGCGCGAAGGTTGATGACTACTTCGCCCGCGCCCGCCTCGCCGCGTTCGATCCCCGCGCCCTCGGCGCCGTCAACCGCTCCGAGTCCGACTACCTCGCGGTCGCCGCCCACGACCTCACTACCGCCGCCAGTGAAGTCGCCCATCTCCCCATCGCCCGCATCAACCCCGGTCAGCCCCTGCCGCTACTCGAAGCGGTCAACCCCGCTTGGATCGACGCCCTTGCCACGCTCCACCGCGAGGCCGTCACCCCAGCCTTCGGATTTGCTACCACCAGTCTAACCGAGGCCCAGTGGACGACGCTAAAGATCAAGACCGATGCTTACTCCAGTCACGTCGCCGCCAAACGCGGTGCAGTTGTGGAAAAACTCGGCCCTGATCGACTGCGTTTTATCGCCGCCTACGCACCCGCTGCCCGCGCCGCCCTCGGCGAGTTAATCGCTCGCGACGCCGCCCTTTCCGCGGAATTCGAAACCATCGCCAACGTTGAAAAGCTCCTCCGCTACACCCGCGACTTCCGATCGCTGCTCCACAACTACGTCAATTTTTTCGACTTCTACTCGCCCGATCGACTCGCAGTTTTTCAGGCCGGCACTCTTTATCTCGATAACCGTTCCACCGAGTTCTGTCTGGAAGTTGCCGGCCCCTCCCCCCTTGCCGCCATGAGCAAGGCCTACATCGCCTACTGCGACCTCAAACGCCCCGGAGGCGCCACCCGCAAAATCGCCGCCTGCATCACCCAAGGCGATAGCGACTACCTTTTTGTCGGTCGCAACGGCCTGTTCTACGACCGTCAGGGCCTGGACTGGGATGCCAGTATCACCGCCATCGTGGATAACCCCATCAGCGTCCAACAGGCCTTCCTCTCCCCTTACAAAAAGTTCCTGCGCATGATCGAGGAACAGGTCGCCAAACGCGCTGCCGCAGCCGAAACCGAGAGCAATGCCCGCCTCGCCGCTCTCGCCGATAAGACCGCCAACGCCGACAAACTTGCCCCCGCCCCAAGCCCGCCCACCGCGCCGAAGAAGATCGATGTCGGCGCCGTCGCCGCCATCGGCGTAGCCATCACCGGCGCTATCAGTGCACTCACTTTGATCCTCGGTTACGTCTTCGGCTTGGCCGCTTGGCAGTATCCTCTGGTTCTACTCGGGGTGATCCTCGTAATCTCCGGCCCCTCCATGCTCATCGCTTGGCTAAAACTCCGCCAACGCACGCTTGCCCCCCTGCTCGAGGCCAACGGTTGGGCCATCAATGGCCGCGTCGGCATTAACATCCCCTTCGGCACCAAACTCACCGAGCGCGCGGCCCTCCCGCCTGGAAGTAAACTTGATCTGAACGATCCTTACCGCGATCGCGCCGCCGCCCGCCGTGCCCGTATTACAATTTTCGGGAGCTTATTTCTGCTGCTTGCCATCGCCTTCGCGGCCGCCTGGTTCACGAAAGTGTGGCCCTTCGCATCCTGACCCCAAAACCCAACCTAACCCTCCTTCCACATGCTTCGCACCGGCATTCTTAACCCTTCGCTCCTGAGCCTGCTTGCTCGTATCCGCCACACCAACACCCTCGTAATCGCCGACCGCGGTTTCCCCTTCTGGCCCGGTCTCGAAATCGTCGACCTATCCCTTGTGGACGACACCCCCACTGTCGCCCAGGTAATCTCCGCCCTCCGTCCGAATTTCGTGGTGGGCCGCGTCTTCGCCGCCGCTGAAGTGCGTGAGGCCAATTCCGCCGATAAACTCGCCCGTCACCTCGGGGCCCTTGACGGTATACCCCTAACGTTCGAACCCCACCTCGAGTTTAAAAAACGCGTCCCCTTCGCCATCGGGCTGATCCGAACCGGCGATACCACCCAATACGGTAACTTGATCCTCGAATCCGCCTGACCCCTGCCCCGCTTGCCCCTACCCAGATGAGCCTACCCTGCCTCCGGCAACTGCCCGCCCTTCTTCTCATGTTCATGCTCACGCCGCACGCCCATGCTCACGACGCTGTGACTGCTCCGAACCCGGCCCTCGTGCTCCACTATGACCGCGCCGCCTCGGTCTGGACTGAGGCGCTCCCCATCGGCAATGGCCGCCTCGGCGCCATGGTTTTCGGGGGCGTTGATAAAGAGCAGCTACAATTAAATGAATCTACGTTCTGGGCTGGCTCCCCCCGAAATTGGAACAACCCCAGCGCCAAAGAAGCACTGGTCGAAGTGCGCGCCGCCCTGTTTGCCGGCGACTACGTCGGCGCCACCCGGCTAAGCAAAAAAATGCAAGGCTCCTTTAACCAGTCCTACCTGCCTCTTGGTTACCTCAACCTGGCCTTCGCGTCCGAAGCCGACACCAACATCGAAGATTACACCCGCTCGCTCGACCTTGACCGGGCCATCACTACGGTGCGCTACCGTAAAGGCGACACCACCTTCACCCGCGAGGTGTTTTGCAGTTTCCCTGATCAAATCATCGTAGTCCGCCTGACTGCAGACCATCCCGGCAGCCTAAGCTTTCGGGCGAGCACCGATAGCCTGGTCCGCCATTCCAGCGATACCTCCGGTGACGACACCCTCGTCCTACGCGCAAAAGCCCCTGCTCATATGGAGCCCAGCTATCGTAAAGCCGCTAATCCGGTAAGTTACGATGAGGGCGAGAATCCCGAGGGGATGCGGGCCGAATTGCGCGTGCGCGTGCGCGCGACCGGTGGCAAGACGAGCGCGGAAAACGCCGGCATCAAAGTCACCGGCGCCGACTCCGCCATCCTCTTAATCTCCGCCGGCACCAGTTTCAACGGGCCAGACAAATCCCCCGGACGCGAGGGCCGAGACGAACACGCTGAAGCCACGATCCCCCTCGAACAAGCCTCAGCGCGGTCTGCGGATGAATTGCTTCAACGCCATCTGGCAGACCATCAAGAGCTCTTCCGGCGCGTTAGCCTAGATCTGGGAGTCTCCTCGACCGCAGCGGCACTCACCACCGACGCCCGCCTCGCCCGTTTCCGTGACGGCCAAGCCGATCCCCAACTCGCCACCTTGCTCTTTAACTTCGGCCGCTACCTCCTCATCGCCAGCTCCCGCCCGGGCGGCGTGCCCGCCAATCTCCAAGGCATCTGGAACGATGCCCTCCGTCCACCTTGGTCCTCCAACTGGACGCTCAACATTAACACCGAGATGAACTACTGGCCAGCCGAGGTCACCAATCTCGCCGAATGCCACGAACCCCTGTTCGCCTTGATAGAGAAGCTGGCCGTTAACGGTCAGGAAACCGCTCGCATTAACTACGGCGCCAACGGCTGGGTTTGCCATCACAACACCGACCTCTGGGCCCAGACCGGCCCCGTCGGCGATTACGGCAACGGCGACCCTCGTTGGGCGAATTGGCAAATGAGCGCCGGTTGGCTCAGCCAACACCTTTGGGAACACTACGCATTTGGTCGCGACCTTGAATTTCTTCGCAACCGCTCCTGGCCAATTATGCAAGGCGCCGCCGAGTTTTGCCTCAATTGGCTGGTCGAGGATGGCCACGGCCACCTTGTCACCGCCCCCGGCACCTCCCCGGAACTCAACTTCAAGACCGCAGACGGACAGAGCGCCAGCGTCGCCATCGCCCCCACCATGGACATGGCCATCATCTGGGACTTGTTCACCAACGTGCTCGAGGCCGCGCACGACTTGAATATCGACAACGCCTTTACCGGCCGCGTCGCCGCCGCCCGCGCTCGCCTCCTGCCGCCCAGCCCCGGCTCGCGCGGCCAACTCCGCGAGTGGGCCCACGATCCGATGGAGGAAGACGTGCACCACCGCCACGTTTCCCATCTCTTCGGCGTTTACCCCGGACGCCAGCTCACCGCCGATCAGCCCCAACTCTTTGACGCTGCCCGGCGCTCGCTAGAAATACGCGGTGACGACGGCACCGGCTGGTCGCTAGGCTGGAAACTCAATCTCTGGGCCCGCTTTCTCGACGGCGAACACGCCTATGTTTTTGTGAAGAACCTTCTTCGCCCCGTTTTCGACGCGAAAGAGACCAAGGTCACTGGCGGCGGAGTCTACCCAAACCTGTTCGACGCCCACCCGCCTTTCCAAATCGACGGCAATTTCGCCTACACCGCCGGTATAGCGGAACTTCTCCTTCAGAGTCATCGCGGTGAGCTCCACCTCCTGCCCGCTCTTCCCTCCGCATGGCCAGATGGCTCCGTCCGCGGTCTACGCGCCCGGGGCGGCTTCGAGGTCGATCTCACGTGGAAAGCCGGAAAGCTGGAGAACGCAGTGATTCGCAGTCTCGCCGGTTCACCCCTTCGCGTCCGACTTGGTGAGCGCGCGCTTGAGCTTGGCTTGGAACGCAACCGCGCTATCTACCTCGACTCCGCTCGATTTTCCGTTTCGCCCTGATCACCGTAATCCGTCTTTTTCATGCATTATCGCACCCTCGGCGCCACCGGCGTCAAAGTCTCCGCCCTCGCTTACGGCGGTTCCTCCCTCGGCTCCGCCTTCCGCGCCATCGATGAGACGGAGGGCATCCGGTCCGTCCACCTCGCCCTCGATCACGGCATCAACCTGATCGACACCGCCCCCTACTACGGCGCCACCACCGCCGAGACGGTCCTAGGCAAAGCGCTCAAGACCGTCGCCCGCGACCGCTACATTCTCGCCACTAAAGTCGCACGTTACGGCCCGGACCTTGCTGACTTCGACTTCTCTGCCGCCCGCGTGACCCGCAGTGTGGACGAGAGCCTCGCCCGCCTCGGTGTTGATTACGTCGATTTCATCCAGGTTCACGATATGGAGTTCGGAAATCTTGACCAAATCGTTAACGAGACTATCCCCGCCCTCCGTGCCGTCCAGGCCGCCGGCAAGGCCCGCTTCGTCGGCATCTCTTGCCTGCCGGTTCGCCTTTTCCGCCATGTCCTCGACCGTGTAGTCGTAGATCAAATTCAGAGCTATTGCCACTATTGCCTGAACGACACCGCCCTCGCCGACCTACTCCCTTACTTCCAAACTAAGGGCGTTGGTATCTTCAATTCCGCCCCACTCGCCATGCGTCTGCTAAGCACCGAAGGCCCGCCCGACTGGCATCCCGCCCCAGGTGCCTTACGCACCGCCTGCGCCCAGGCCGCCGCTCTGTGCCACTCCCGTGGCACCGATCTCGGTAAACTCGCGCTCCAGTTCGCGATGGCGAATCCCGAAATCCATACCCACATCGTCGGCACCGCCAGCCCCGCCCGCGTCATGCAAAACCTCGCCGACGCCGCCGCGCCCCTCGACCAAGAACTGCTCGCCGAGGTGCTCGGCATCCTCGCGCCCGTCCACAACCTGACTTGGTCCTCCGGTCGCCCCGAAAACAACTGAGCCCCATGCAAACCCTCCTGATCGACGCCCCCGGCCAGTTTTCTTACGGCGAGAAAAACCCGCCCGTGCCCGCCCCCAGCGAGGTCCTGTTGAAGGTGCGGCGCCTAGGCTTCTGCGGGTCCGACCTGTCCACGTTCCGAGGCGGTAATCCCTTGGTCACCTATCCACGAATTCCCGGCCACGAAATCGCCGCCACCATCGCGGCCGTTACCCTTGGCGTGCCGCCCGAATACGCCGTTGGTCAGGACGTCACCGTGCTGCCCTACACGACCTGCGGAAAATGCAGCTCGTGCCGCCAAAAACGCTACAACGCCTGCCGCCACAATCAAACCCTCGGCGTGCAGCAGGACGGCGCCTTCACCGAATCCATCACCGTCCCTTGGGAAAAACTCGTGCCTGCATGCGGCCTAGGCCTGCGCGAACTTGCCCTGGTGGAGCCCCTCGCCGTCGGTTTTCACGCCGTTTCCCGTGGACGAGTCTCCTCTACCGACAACGTCGTGGTCTTTGGCTGTGGCATGATCGGACTCGGCGCCATTGCCGCCGCCGGCCTTCATCGCGGCGCCACCGTGATCGCCGTGGACCTCGAGGACGCCAAACTAGCCGTGGCCAAAAAAGCGGGCGCTACCCACGTTATCAATTCCCGCACCGAGAACCTCCATGAACGCCTTCAGGCCCTAACTGACGGCAATGGACCCGACGTCGCCATCGAGGCCGTCGGCCACCCTGCCACCTTCACCGCCGCCGTGGACGAGGTCTGTTTCGCTGGTCGCGTGGTTTACATCGGCTACGCCAAGGCCCCCGTCGCCTACGAAACGAAATACTTCGTTATGAAGGAGCTCGATATCCTCGGCTCGCGCAACTCCACGCCACAGGACTTCCGCGATGTCATTGCCATGCTCGCCTCGGGTCGCTACCCGATCGAAGACACCGTGACCCGCACCGTCGCCTTTGCCGAAGCCGGTCAGGCCCTCGCCGACTGGTCAGCCAACCCCGCCGTGATCACGAAAATCCACGTGGAGATGTGAACCGCCAAAAATTTTAGTTCCCGAGCTCCCATGCCCGTTATCGACGCCCATCATCATTTCTGGAGCTACAACGCCGTTGATTACGGCTGGATTCCCGACACCTGGAGCGCCCTGCGCCGCGACTACCTCCCACCCGATCTCGCGCGCGAAATCGCCTCTGCCGGTGTAGATGGTGTCATTTCCGTTCAGGCCCGCCAATCCTTGGAGGAGACCGCTTGGTTGCTGGATTTTGCCGCGTGTCACGCGTTTGTCCGAGGCGTGGTTGGCTGGGCGCCTTTGATCGCCGCCAATCTTTCTGTTCACCTCGACCATCTTGCCACGCATCCCGCCGCGGCCAAACTCCGCGCCTTTCGCCATGTGCTCCAAGCCGAGCCCGACGACGCTTACATGTTGCGCGACGACTTTAATCGCGGCGTTACTGAACTCACCCGGCGCGGCTACGCCTACGACATCCTGATCCTCGAACGCCACTTGCCGCAGGCCATCGCCTTTGTAGACCGCCACCCCGACGCCACCTTTGTGCTCGATCACATCGCCAAGCCCCGCATCGCCGCCAGCGAACTCGAACCCTGGGCCCAAAATATCCGCGAAATCGCCCGCCGACCTAACGTAGCCTGCAAGCTTTCGGGGATGGTGACCGAAGCCGACATCAACACTTGGACACCCGCTCAACTCCAACCCTACTTTGACGTGGTGTTGGACGCCTTTGGCCCCACGCGCCTGCTCTACGGTTCCGATTGGCCTGTCTGTCTCGCCGGCGTCGGCTATGCCCGTTGGAAAGAGGTAATTGAAACCGCATTAACTCCGCTCTCGAACACGGAAAAACACGCCATATTGGGCGGTAATTCTCTGCGCATTTATAAGATAACATAAATCTACCCCCAGCGTATAAGACACCTCTGCCACCGCACGTATTCACCTTTGCATCATTCCTGTTTTCAGAGCTTAAATAAACACTCCTTCCATGAAACCCCTCACCTATCTCCAATTGTCAGTCGTCACCTTGCTGGTTTCCGTCTTCGCCGGTTGCAGCAAAGCTCCAGAATCCGCCGGCTCGGCAGTCCCAGGCGCCCCCGCTAAGATCACGATCGCCGCGATTCCCAAGGCCACCACCCACTCGTATTGGAAGGCTGCCGAGGCCGGTGCCCGCCGCGCCGCCGCCGAGTTCAACGTCAACCTCGAATGGCAAGGCCCCCTCGACGACTCCAAGGTTGCAGACCAAATCGGCATTTTCAACAACCTCGCCGCCTCCGGCCTCCAAGGCATCCTTCTCTCTCCCTGCGATGACAAGGCCCTCGCCCCCCACGTGCGCACCGCCGCCAAACGCGGACTACCTGTGTCAATCTTTGACTCCCCGCTCGATGCCAAACAAGGCACCGACTACATCAATTTCGTAGCCACCGACAACAAAGCCGCCGGCGCCACCGCCGCTCAAACCCTCCAAAACTTGGTCGGCGCCACCCCCGCTCACGATGGTCAGATCTTGGTGATCCGCTTTACCGAAGGCTCCGCCAGCACCCGCCTTCGAGAAGAAGGCTTCAGTGCCGAATTAGCCAAAAATCCCGCCCTCAAAATCAGCGCCCAACAATTCACCGACGGCTCCATGGCCGGGGCTCAACGCGTCGCGGAGACCCTCCTCGGCAATTATGTAAAAAACAACAAACTGGAACTCGCTGGCGTCTTCGCCTCCAACCAACCGACCGCCGAAGGCACTTATAACGCAATCAAGGCGCTGCGCGATAAAGGCGTTGAGGTATCCACCAAATTCGTCGGCTTCGACGATTCCACCCTGCTTCTGCAAGGCCTGCAAAACGGCGTGATCGACGCCCTAGTCGTCCAAGATCCGGAAAAAATGGGCTACCTCGGCGTGAAGTCCCTCGTTGACCACCTTCGTGGCATCCCCGTGGAAGCCTATGTGGATACCGGCGTAACGGTGAAGACCAAGGCCAACACTAGCGCCAAGTGAGGCCCACCCTCCCGCCGTCCGCATGAGCGACGCCTTGCCGACTCCCCACCCGACGACGTCCCCTCTGCTCGCAGTTCGAGGGGTAAAAAAAAGCTTCGGCGCCACTCAGGCCCTGAAGGGCGTGGATCTCACTCTGGAGCGCGGTCAGGTGCTCGCCTTGATCGGCGAAAACGGCGCCGGCAAAAGCACCCTTATGAAAGTGCTTTCCGGCGCCCATTCCGCCGATTCCGGCGAGATGAGCTTAGAAGCTACCCCCTACCGCCCCGACGGTCCGCTCCACGCCCGTGCCCTGGGGGTTTGCATGATCTACCAGGAACTGGCTCTCGCGCCCCACCTGAGCGCCATGGAGAACATCCTGCTGGGCATCGAGCCGACTCACGGACCTTTCATGAATTGGCGCGAAACCCGCGCCGTCGCTCGCCGCGCTCTCGATGAGGTCGGTCTCCCCGACCTCGACCCCGCCACCCTCGTGGCCGACCTCTCCATCGCCGAGCAACAACTCGTAGAAATCGCCCGCGCCGTCGCCGTCGGCTGCAAGGTCCTTGTGCTCGACGAGCCCACCAGCTCACTCACTCAGAAAGACGTCCAGGCCCTGTTTTCCCTTGTCCGCCGATTAAAAGACAAGGGAGTCGCCATCGTTTACATTAGCCACGCCCTCGAGGAAGTCGCCGCCCTATGCGACCGCTTCACCGTGATGCGCGACGGCGAGACCGTGGGCCACGGCCAGGTCGGCACCGTGCCGGTGGATCGGATTATCTCCATGATGGTCGGGCGCGACGTCGAGGACCTCTATCCCCGCTCCCCCCGCACCCCATCCACCCCCATTCTCGAACTGCGCGCCTTGGCCGGACAAAAAGCGCCGCGCTCCGCCGGGCTAGTGCTGCGACGCGGCGAGGTAATCGGCATCGCCGGTCTCATCGGTTCCGGTCGCACCGAAACCCTGCGGTCCTTGTTCGGTCTCGACCCCGTCACTGGCGGCGAAATCAGAATCCACGGTGAAGTGACCCCGCCCGCCGGCCCCGCCAAACGTTGGCGTCAAGGACTCGGCCTCGTGAGCGAAGACCGCAAAACCGAGGGCCTCGCCCAAAATCTCTCTATCGCGGAAAACCTCACCCTTAGTCGGCTCGAGGGACTCGGGCCTTGGGGATTCGTCCGACCGTCCCGCCAAAACGCGGCCGCCGCTCCATGGATCAAGGCCTTTCCCATTAAATGCCAAGGCGGTGAGCAAGCCGTCGAGGATTTGTCGGGCGGCAACCAGCAGAAAGTCGCCATCGCACGCCTGCTCCACCATGATTGCGATGTGCTGCTGCTCGACGAACCTACCCGAGGCATCGACGTCGGCTCAAAGGCCCAGATCTACGCTTGGATCGACCGTCTAGCCCTCGGAGACGCCGCCACCGGCAAAGCGCCCAAGGCCATTCTCGTGGTTTCCAGCTACCTGCCTGAGTTGCTGGGTATCTGCGACCGCATCGCCGTTATGACCCGCGGCGAGCTCGGCGAAGCCCGCCCTGTGGCCGATTGGACCGAGCACTCTCTTATGTTAGCGGCCACCGGCCAAGATCGCCGCACCTGAGAAAATAACCACCGCCCGCACCCGGCACTCCGCACGCCATCTAAGTCGGCGTATCACGGTTCGCCCCCCAAAAAATCTTTCCCTTAAAATGCGTCAGCCCACCGCTACCGTTTCGTCTCCCAAAAAATCATCCCGCATTATGGCCCTGCTCGGGCGCTTAGCCGCGCTGGCCGCCGTTTATGCCTTTTTTGCCGTCCTCACCCCGGGTGCTAAGGGCTTTATGTCCGACGCCAACACTCAGCTAATGCTGCAAGATATCGCGGTGGTCGCCATGGCCGCCATCGGCATGACCATCGTCATCATCGCCGGCGGCATCGATCTCTCCGCCGGTTCCAGCATCGCGTTGTCGATGATCACCACCGCCTACGTGCTAAATCTCGGCCCCGAGGGCGGTAAACTGATCCTGGCGCACCCCATCGCCCTCCCCCTGCTAGCCGTCGCCGCCGCCGTCGGCGTATCGACCCTGATCGGTTTCATCAATGGCGCCATGATCACCTGGCTCCGCATCGTCCCCTTCATCATAACCTTAGGCACTATGCAGATGGTCCGAGGTTTCGCCAAACTCGTCGCCAACGAACAAAACATCTACCCGCCCGCTGAAGTCCAAGACCTTTGGGTCGCCCGCCTGCTCGATCCCTCCAAAACCGTGCTCACTTGGCCCTTTCTCCCCTTGGCCGTCTGGCTGGTGATCGGTGCCGCGCTTTTCACCGGGCTCTTCCTGCGCTACACTCGGCTCGGACGACATATTTTCGCGATCGGCTCGAATGAAAAAACCGCGCTGCTCTGCGGCGTCCCCCTGGCCAGGACCAAAATCCTCGTCTACATGATCGGTGGCCTTTTTAGCGGCCTCGCCGGCGTGTTGTTTTTTGCCCGCCTCGGCTCTATCGGCCAACCCACCGAGGCCATTGGCTACGAACTGTTTGTGATCGCCGCCGCCGTGATTGGCGGCGCGAGCCTGCTGGGAGGTCGCGGAACCATACTAGGCACCATGATCGGCGCCTTGATTATCACCATCTTGCGCAACGGAGGCGTGAAAATGGGATGGCCCCAATACACCCAAGAAATCGTCATGGGCGCCGTTATTATTGTGGCCGTCGCAATCGATAACCTGCGCCAGCGCCGACGCACCTAAGTTGTCGGGAATGGTGCCCGGGGTGGGAATCGAACCCACAAGACTTTCGTCGGAAGATTTTGAGTCTACTGCGTCTGCCAATTCCGCCACCCGGGCAGGGTGCGAACCAATAAAGCGATAACGAAAACCCCCGCGGCGCATTTGTAAACCCGAAAGGCGGAACGAGGGCTTCAGACCTATATTTTTACCAACTAGACACTCCGCGGTGTCTTTAAAAAATAAGTTAGTTATTTTTGAATGTTATCGGTTCGAGGCGGTCTACCTCTTCGTCATCATTGGTTGATTGTTTGGTTTGCTGGCAGAGGCGGCCCCCGGCGTGGTTTCCGGAAGGCCGCCTCTCCTCTTTTGGGGTGGGCACCTAGCGAGCTACCCCTTTGCTGCTCACCATGCCTGACTACCGCGTCCACGTTTCCCCGCCCCCGCCCCTCGAGGCGTGCGAACTCGTCCTCACCGCCGCCGAAAGCCACCATCTGGTCCAAGTAAACCGCGCCCGCCCAGGTGATTTAGTGACCGCTTTCGACGGCCAAGGACATGAATGGATCTGCGTCCTCGAACCCGCCAACACCCGCAAAACCGTTCACCTGCGCGTGGTTTCCCAATCCAACCGCCCCCCCTTGGCCTGCGCGCTCCTCCTCGGCCAAGGCCTGCCCAAAGGCGGCACCATGGACGAGATCGTGCGCCAAGCGACCGAGCTGGGTGCCGCGGTCATCGCCCCCCTCTCGACCAACCGAAGCGAGGTCCATCTCGATCCAGATCGGGCCGCGAAAAAAGTAGATAAATGGCGCGTAGCCACGGTCGAAGCCGCCAAACAATGCGGCAACCCGTGGGTGCCCCGCGTGGAGCCTATCCAGACTCTTGCGGCTTTCCTCACCTCCCCTGCTGTGCTCGCCGCCGAACTGCGCCTGATCGCCAGCCTTCAGCCCGGAGCCCTGGCCTTGCACGATATCCTGTCCGGCCACCGCGCCACCCACGGTCGGGGACCTGCATCGGTAGCCTGGCTCGTCGGCCCCGAAGGCGATTTCAGCCCCGAGGAAACGGGTGCCGCCCTCGACGCCGGTTGGCTCCCCGTTTCACTCGGCCCCTTGGTGCTGCGTTGCGACACCGCCGCCGTCTACGCCCTCGCGACCCTGCGCTGCGCCACCGAAGGCAGCTATTAGTATCAACCCGGCGGACGCTCGGATAACAGGTCAGGCTATAACGAAGCGCTTGCCCCGATTAGGTAAACCGTAGCGCGATGTTTATTCTGCAGCCTACTACCCTGATTAACCATTATTGACCTGCAGATCCCCGCTAAATCTCTATGGATCAATCGAATGGTGATCATGCCCAGCCGTAACGAACATCGGATGGTTTTAATTTTTAAACCGCCATCCAAGCATGGTTCTATGCCCACTCAAACCGCGCGCGGTTAATCTCGGCATACCCAACTACACGCGCGCAAAGCTCGTCCCCGCAAAAGTTGCAGCTAGATAGTCGGAACCCTCGGGCAGCAAAATGCCCCTCACCAAACTAGCAACCCTCCTGCATAAGTCAGCCCAGCCCCCACCGAACAAAAGATAATGCGATCACCAGCCTTAAAAATACCTTCCTCGGCCGCCCAGCCCAGCGCCATCGAAACCGAGGCTCCCGAGGTGTTTCCGTATTTAGCAATGGTCACGACAAACTTCTCGTATGGGATACCCACCCGCTTGCTCACCGCCCGCAGGATACGCTCATTAGCTTGATGCGGCACGATCCAGGCAATATCTGCCGCCGCCAAACCGTGTCGTCCGAGCGCCTTTTCAATTTGATCGGCAAACGCAATGACTGCGTTTTTAAACACTGCCGCTCCATCCATTTGCAGATAGAAGTCGTTACGATCACTGCCATCGGCACAGGGCATCGGCTGCCGCGCTCCGCCACCCGGACGCTGAATCGCATTAAATAGGTCCGCGTCACCCGAGAGCGCCATGCGATGCAGCCGATGTCCACCCGGCGCATCCGTGAGAACCGCTGCCCCCGCTCCATCGCCAAAGAGAAAGGCCGTCTCGTGGTCATTGGGATTAGTTATGCGCGAGAGCAATTCCGCCGTGACCACGACTACCGTCCGCGCTGTGCCGGCCTGAATAAATGCCCGCCCCACCTCAAGCGCATAGAGCCAACCAGAACAGGCGGCATTCAAATCGAATGCCAAGGCTTTCGGACAACCGAGTAATTTAGCCAAGGCACTCGCCATCGAGGGCACGGGTTGATCGGGAATGATCGTCGCGAGGACGATACCGTCAATCTGTGCCGGCTCGATTCCGGTCTGAGCGAGCGCATTGCGCACCGCGGTAGCCGCCAAGGATGTCGCACTCTCATCCGCATCCGCGTAGCGTCTCTCATGGATGCCCGTAAGCTTGTGCATCTCCGCCTCGGTGCGACCTGGGAAAGCCCGCAGGATCTCGCTCGTCGGACGTATATTCTTGGGCACCGCGTAGCCCACCCCTGCGATACAAACCGTCGTGTCCGTCACTCCGACTGTTGGCGCAGGACTGATAGCGTTCGACACTCCTGAGGCTGCCTGCGGGCGCGTGGCCAACCATGCCTGAAAATCTTCCCCGGTAATCCTGCCTGCCGGCCCGGTGCCCACCAGTCCTTCTAGTCGCGCGGGCTCTAAACCAGCCTCGCGCGCCAGTTTTTGCGCCCGAGGGGTCCAAAGCGAACCCGACGCAGCCTCCACGGGGGCCGGCACGGACGGTGCCGCCACCGCAACCGCAGCCTTCACCACCGCAACCGGCGCGACCGCCTCCGCCGTCTTTGACTCGAGATGTCGCAGGCTCTCATCCTCGGTCTCGATCGTAATAAAAAGATCACCCGACCGGATGATGTCCCCCGCCCGACAGTGCAAACCCCGCACCGTCCCTTCACAGGGCGCCTCCCACTCAAAGACAGATTTATCGCTCTCCAACTCCGCCGCGATCCGGCCTTTGGCCACCCGCTCGCCCGGCGCGACTTTAAGGTCGATCACGGTAAGTTCATTCACGGTCGCCCCCATGCTCGGCACAGGGATTTGAATTAGAAAGGTGGCCATGCGATACGTAAAAGGAGGTCAGAGTGACGCGCCTCGGTCTCCGGTCAACCGTGCGCAACAGCCTTTCCTGCCCGCCTTATTATTCGTCCAAAACCCACTCAACTCCATCCGCCGTCCACACTTTTTTGCTCTTAGCCGAGCGCCAGCCACGCCAGATGCGATCACATTGATCAGGCAAAGCCACCACGCAGGGCATTGAAATCTCCGCCCGTTCCGGCGCTCCGCCCCACGGCACACCCTCGCTCCAGCTCAAGGTCATCGCGCACAAATCCACCAAGGAGACAGCCACCTGGGAAACACCACCGCGCCCCCCCCCAGGTGCACCACGCACAAACAACGGCACCCGAATACTCTCCTCATGCGGCCACCCCTTGCGGAAATAACCGTGCGCACCGTGCATATCCCCATGCACCGAGGTAAAAACCACTACGGTTTCCGGCCCCGCCACCTCGATCAACTGCCCGATGGCCGCATCCGTCGCCGCAATATGGGCGTAGTAACCCGCGAGTTCACGCCGCGCCCTTGCCTCCACCTCCCCACCTCGCGGCACGTTTTTCTCCAGCACGACCTCCTCTGGCCGCAAACGCCGTCCAACCGACGGAGCGGGCGCATCATAGGGCGGATGCGGCGCCTCTAGGCTCACGATTGCAAACCGCGGTCGCCCCGGGTTAACGCCCGGGGTTTCCCGCCACCACTCCGCAGCATACCCCGTCACCAAATCACTTTGATAACCCGAGCTGCGCACCGGAACCGCGCCCACGCCGTCTCCCTGAATATAAGGATCATTCAACAAAAAACCGCCCTCAAACCCCGTCCAGCGGTCAAAACCTCCCCTTCGCTCCACGGGCACCGCCACCTGCGCCGCCGCCTCACCCACGAGCGGCGCCGCCTGATCCCGGTCGCCTACCCCCCATTTGCCAAAAAAGGCCGTGGCATAACCACGCGCCGCCAACGCATGCGCCACCGTGTATGCATCGGGCGGCAAGGCATCCCAATAATCGCGGACGCCGTTGGCCGGCGAGGACACGCCGGTGAGCAAAGCCGCGCGAGCAAACGGACCGAAGGGATGCGGGGTGACCGCCTGAGCATAGTCGGTCCCGTTCGCCGCTAAAGCGTCCAAACAGGGCGTGCGCGCATTAGGGTCGCCCGCCCGCCCAAAGGCTCGCGCCCGCCATTGGGTGGTTACTATCCAGAGAATATCGGGTCGACTCATGTTGGCCAAGTATTGGTTTGCGGGCAGGGTTGGCAAATCCACGCTCAAGCACGTTGCAGGCTATAACGTTTCTATACCGCCCCATGTCGCTCGCGATTGTTCACTACAACGCCCCCGTCCTTCGTCAAAAAGGTGAGGCTATCACCGTTTTCGATCAGGATCTCACCAAACTCGCCGCCGATATGGTCACGACCATGCATGCCGCCGCCGGGATCGGACTAGCCGCTCAACAAATCGGTCGCGCCAGGCAGCTATGCGTGATCGACCTGCGCAGCACCGACCGAGATTTCTATTGGGAACTCGACGGCGCCCAAACCCCACTGGAGTTGATCATGCCGATGACGCTAGCGAACCCGAAGGTGGAGTTCCTCCCCTCGGAGAAACTACCCTACGAGGAAGGCTGTCTTTCTTTCCCAGAGATCCGCGGCGACATAGATCGCCCAGATCGCATCCGCGTGACCTACCAAGACACCCAAGGCACGCCGCATACTTTGGTCTGCAACGGACTTTTCGGACGCTGTATCCAGCATGAAGTCGATCACCTGAACGGCACTCTTTTCATCGACCGGATGGATAAATCCGTGCGTCGCGGCGTCGAGCGCGCGATCAAGGCCCTCGCCGAAAAAACTAAAAACGCCTCCATCGTCTGATCCCGCCTCGGCAGAACCGCGAGGCATCTTTCTCGGGCGAAGCCTCTCTTCGTCTCCCCTTCCCATGAGCCAAAAAGCCGACGGTATGAACTACGCCCCCCAGGGCAAACCCAACCCGGTCGTAAAGCCCGGCGAATTCGTGTTTGCCGCCGCCCACCTTGAACACGGCCATATCTACGGCCAGTGCAACGGCCTGCTCGAAGCCGGCGCCGAGCTGAAGTGGGTCTACGACGCCGACGCCGCCAAGGTCACCGCTTTCCGGCAAAAATTCCCCAACGTGCAAGTTGCGCGCTCGCTCGACGAGATTCTCGCCGACCCCGCCGTGCAACTGGTCGCCGCCGCCGCCATCCCCAACGAGCGCGGTGCCATCGGCGGTCAGGTGATGGAGGCCGGCAAGGACTACTTCACCGATAAGACCCCCTTCACCTCCCTCGATCAACTCGATGCCGCCAAGGCCGCCGTCGCCCGCACTGGCCGGAAATATGCCGTCTATTTCAGCGAGCGCCTCCACGTGGAGTCGGCCATGTTCGCCACCGACCTTATCCAACAGGGTGCGATTGGCCGCGTGCTCCAAGTCATCGGTCTCGGCCCCCACCGCCTCGGCACCGGCCGCCCTGACTGGTTTTTTAAGAAAGAGCAGTTCGGCGGCATCCTTTGCGATATCGGCAGCCACCAGTTCGAACAGTTCCTGACCTTCACCGGTGCGACCGACGCCACCGTCGCCCATGCCGCCGTCGCCAACTACGCGCACCCCGAACACCCCGAGTTTGAGGATTTCGGCGAGGCCAACCTGATCGGGAATAACGGCGCGACCAATTACGTGCGGGTAGACTGGTTCACCCCCAAAGGCCTCGGCACCTGGGGCGATGGCCGCATGACCATTCTGGGCACAAAGGGATACATCGAATTGCGCAAATACCTCGACGTCGGCCGCGACGCAACCGGCGACCACGTCTATCTGGTCGACGAAAAAGGCGAACACCACCTGCAGGTTGCCGGCCAGGTCGGTTACCGCTTTTTTGGCGAGCTCATCCTTGATTGCCTGAACCGCACGGAGAAGGCGATGACCCAGCGCCACGTCTTCAAGGCCGCAGAGCTCTGCCTTCGCGCCCAAGCCGCCGCCCGCCGCCTGACTTGAGCCGCCCGCCTCGCTTGCCAGCGAGGCCCCGCCGGTCGAGGCTCCAACAATGAGCATTAGCACCCGCACCGGCGACCAAGGTCAAACCGGCCTCCTCTACGGCCAACGCGTCCCCAAGGACCACCCGCAGATTGAGGCCCTCGGCGCCTGCGATGAACTCAACGTCGCCATCGGCCTCGCCCGCGCCGCCGGCGGCCGTCAGGAGGTGCTGCTACCCATCCAGCACGACCTCGTTGCCCTGATGGGCGAGGTCGCCTGCGCCGAGACCGACGCCACCCGCTACCTCGAATCAAAGTTCAAGAAACTCGACGACGCCGCGCTTTCCCGCGTGGACCTCGCCGCCGCCGAACTCGAGGCCCGCGGCTTGCGTTTCGACGGCTGGGCCACGCCCGGCGCCTGCCCCCTCGCTGCCGCGCTAGATCAAGCCCGCGTGGTCGCCCGGCGCGCCGAACGTCACCTCGTCGGCCTGCCCGACGACGCCGACCGCACCGTCCGGCCGGTCATTCTGGCCTATGTCAATCGGCTATCCGACCTTCTCTGGCTGCTGGCCCGCGAAGCCGAGCAGGATCTCTTGCCGCCCGCCAACTGAGCCCCGCCGGAGCTCGTCCGCCCACAAAAAACCCGCCCCGGAAACCCGGGACGGGCTCGAAAATCGCCCGCCGAAAAACGGCGGAGCAATCGAAATGCTTAGAAGCGGACCGCGAGGCCGGTCGAGTAGACGGTCTCGGAGCTGTCGTTGATCGCGTCCTCGCTGACGTCGGTGTAGGAGATGCCGACGGTGAGGGTCGCGTTGTCGGAAACCTGGAAGGGCAGGGCGAGGGCGGCGCCGTAGTAGGTGTAGTTGTCGGCAATGACGACGTTCTCGGTCAGGTCGCCGCTGACAAAGCCGACGGTGGCGCTGAAGTCGAGGGAGGTCTTGATGGCTTCGATCGGGAAGCTGTAGGTCGCCTTGGCCTCGTAGGTCGAGTCGTCGATCAGGAGGTCGTAATAGTAGTAGAGACCGAGACCGAGACCGGAGACATCGGCCTTCACGCCGACGTAGGGCTCGATGGTGTCGGTATTGCCGACCGTGCCGGTGTAGGAGTAGTAGGTGCCGCCGAGGTCGACGGTGAAGGTCTCGTTGAGGGCCACGGAATAGCCGGCGGCGTAGTCGATCTCGTGGTCACCGAGGGTCAGATTGTCACTCAGGGCGGCCCAGGCGCTGGCGTAGAAGTCGCCGTAGGCGGCCTTGATGGAGGGGTGGAAGGTCAGATCGCCATACTGCTGCCCACGGAAGACGTATTCGGTGACGACGGTGTTATCGAGAGTGAACTGGACGGCGTTCGAGGGGGCTGCGGCGGCTTGGCCGAAGACCGTGGCGGTGGCGCCGAGGGCGAGCACGGACAGGAGGGTGGACTTGATCATGGGTGTAGGTTGGTTTGGTTTCGGTGGGTTGCCGCTGGTTAATAGCGACCGATCGTCGTCCCTAAAGAACGCCCGCAAAGCAATTTCAAATTAATTTCACAAATAGCATGCAACCATTTCATTCCGGTCTCAAGGCACCCCGCCCATGTCGATTCTAAAGCCCGCCCCCACCCGCCTCGCCGCGCTGGTAGCGCTGACCGGATTCACCGCCGTCCTCCTCGGCGCGCTAGGCGCCCACGCCCTTAAGGACACCCTTCTGGCCCGGGGCACCGCCGCCGCCTGGGAAACCGCCGCCCACTACCAACTCGCCCACGCGCTCGCGGCCCTCGCCTTGCTCGCCTGGTCCGCCGCCGCGTCCGAGCACGCACCCACGCTGCGGCGCATCGCCGGTTGGTGGTTGTTGGGCGCGTGGCTCTTCGCCGGATCCATCTACGTCCTTGCCCTCGGTGGACCGCGTTTCCTCGGCCCAGTGACGCCTCTCGGCGGCCTTGCCCTTTTGACGGGCTGGGCTCGCCTGTTGGTGCTCGCGTTTAAGCTCGGCCGCGACTCAGCGCCCCCGCCGACGGACTGAACCCGACCTCCGCCCGTTTCCCATGCAACTCCCCGCCGAACTCACCCCGGTCCTCGCCGCGCTACGCCGCGTCGGTCGCCCGCGGATTGTCGGGGGCGCGGTCCGCGATTGGCTGCTCGGCCTTAAACCCAAGGACTTAGATCTCGAAGTCGGAGGGGCATCCTTCGCCGACCTGCACCGCGTGCTCGCCCCCCTCGGCGCGACCGATGTGGTTGGCCGCAGTTTCGGCGTGATCAAGCTCCGCCTCCCTTCCGGTGTTGAATACGATATCTGCCTGCCACGCCGAGAATCCAAGACCGGCGCCGGCCATCGCGGCTTCGCCATCGAGCCCGACCCATTGCTCGACGACGCCGAAGCCGCCGCCCGCCGGGATTTCACCCTCAATGCACTCGCTTGGGATCCCTTCGCCCAGCGCCTGATCGATCCCCACGGCGGCGAGGCCGACCTACGCGCCCGCCGCCTCCGCCATACGAGCCCGGCCTTCACCGAGGATCCGCTTCGCGTCCTGCGCGCTGTCCAGCTCGCGGGCCGCTTCAACCTTAGCCTCGCCCCCGCCACGGCCACGCTTTGCCGAGCGATTGCCCCGTCCTATGCCGAGCTACCCGTCGAACGCGTCTGGCCCGAATGGGCCAAGTGGGCCGAAAAATCAGCACCTCCGTTCGGACGCCCCTCCGCCGGCCTTCGCGTGCTTGCCGAGAGCGGTTGGCTCGTCCACTTCCCCGAACTAGCCGCCCTCGTGGGCTGCAACCAAGACCCCGAATGGCACCCCGAAGGCGATGTGTTCACGCACACCGCCCATGCCTGCGACGCCCTCGCCCAAAATCCAGATTGGCTAAACTCCAATGCGCGTCGCCGCCGCCTGCTGATGTTTTCCGTCTTACTTCATGACGTCGGCAAACCCGCCTGCACCCGCCAGGAGGAAAAACCCGCCGGGTCCGGCCGCCTTCGTTGGGTCAGCCCCGGCCATGAACCCGCTGGTGTCACCCCAGCGGAGGCTTTTCTCACCCGCATCGGCGCCCCCCTGGACCACGCCTCCTCCATCACCCCACTCGTGGCCAACCACATGGTCCACCACCACGGTGGGCCAGATGGCCTAGGCCCGAACGCCCTTCGCCGCCTCGCACGGCGTCTGCACCCGGCCACCATTCACGAGCTCGCCACCGTCATGCGCGCCGACAACGAGGGCCGCCCCCCGCTCCATTCACCGGAGACCCACGCCCTCATCGACCGACTACTCGCCCGTGCCGCCGATCTGGACCTGGTCGCCGCCGCCCCCCGCCCCCTCCTACTCGGACGGCACCTCATCGTCTCTGGCCTCCGCCCCGGACCCAAATTCAAACAAATCCTAGACCTCGCCTTCGAAGCCCAGCTCGACGGCGCCTTCGCCGATGAAGCTGGCGCGATCGTCTGGCTGACTAGCCAACTCTCACCAATGCCGCCTCCTGCTGCTCCGGAACCGCACTAGGCCGCCCGAGCCCAGTCGTTTTTGTCTAGTTGGGAGAACCGTCCGGCTCGACTCTCGCTCACGAATCCCCTTTGTTCCACAGCTTCCCGTCTCTTCTTCCCATGTCCACCCAACTCGACCAACTCAAAGCCCTTACCGTCGTGGTCGCCGATACCGGCGATTTCCAAAGCATGAAGGCCTACGCGCCACGCGATGCCACGACGAACCCTTCCCTGATCCTAAAAGCTGCCGCCATGCCCGAATATGCGGCCCTGCTGGACAAAGCCATCGCCGACGCCGGAGCGTCCGCACGCCTCGATCAAGTGATTGACCGGCTGCTCGTCGTGTTCGGCCTCGAGATCCTCAAGATTGTCCCCGGTCGCGTGTCCTCCGAAGTCGACGCCCGCCTGTCCTTCGACACCACCGGCACCCTCGCCAAGGCCCGCGAGATTATCGCCCTCTACGAAAAAGCCGGCGTCTCCCGCGATCGCGTGCTGATTAAAATCGCCTCCACTTGGGAAGGCATCAAGGCAGCCGAGATTCTTGAAAAAGAGGGCATCCACTGCAACCTCACCCTCCTGTTTTCGTTCGCCCAAGCCGTCGCGTGCGCTGAGGCCGGCATCACCCTGATCTCTCCCTTCGTCGGCCGCATTCTCGACTGGCACAAGGCCAAGACCCCGACCGGCGACTTCGCCGGCGCCAAGGACCCCGGTGTCATCTCCGTCACCCAAATCTACACCTACTACAAAAAGTTCGGTTACAAAACCGAGGTCATGGGCGCCTCCTTCCGCAACAAGGGCGAGGTCCTCGAACTCGCCGGCTGCGATCTTCTTACTATTGCACCGACCCTCCTGGCCGAACTCGCCACGAGCACCGATCCGGTCGTTCGCAAACTCGACCCCGTCTGCGCCGCCTCCGCTGAACTGAAGAAGGTCAGCCTCGACGAAAAAGCCTTCCGCTTCGCCCTAAACGAGGACGCTCTCGCCACCGAAAAAACTGCCGAAGGTATCCGCTTATTCAGCGCCGATATCGTGAAGCTCGAGCAACTCATCGCCGCCAAACGCGGCTAAGTTACCCCCCAACCGATATCAGCCTTATCTCTCCGGCCCGATCCGCCCCCGCGCGGATCGGGCCTTTTTCTCCGCCGCCCCGCGTGCGTCCCGCCTTGCGACCAAGCCGGCCTTGGCCCTTAATTAAACACCATGTCCGCCACCGCTGCCTCGCCCGCCCCCGCCGCCCCCGCGCCAATCCCCGTTACCGTCCTAACCGGTTTCCTCGGCGCCGGTAAAACGACTCTCCTCAACCGCATCCTCACCGAAAACCACGGCAAAAAACTGGCCGTGATTGAAAATGAGTTCGGCGAGGTGGGCGTGGATAACCAACTCGTGATCCAGTCCGAGGAGGAAATCTTCGAGATGAACAACGGCTGTATCTGCTGCTCCGTGCGCGGAGACCTCCTGCGTATTCTCGGCCGACTGATGAAACGTAAGGATCGGCTCGACGGCATCCTCATCGAGACCACCGGGCTAGCTGACCCTGGCCCCGTCGCCCAAACTTTTTTCACCGACGACGAGATGAAGGCCGCCTTCCGCCTCGATGCCATCGTCACCGTGGTCGATGCCCGCCACGTGCTCCAGCACCTCGATACCTCGCCCGAAGTGAAAAAGCAGATCGGCTTTGCCGATGTGCTCATCCTCAACAAATCCGATCTCGCCACCTCGGTCGAGCTCGACGCCCTCGAGACCCGCGTCCGCCGCATGAACGGCGCCGCCCGCCTGCTCCGTGCCACCAACGCCGACGTGCCCCTCGAACGCATCCTAAACGTCGGCGGCTTTAACCTCTCCCGCGCCACGGAGCTCGACCCGGCATTCCTCGCCCCCTCCTACCCCTTCGAGTGGGCCGGCGCCTACGCCCTACCGGCCGGCACGCACGAACTCGTCATCGGCCACGCCCAGGATGACTGCTGCGGCCACAATCATTCGCACGACCACGGAGAAGACCACAGCCACCACCACCACGGGGCGGATGGCACGCTGGATATCGCGATCCTGCCCGTAAAATCCTTGGCCCCTGCCGATCTCGCCGCCGCCCGCGACGCCGCCGTGCTCGTTTTCGCCGACTGGGAAAATAACGTGCGCCCAAGCGAAGGCATCGCGCCCGGCGCTACCCTCCACCGCCTCCACCTCGGCGAGCACGGCCACGCCCATTTCGCTCTCACTCTGACCGCGCCCGGCTTCTATCTAGTATTCGAGTCCTGCGGACACCACCCGCTGCACATTCACGTGATGGGCCAGACCGCCCGCCCTGGCTGGCAACAGGATTACGAACACACCCATTCCCACGACGCCGACGTCTCCAGCGTGGGCATCCGCCAGACCGGGGATCTCGACGGTAAAAAGCTAAACGATTGGATCGGTAAACTCCTTAAGGATAAGGGCAACGACATCTACCGCAGCAAGGGTGTGCTGGCCGTCAAAGGCTCCCCCAACCGGCTCGTTTTCCAAGGCGTGCACATGCTCTTCGATGCCAAGTTCGACCGCCCCTGGGCCAAGGACGCACGCGAAAACACCCTCGTTTTCATCGGCAAGAACCTGGATCGCGCCGCCCTCAACGCCGGCTTTCAGGCCTGCTTAGTCTGAAACGGCCGAAGTCCTACCGCCCGTCTCCACTTACTTCTTCGCTCCAACCAGTCGTTCGGCGAGGTCTCCCGACAGCTCGATGGTTTGAGTCGGGTAAGCAAAGTTCAACCCGTGCGCCTCAACGAGTCGCATGATCGCCAAGTTTATCCGCTCGCGCGTTGCAAAACACTTCAAGAGGTCCGGCGATGAGGTGAAATAGATGATCTGCACGTCCAAGGAAAAGGCGCCGTAGTTAAGGAAGTTCACCACGATGAACTCTTGGTGCACCTCGTGATCGTTTTTGAGAAGCGCGCGGATCTCACCGAGGAGTCCCTCCACTTGGTTGGATTTAGACGAGTAGGTGAGACCGATGGTTTGGTCCACCCTGCGCTGTGGCATGCGACTGAAGTTATTAATGGCCTCACCCGCCACCGTCTTGTTCGGGATCGCGATGAGACTGCGCGCCGGCGTGCGCAGCTTGGTCGAGCGTAGTCCGATGTCCTCCACCGTGCCTTGGTGGGCGCCGATCTGCACAAACTCACCGATGCGAAAAGGCTGGTCGACCGCGACGACGATTGAACCAAATACGTTGGCAAGGGTGTCCTGAGCGGCGAGAGCAAAGGCCAGACCGCCGATGCCCATGGCCTTGAGAAAGGCACCCACATCCGCCCCGAGTGACTGCGCTGCTATGAGCACGCCAAAGACGAGCACCAGTGCGATAACCGTCTTCTTAATCCACGGCATAAAGGCCGCAACCGCTGCACCCTTAGCTTTGGCGGTGGCTTGGAGATGATCCAAAATACAGGATACGCTACTAATAGAAAACCAGAGCGCGACCACCTCGTAAGCGATGGTGCTAAGGTAGCGGAATGCATTGTCCGCCTCCGGAGTGAGCTTGAGGACCTTGATTGCCACCACCGCGCCGACCACTGCGATAAAGGCGGAGACTGGCTTATGCCAAACGGCGATCAATTCGTCGTCTAACGTGGTCTCGGTGCGGGTAGTGAGCCGCTTAAAGAAACCAAAAACGACGTTGGCCACGACTTTGCGCAGGAGATAAAAAAGAACCGTGATGAGCCCGGCGATGGCCCAGTGCTGCCAAGTGTTTCCCGCGGCCTTGACCTCGAAAAGTCCGAGCAGCAGATCGACTATGTGCTCCACTAAATCAGTTGAACCGGTCTGCGCCGCACCACTTCCCACTGCCGCCGCCACCTGCGTGCTAACGTCGTTATTTGAGGTAGTCAGCGTGTCCTGACCGCGCAGAACACTGGAGCAACAGGCAAGAAACAGACCACCGAAAACATTAAGGAAGCGCATAGCGAAAAGATAGAAAGGACCCCAGAACTAGCGGGTCGTGTTTTGCCGAGTCAATCGCCGCGCCACGCCTCTCTCGGCGCGGTTGACGCCACCCAACCGGAACCACCAAGGTCGAAGCCAGCCCATGAGCTTCGACTTCACCACCGTTTACCCCCGCCTCGGCAGCGATTCTCAAAAGTGGCAGAAATACTCTGATCGCGATGTTCTGCCGATGTGGGTTGCGGATATGGATTTCCGCTCCCCACCGGCGATAATCGAAGCCCTTCACCGCCGGGTGGAAGACGGCATCTATGGCTACGCTCGGCCGGTGAAATCCACCGTGGATGCCGTGGTGGATGCCTGCTCCCAACGCTACGGCTGGGTCATCGAGCCCGCTTGGATCGTCTGGTTGCCCGGCCTCGTCTGCGGACTGAACGTCACCTCGCAAGCCTTCGCCGCGCCCGGCGAGGAAGTCCTTTGCCTCACCCCGGTCTACCCTCCGTTCATGACGGCGCCGAAAAACTCCGGCCGCGTTGCAAAAGCCGTCCCGCTCGTGCTCCAACCCGGACCGACCGGCGTCGCCGATGGCCGCTGGGAAATCGATTGGACCGCTCTCGAGGTCGCTGTCACTCCGCGAACTCGCCTCTTTTTTCTCTGTAACCCTCACAACCCCGTAGCACGGGTGTTTCGCCGCGACGAACTCCTGCGCCTGGCCGAGTTCTGCGCCCGCCACGACCTCGTCCTTTGCTCCGACGAGATCCACTGCGACCTCATTCTCGACCCCACCCTGCCTCACCTGCCCATCGCGCAAGTCGCGCCTGAACACGCCGCGCGCACCCTCACGCTGATGGCCCCAAGCAAGACCTATAACGTCCCTGGCCTCGGCACCTCCTTCGCCATCATTCCCGACGCCACCCTTCGCGCCCGTTTTGTGCGCGCCACCGCCGGCATCGTCGCCGAGGTGACGGCCCTCGGTTTCGCCGCCTGCGAGGCCGCCTACCGCGATTGCGAAGCCTGGCG